>Ga0209013_10003865_pt1 | contig 13194 bp, 8 predicted proteins | sample Cruoilmetagenom2_FD_187291 | JGI IMG/M metagenome (GOLD analysis project Ga0209013, IMG submission 187291) | Oil polluted marine microbial communities from Coal Oil Point, Santa Barbara, California, USA - Sample 2 (SPAdes) (version 2) | ecosystem: Environmental > Aquatic > Marine > Oil seeps ... | reverse complement strand
AAGAGTTCACCAGCACCCCATCTTCGCACGATCAGGGCTCCCAGCATAGAGGGGTTATAGCTACTCGCCCTGCTTGTGCGAATATGTGGCACTGGTAAACTCTTACAGTATGGTGGAATAACCCAAGCTTGGTAGTCCCCTGTGAACTATTCAAATAAGGATGTCAATGGACGAACAACAGGCTGAAAAACGGCTGGCTGAGCTTCGCCGCGAAATACGTTTTCACGATCATCAGTACTATGTCCTGGATGCTCCTGTTATTTCCGATGGTGAATATGATCGGCTGTACCGTGAGCTGATTAAGTTTGAAGAGGAATTCCCGCAGCTCATTACCCCTGATTCACCGAGCAGAAGGGTAGGCGGCGAACCGCTCTCGCATTTTGAATCGGTGGAACATCTGTTTCAGATGTATAGCCTCGATAACGTTTTCGATGCTGAAGAGTTTGCAGGCTTTGAGAAAAAAATCAGACGGTTCCTGCAGTTTGATGATGAGATCGTTTACGTTGCCGAACCTAAGCTTGATGGCCTGGCGGTGGAGCTTGTGTATGAAAACGGGCTTCTGAAGGTTGGGGCGACACGGGGTGACGGTCTTGTCGGGGAAAACATTACCAGGCAGCTGCAGACCGTCCAGTCAATCCCTCTGCGCTTGAGACATGCTGATTCTGTCGATTTCCCTGACCGGTTGATAGTCAGAGGAGAGGTGTACCTGCCCAAGGATGGTTTCGAGAAGCTCAACCAGCAGCGCTTGGAAGAGGGGGAACCTCTGTTTGCCAATCCGAGGAATGCGGCGGCCGGTTCTTTGCGCCAGCTTGATCCGTCTATTACTGCCAAAAGACCGCTGGCATTTTTTGTCTATGGGGTGGCTGATGCGACTTCTATTGCTCCTCAATGCCAGCAGGACCTCCTGCAATACCTGGCTGAACATGGTTTAAGGGTCAATCCACTTGTAAGGCAGTGCAGGTCTGTTGAGGAGGTGGAAGATCAGTACCGGAACCTTCAGGAGATGCGGCATGATTTGGACTATGAAATCGACGGCATGGTTATCAAGGTTGATTCGTTTGATCTGCAAGGCCGTCTTGGTACAACGACCAGGGCACCCCGCTGGGCCGTGGCCTGGAAATTTCCGGCAACTCAGGTGACAACAAGAATTGTTGATGTTGAATTTCAGGTAGGACGAACAGGAGCAGTCACACCTGTGGCCATTCTTGAACCGGTATCCGTTGACGGGGTAACAGTCAGGCGGGCAACACTGCACAATCGGGATGAGATCGAACGCAAGGACCTGCGAATCGGCGACCAGGTCCTTGTCCAGCGAGCGGGCGATGTTATTCCCGAGGTCATAAAAGCTGTGAGCGAGGTGCGGTCCGGTGAGGAAAGCAGGGTGATTTTTCCTAAGAATTGCCCGGAATGCGGTCATCAACTGGTTCGGCCGGAGAACGAGGCGGTTACCCGTTGCGTCAATCCACATTGCCCGGCACAACGGCTGCAAAGCCTTAGCTATTTTGCCGGTAAAAGTGGTATGGATATAGAGGGACTGGGCAAGAAAAATATGGAGCAGTTGGTGAAAATCGGTCTTGTATCAGATGTACCTGATATTTTTAAGTTGCAAACAGGTGACCTTGATCAGCTTGAAGGGTGGGGTGCGAAGTCGGCTGAAAATGTAGTCAGGGCAATTGATTTAGCGAGAAAAACAAGCCTCGCCAAGTTTGTTCGGGCTCTTGGCATACGGTATATTGGAGAAGTCAATGCCGAGTTGATTGCTCGTCATTTTGCCGGCCTGGATAAGATAATGGCGGTCTCTCAGGATGATTTGCTCCAAGTGGAGGGAATCGGTGCCCAGGCTGCTGCCGGCCTGGTTGACTATTTTTCCGATCCTTCTGTCCGGCAGATGATTCAGACGTTAATGGACTCTGGTCTTGAAATCGTCCCCGAAAATAATGGTCAAAAACCGCTGGGTCAGCGTATTTTTTTGTTTACCGGCAGTTTGTCGTCGATGTCAAGGAATGAAGCCAAGCAAAGGGTAAAATCTCTGGGTGGGCAGGTTGTTTCTGCCATCAGTCGAAGGGTGACTGATGTGATAGCCGGCGAGAAGCCTGGCAGCAAATTAAAGAAAGCTCATGAACTCGGTATCAGGGTACTTGATGAGGAGGGGTTCAACCGTATGATCGAACAGGAAGAGGTTGCTTTATGAGTCGAAGAAGAGTACATGCAATTGTTTATGGTCGGGTCCAAGGCGTTTTTTTTCGAAAATATACCAGCCTCAAGGCTCAAGAGTTAGGACTTGAAGGCTGGGTTCGCAATTTGCCTGATCAGACTGTTGAGGCCGTTTTTGAAGGAGAGGACGGCGCCGTTGCCAAAATGCTTGAATGGCTATATGTCGGTCCGTCCAATTCGAAGGTAACCTCTGTTGATTTCTCGGAGCAGGAAGCCGGGATTGATTCCGGAGGGTTCAGCGTTCGGTACTGATATCTGCTAAAACAGCACAAAAAACAAACGTGAATAGACACATTTACCCTCAATACTTAACCAGATGAAAAAAGTACGACGTCCATCAGGTCAGCCCATCGGGCGGATAATCTGCCCTCATTGCAGTAATGACAGGGATTTTATCGAGATTGCCCGGGATGTTATTGTCAGTACACGATATGTCCAGAACAAGGACGGGAGTTTTACCCCCGAAGACAGTGAAACAGAGATTGCCGGTAAGGTTGGTCTTTATTGTGGTCAGTGCAATACAGATCTCAGTCTTTTTTATAATCATCTTCTTGAGATGACCTTTTAAATATGGCTCCCAGGGTTATTCGAGACAATACAACATTCTTTGAATGCTATGACGATTTATCGCCCGGGGATATCATGTTCGGGCGTATTCGACTTTATCCGGGCGAGGAGCATCTGCTCCTGGATATTATGACCCGTGAAATTCTCATGATTCCATCGGCTCTTTCACAGCTTTGCAGCCGTTCAAAAGTTTTTCAGACCAGGGTGCTGGGAAGATTTATGGCGCCGGGGACGGCAGCAGTATACTGCATGAATGATATGATTCGCATCGTTTCGGAATATGGCCGGGATAAAACAGGAAAGGTTGTTTGTAAGCTTGACCGGGCAAACGGCGGGCTGGGTATTCTGCAATTTTCTTCAATCGAGGAAGTGTATAGCCTGGCCGCATTGGGCACTCTTTCCTTCCCATTTGTTGTTCAGCCATTCCATGCAGAGAGCAAGGATGTGCGCGTGGTCATGCTTGGCGATTACAAGGAGGCATACCGGCGACACAACCCGAATAATTTTCGACATAATCTTCACTGCGGGGGCATGAGTGCTTCCTGTGATCTGACCGATGATCAGATCGAGTTAAGCAGGGAAATAATGAACAGAGCTCGATTCCCCTATGCCCATATTGATCTCCTGATCACATCTTCCGGTAGTATCTGGGTGAACGAGATAAATCTCAGAGGCGGCCTTCGCGGTGCGGTAATTTCCCAACAGGACTATATTCGGGCCGTTGATAAAATTCATGCCGATTTACTCGGGCAGTATGCGGGCTAAAAAGGCAAAAAAAAAGGAAGGTTGTCAGGCAACCTTCCTTTGAAAAAAAACTTTCGTCTTTCTAATTAGACGCAACCGGTAGGCTTAGGCAGGCCAGCCATTTTACAGGCTCCTTTACCTGGTCCACTCGGGAACAGTTCGTAAATTCTTTTCAGCGGAAAACCGGTGGTTTTGGAAAGAATACGAACCATCGGGGCAATACCATTTTTCTTGTAGTACTCCTGCAGAGCATCGATAACTTTTGAGTGCTCATCGGTCAGTTCGGAAATACCTTCAACTGTTTTTACGTAGTCGATCCAATCCTCATCCCATTCATCCATTCCGTTGGCGAGGAAGCCGTCTTCGTCTACGTTGTATGTTTTACCATTGTGATCAATAGTTGCCATGTAATCCTCCTTGGGCAAAGTATTAATGAATTAATTAAATATTATTCCCCCATTCTGTTAAGTAGCATTGATTTACTACAGGGTCGTTTTTTTGTCAAGTAACCTGTTTATTTTTTTTGAATGAATGACCAGTCATTTTTCTTGTTAGCCATGTATGCATTTTTCTCTGGAAAGAATGTTGTATATTAGTGTAAATATAACATTTGTGTTTTTTATATAAAGAATCGTTTACAGGAGCAGATCCGTTATGCTGAATATGTTGCGAAAACGCGCCCAGTCAACCCTGATACAAATCATTGTCCTGATAATTGCCATTGTTTTTGTTTTTTGGGGAGTCGGTACAAACCTTGGAAACAAAAAAAATACTCTGGCTACAGTGAATGGAGAGGAAATTCCATACCAGGATTTTCAGAGAGCCTACGACAGTACTGTTGATAATTATCGCCAGCAGTTCGGTGGTTCTATACCGCCTGGCTTTCTTGATGGACTAGGGCTGCAGCAGCAGGTGATAAACCAGCTTGTTAAGGCTGAAATATTCCGGCAGTCCGGTCGTGAAATGGGAATAACACTCAGCAAGCTGTCAACCCAGGATGAGATTAAGGATATGGAGGTGTTTAAGGACAACGGTCAGTTCGACCTGAATCGCTACAAGGAAGTGCTGGCCCAGAATAGAATGAACCCAGCTTCGTTTGAGGCCGGCCTGAGGAATGATCTGTTCCTGCGAAAGGTGCAGGATGTCGTCAACGGATTTTCGATGGTGACCGATAGTGAAATTCAGTCCCGTTTTGAATTTACGAATGAGGAAATAAATATAGCGTATCTACAGTTCAAAAGTGATGATTTTCAGGACAAGGTCGAGATACAGGATGATGAGTTAGCCGAATGGTATAATGAAAATAAGAATAAATACCTTTCTAAGCCGAAGGTCCGCTTGAAATATCTTTTCTTTGATTTTGATGATGATATGGCCCAGATGACTGTTTCCGATGAAACCATACAGGCCAGATACGAAAGTAATAATGAAAAATACGTTATTCCCGAACAAAGGCATGCCCGCCATATACTTTTTAAGGTAACGGAAGCGGATGACGAGCAGGTTCGAATCGATAAGAGAAAAAAAGCCGAAGAAGTGCTTTTGCTTTCACAGGGAGGTCAAGACTTTGCAGAACTTGCAAAAAAGTATTCAGAAGGACCTTCCGGCCCAAGCGGAGGAGACCTTGGTTTTTTCAAAAGTGGAGCCATGGTTGAATCGTTTGATGATGTTGTATTTCAACTTCAGGCCGGTGAAATTAGCGGTGTGGTAGAAACAGTGTTCGGATATCATATTATCAAGCTTGAAGAAATAAAACCCGGCACCACTCGTTCGCTTGATGATGTACGAACGGAAATAGTAGAAGAAATTAAAAAAGAGGATGTAAAAGGATACACGTTCAAGCGCGCGTCAAAGTCTTATGAGGACATTATCCGTTCCGGCAGCCTGGATAAGTACAGTGAAAATCAGAGCGGCAATGTACAGAAAACAGATTTTTTTACCCGGAGCACCCCTCCGGAAGCGCCCGTTTCCTACCCGAAATTTTTACAGACAGCCTTCAGCCTGAAAAAGGGAGAGTTGAGTTCGCTGGTTGAAACCGGCAAAGGGTACGCGATTATTTTTGTAGACGATATCCAACAGTCCGATGTGCCGGAACTAGACAGTGTTCGGGACAAGGTTGTTGAAGATTATACAAAGGCGAAAAGCATTGATCTGGCTAGAGAGAAGGCTGAATTAATCCTGACAGAATCACGGGACCAGGGGAACTTTGCAGAGATTGCATCCTCTGCAGGTGAGGTGAAAGAATCAGGATTTATTAAGCGCTCTGCATTGTCAAGTGTCGCAGATCTTCCTGCCCCGGTTGTACAAAAGGCTTTTTCTCTCTCCAGAGACGCCTTGCCCGAGGAACCTTTTGTCCAAGGAAACATTTTCTACGTATTCCAGATGCTGGAACGACGGCAAAGTGATGCAATACTCGATGATACTACCCGGGATCAGCTGGAAGAACAGTTGAAGACATCGGCCCAGCAGAAGTTGCTTGCCGGTTGGCTGACCTGCATGCAGGATCGCGCCGATATCCGGACCAATTTACAGATGTTGCAATAATATCGCTCTTCGGGACATTCATGGCTTCTGATCAGGATCAAAGCGGGCTTTCTGTTTATACTTCTCTCCCTCCATTTGAGCGGTCTCTTCTACAGCTGATTTCAATAATTTACGAACCTGTATCCATAACATTTCTGCTCCATTGTCTCTCCCAGGCTGAAGCGTTGGTCCCTGATATTTCCAAGCCATCTAAAGAAGTGCTACAGGCCGCGATTATTCGATTGCGGCAGCTGAAAATGCTGGACGAACAAAATCGCTGTCCCCAGCCGCTCGTGGAGTACTTGACTAGAAAGGCTGTTGAAGATGGATATTTTACAAGTCTGGCATTTCTCGTGGAGTGCGAGGCGCCGGTCTCGTATATGTATGGCAAATGGTCAACTCGATGCTGGCGGGCAATGCGCCAGTTTCGTATTGGGATATATAGCAGAGATTTTGACAAGATTGACGAATCGCTTTTTTTCCTTGAGGAAAATTGTATGGAGCGACTGGAAGACAAAGCACCTTCTGTTCTGGTTGCGGCGGAAGCGTTTGATGCCAAATGGTTTGGAGAGCTGCCGGGCTCGCTGCAGTTTTTTCTGCTCAACCAGATTGTTCGATACAGTACTTCACAACTCCACCATTATGAACCTGTCATTGAATACCTTGAAGATGAAACCGCACTGACAGTTCCGCCCGACGAGCAGGTGCCTTTTCACCGGATGCTTGCCGGTTATTTTCTGTTCCAGGGCCGTTTTGATGAGCTGAAGCAACTGCTCGACCGCCATAGTGATTCGTTCAAGGGGTCCGGTTTTGCCGGAACACTTGCTTTTCTGAAGGGTGATACGGCCTCGGCACTGAAATTGTACGAAGATGATCTGACAAGGCTTCGTGTTTTTTTTGGCGAAAAGGAGAGTTTTTTCTTCGGTCTGCCCGGACTCTTTTGTGTTCTTGCCCTCCTGGACAGAAACAGCGAACAGGACAGAAAAGATATAAATCAGCACGTGGTCTCTGTGCTGAAGAAATTCAAGGGATGCCAGGAAGAGGTTCCATTTCGATTTATTGACGCGGCCGTCCGTTCTTTGGACAACAGCCTTCCGGATATGATGGTTTTAACCGAGCATCTGAAATCAGACAACCACAGCCTTACCAAGTTAATTGCCGTTCTGTGTCTGTACTGGATGGGTGTTGAAATCCCGGCTGATTTTAAGAAGTCGCTTGTTGATTTGTTTAATAGAAGCAAAGAAAACGATTTCGCCTGGTTGACCATGGAAGCTGCTTTTCAGCTCAAAACACTTGGGGAGAAACCGGATGAATATGGAAAAATAGCTGCAAATTTACGCAAAAAACTTGGTTGCAGGTCTATCGTCAGTGTCTTTGAACCGGAAGAATCATGGAAGCACAGTCTTCAGGAGTTGATAAGCTTATCGTCCAGTGTCAGGGAGCCGGAGCAGTCTGCCAGGTTGGTCTGGTTCGTACAATATGAGAAAGGCTCCCTGCTCATATTACCGAGAGAACAAAAAAAGAAATCCTCCGGCCAATGGAGTAAGGGACGCTCAATAGCTTTGAGTCGGCTGGCTGAAAACAAGAAGATTGACTTTCTGAGCAGCCATGACCGAAGAATCTGTTCTGCTCTGAAACAGATGGATGACCCTTCTATCAAGAATGGAGGATTCATGTTCAGTCCCGAGGTTGCCCTTCCTGCTTTAATAGGCCATCCTCATGTTTACCTGGAAAAGTCTCCAAAAACGCCTGTGGAGATTGTTGCCGGAGAGCCTGAACTTGTCGTTGAGCAGCAGGATGATTTTCTGTTTATTCATTTTATCCAGGATATTGGCGAAGGTCAGATCGCTGTTTGGCAGGAAACACCCGTCCGTTTTAAAATTATTCAAATCGATGAAAATCATCGCCGGGTTGTCGGTATAACCGGTCGTAAAGGTCTTCGTGTTCCTGTTTCGGCAAGCAGCCAGGTTCTCGATGCGATTGGCAGTCTTGCCTTGTTTATGACGGTGCACTCTTCTGTCGGGGTTGATATAAAAAACCAGAACATAGAGCTGGTTGAGGCTGACTCGACCATCCATCTGCACTTTATCCCCTATGGAAGCGGATTTCGTCTCGAGATGTTTGTTCAGCCGTTTTTCAAAGGCGGTCCATATCTGAAACCCGGCGCAGGGGTTGCCAACCTGATGGCAGATGTCAACGGTCGTCGTTTGCAAACCAGACGGAACCTCAAGCTGGAAGAGGAAAAAGCACGGGAGATTGAGGAGAGCTGTCCTATCCTGGACCTTGCTATTGACTTGGAGCAGGAAAATGAAAGGGAATGGCATCTTCTCGATCCTGAAGAATGTCTGCAAGCCCTGCTTGAACTTGAGGAAATACGAGACAAAATTATTTTGGAATGGCCGGAAGGCGGAAAACTGGCAGTACGTCGCCAGACAGGAGTCAACCAGTTGAACCTTAATATACGGACAAGTCAGCAGGATTGGTTCGGTTTGAGCGGTAGGCTGGAAATAAATCAGGATGAGATTATTGAACTCAAAATTCTGCTGGAGAAGGTGCAGAATTCCCGCAGCCGGTTTATTCCGATGGGTGACAGTCAGTTTCTAGCTCTGACGCAGGAATTCCGGAAGCGGCTTGAGGAGCTTATTCTTTTTTCAGACGGCAAGGGGGATGCCAAGAGCGGGGAGGTTTTCGTCCATCCTCTGGCTGCTCTGGCGCTTGATGACCTGATCCAAGAGGCAAAGACGACAGCAGATGAGGGGTGGCGCAATCAGCTCAAGTTGGTCCAGGAATCCCAGGATCTTGTACCTGATGTGCCGTCTACCCTGCAGGCTGATCTGCGCGACTACCAAATTGAGGGTTTTATCTGGATGGCCAGGCTGGCGCACCTCGGCGTTGGAGCCTGTCTGGCCGACGATATGGGGCTGGGCAAGACCCTGCAGGCTCTGTCGGTCATACTCTATCTTGCAAAGGAAGGTCCTACCCTGGTCATTGCCCCTACTTCGGTTTGTATGAACTGGGAAAAGGAAATAATTCGATTTGCCCCCACATTGACAATACACGCTTTGAGCGGAATCAGCCGGAAGGCTATGGTCAAGTCACTGGGAAAATTTGATGTTCTCATTACAAGTTATACCCTGCTCCAGCAGGAGATTGAACTTTTCGAATCGGTTCCTTGGCAAACAATCGTGCTTGACGAGGCCCAGGCCATAAAGAATGCCGGAACGAAGCGTTCACGGGCAGCAATGCGGCTTGATGGTAAGTTCAAGCTGATCACGACAGGCACCCCTATCGAAAATCATCTTGGTGAACTATGGAACCTGTTTCGTTTTATCAATCCTGGTCTGCTTGGGACATACAAGCAGTTTAATGCACGTTATGGTATTCCCATTGAAAAACATCATGACTGGGATGCCAGGAGAAAGTTGAAAAAAATTATTCGTCCATTTATGCTTCGTAGAATAAAATCTCAGGTTCTTGAGGAATTACCGCCACGCACAGAGGTAACCCTGCGGGTGGAGATGAAACCCGAAGAAGTTCAGTTTTATGAGGCACTCAGGCAGCAGGCATTGGAGAATATCGAAAGCAGTGCCGAGAAATCGGGCCGTCATCTTCAGATTCTGGCTGAAATAATGAAACTGCGAAGAGCTTGCTGCAACCCAAAGCTGATTATGTCGACAACAAAGATTTCCTCAACCAAACTCGAGGTATTTTCACAGGTTGTAGATGAACTCCTGAAAAGTCGTCACAAGGCGCTTGTCTTTAGCCAGTTTACCGGACATCTTGCGCTGATTCGCGAGTACCTTGACAAGAAAGGGATCGTCTACAAGTATCTTGATGGAACAACCCCGACCAAAGAACGGCAGCGCCAGGTTGAAACTTTTCAGGAAGGTGAAGGAGACCTGTTTTTAATCAGTCTTAAGGCTGGCGGACTTGGGCTGAATCTGACTGCGGCGGATTATGTTATCCATATGGATCCCTGGTGGAATCCTGCTGTTGAAGACCAGGCTGCTGATCGGGCCCACAGGATCGGCCAGACAAGGCCGGTTACCGTTTACCGGCTTGTCACGGCAAACACAATTGAGGAAAAAATAGTCAGGCTGCACCAGGAAAAGAGGGATTTGGCAAATTCGCTTCTTGAGGGGACGGATGTCAGTGCCCGAATCAGTGCTGACGAGCTTCTCGAATTAATTAGAGAAAGTTAGCGTTTTTCGTACAGAAGGAAAAAAATGACTATTCGGATAGTAGAGGCTGATACAGTCGATGGAAGAAAATTGATTGACCGTCTTCTCGACAGGTTTAGCGTTGCCGATACAGGTTGCCGTGATACGGTGACCGACATTATTGAAGAGGTGAGAAGCAGAGGAGATGATGCCGTCCTTGAATACACCCGGAAATTTGACGCACCCAACATGTCGGTTGACGACCTGCAGGTTACGAAGCAAGAGTTATCTGATGCCTTGGCAAAAGTTGATGATGACGTTCTTAGGAGTTTGCGTCTGGCAGCAGAGCGTATTCGTCTTTTTCACGAAAGGGAAATGGAAAATTCCTGGCTGTTGACCCGCGATGACGGAACTGTGACCGGACGCCTTGTCCGGCCTGTAGATTCCGCCGGGCTGTATGTTCCAGGTGGCCAGGGTGGTTCGACACCCCTTGTGTCCTCGGTTTTGATGAATGGCATTCCTGCTTCCATAGCCGGAGTTGGCCGGCGTGTTATGGTGACGCCCCCCGGTGCAGACGGCATGGTCAGTCCGGCCCTTCTTGTTGCGGCCAGTGAGGTGGGGATAACAGAAATATATAAAGCCGGTTCGGCATGGGCCATTGCAGCCCTGGCTTATGGTACAGTGTCCATTCCTCCTGTTGATGTTATTGTCGGCCCGGGTAATCAGTATGTTGCCGAAGCGAAGCGGCAGGTTATGGGGCGGGTCAGAATTGATATGATCGCCGGTCCCAGTGAGGTTCTTATTGTTGCTGATGAAAAAGCCCAACCACCATTTATAGCTTCTGACATGCTGGCTCAGGCTGAACATGACCCCCAGGCCCTTGCTCTCCTGATAACGACAAGTGAGGATATTGCCGCTAGAACAATTGGAGAGCTGGAAAAACAACTGGAATCATTATCCCGCCAGGATATTGCCAGGACATCCTTGCAGAACAAGGGCGTTATCTTTCTGACGGAAACTATTGAAGATGCCATTGAACTGGCAAACATGATTGCCATTGAGCATCTTGAACTCCAGGTCCGCGAACCGTGGCAGTGGCTGCCGAAAGTCCGTCATGCCGGTGCTGTTTTCCTCGGCGACTATACTCCAGAAGCAGCAGGCGACTATGTGGCCGGCCCGAACCATGTTCTCCCGACCATGGGGACGGCCCGCATCTCCTCTGCTCTTGGAGTGGAAACTTTCCTGAAAAAAAGTTCGATTATTTCGTATTCACGTAATGCGCTGTTGGGTGATGCGGAACACATCCGGCGCTTGGCGCTGCTTGAAGGGCTGACTGCGCATGAACGGTCAGTTGCCGTCCGAGTAGAAGGCAGTGGCGAATGATAATGTGACAGGACATCAGGAAAAGAAAACTGGTCAACTACTTCTTGACGGCCTTGTACTTCTTGGCATACGTGTATCCGAGGAAAGTATTGCCCAGCTTATCAGTTACAGCATTGAATTGCAGAAGTGGAACAAAAGGGTAAATCTTGTCGCCAAAAACACCCTGCTCCAGGATATAGTTGAAAAACATTTTATCGATTCACTGACACTCCTGCCTCTTTTGCATAAATATAATCTAGCAAGCGGCCCTCTTCTTGATGTCGGCAGCGGTGCCGGTTTTCCAGGCTTGGTTCTGAAAATCGCCTGTCCATCCCTTGAGACAGTTCTGCTCGAACCGAGACAACGAAGGGTTTCCTTTCTCAACCACATTATCCGCACCCTTTCCATTAAGAACATCAAGGTTATGATGCATCGTATTGAGAATGACTGTCTTCTCTCGGAGTATGATTTTTCCATCATAACCGGCCGGGCAGTTGCCGATATTCCGACTTTTTTAAAAATGGTCTCTTCCCGGACCGGACATCGGACACTCGTTGTCTGTATGCAGGGGGAGACAGGAAAGCAGGAGTGGAGAATGGGAGTGCAGGACAGGGAATTTACATGGGTCGGAACAGAAGAGTACACTCTGCCTTTTTCAGGTGCGAAGCGTTATCTACTGCAGTACAGAAAAGAAAATTGATACGGGTATGGTCAGGTCAAGGATAATCAAGGATAACACAGTCAACGGGCTGGTCACTGTCTAAAGCTTTTTTGTACGCACGGATTGTTTCCTGACCGTTTTCTGCAAAGAGGGGGGGTGAATCCGAGCTCGGTCAACATCATGCCGGCAACATCACGAATTGATTTGTCATCATCCATTACCAGAACTTTACCGCTTCCCTTGAAAAGATGGTCTATTGCTATCACTTTTTTAACCGGTTCACCACCCTTGGAGAAGGTGAGGAGTTGGTCCGTTAATCCCTTGGCATTCCCGGTGAACTTGTTCAAAAGTTTTTCGGCAACAGAGGAAGACGGTTGTTATTGAACTGCCGAAATGGTTTTCAAGAACAAAGACTGGCCAAAATCTGTGTGATTTGGTATGAAAAAAAATTTGCGCTGGATAAATATGATCTCAAAATATTAAACAGGAAAAAAATATAATGAACAGGATTGCAGTTTTGCCAGGTGATGGGATAGGGCCGGAAGTGATGGCCGAAGCTTTAAAGGTACTTGATGCCGTTCAGGTCAAGTATGGTTTTTCCCTTGAGTATGTACATGCAGATGTCGGCGGTATTGCTATTGATAATCATGGTCACGCTCTGCCTCAATCAACGCTCGATACCTGTGAATCAAGTGATGCCGTTCTCTTCGGTTCGGTCGGCGGGCCTAAATGGGAAAACCTTCCTCCTGAGCAACAGCCGGAACGGGCTGCCCTCCTGCCCCTGAGGAAACATTTTGACTTGTTTTGCAACCTGCGGCGCGCAAAGCTGTTCAAGTCCCTGGCGGCTTCATGTCCTTTGCGTCAGGATATTGTGCGTGATGGTTTTGATGTCCTGGTGGTCAGGGAACTGACATCCGGCATTTACTTTGGCCAGCCAAAAGGCAGGGAGGGTAAGGGAGCTGA
>Ga0209013_10003864_pt1 | contig 13194 bp, 11 predicted proteins | sample Cruoilmetagenom2_FD_187291 | JGI IMG/M metagenome (GOLD analysis project Ga0209013, IMG submission 187291) | Oil polluted marine microbial communities from Coal Oil Point, Santa Barbara, California, USA - Sample 2 (SPAdes) (version 2) | ecosystem: Environmental > Aquatic > Marine > Oil seeps ... | reverse complement strand
TCTATATGGATGTTGAGTTCGGGGTGATTGCGTACAAACACGTCAATCGCAGGCGACAGGTGAGACAGACCAAATGACAGCGGTGCTGCTATCCGCAATGTACCGGTCAGGGCGTCATCATTACTGGTCACCATCGCATTCAATTCAGCGACGTCGTCGATGACCCTCAGCGATCGTTCATAATAGAGCTTGCCCGCATCTGTGAGGCTGGAGCGGCGCGTTGTACGCTTCAATAATGTTGTACCCAGGCGTGCTTCCAGCTCACTCAGGCGCCGGCTTACAGCTGACTTGGCCACACCGAGCTGATCAGCGGCGTGACTAATGCTGCCGGCCTCAATCACACGCACAAAAGCCTGCATGTCTTCGAGCTGTCCCATGTCTATTGTTCTTTATATATAAACAATGTATTCACATGATCAGTGTTTATTGATAATTAATCAACAAATAAACTCTTTCGTGACAAACAATTAATCAACGTAAGGAGATTTATCATGAATGCAATACAGAAACTTTCCAGCCCGGTGGGACGCGTATTTATCGCGATGATTTTTATCATGGCAGGCCTCAACAAGATCGGTGGTTATGCTGCGACACAGGGCTACATGGAGTCGGTAGGGGTGCCCGGCATGTTGCTGCCACTGGTTATCATTCTCGAAGTCCTTGGCGGACTGGCTGTTCTTGCGGGTTGGCAGACACGTCTGGCAGCATTTGCACTGGCAGGCTTTTCGCTAATCTCAGCGTTACTGTTCCATGCCAATTTCGGCGACCAGATGCAGATGATCATGTTCATGAAAAACATTGCCATTGCTGGTGGTTTGCTGTTCCTGGTTGCTAACGGTCCAGGCGCGTTTGCACTGGATAACAGATCTCGAAATTAAGACCTCTGTCATCCCGGCGCAGGCCGGGATCCATGTTTTTAACATGCACAATCTGCGTAATAACTATCTAAAGGTGAAATATCATGAATGCTACAGACACCAGGTTAAAAACCCGTGAGCTCGTCAGAGCCACACCCGGTATCCCGGCATCAGACGGGGCCGGCGTCGAACTGACCCGCATTATCGGCTCACCCGATCTGAACATGCTCGATCCATTCCTGCTGCTGGATACGTTTGAGTCCGACCAGCCGCAGGACTATATTGGCGGTTTTCCGGATCACCCGCACCGCGGTTTCGAGACGGTCACTTACTTGCTCGAAGGCCGTATGCGCCACAAAGACAGTGCAGGCAACGAAGGCGTGATCGAATCGAGCGGTGTGCAGTGGATGACAGCGGGTAAGGGCATCGTCCATTCAGAAATGCCGGAACAGGAAGATGGTCTGCTGATGGGTTTTCAGTTGTGGGTCAATCTGCCTAAAGCAGACAAGATGACCGAGCCTGCCTACCAGGAATTTCCTGATGCGGAGATCCCGCTCGAGCAGCGTGATAATGGAACGGTGGTGCGTGTCATCACAGGGCAGACGGATGAGGGTACTGTGGGTCCGGTAGTAAACAACTTCGTCAAGCCAACCTACCTGGATATTAGCTTGCCTGCCGGTGAGCTGTTTGAACAATCACTGGATGACGATGACAATGCATTTGTTTTCGTCATCGAAGGTGATGTGAAAGTGGGTGAACAATCGCAGTCTCTTGGTCAGCGAACATTGGGCATACTCAGTGGTGGTGAGAGGGTTGCGATAACGGCAGATAACACCGATAGTCGTTTCCTGTTGGTTGCCGGTCAACCGCTTAATGAACCGGTAGCACGCGGAGGCCCGTTTGTCATGAACACGCAGGAAGAAGTCATGCAGGCCTTTACGGATTTCAGAAATAACAGGTTCTAAAAACAGGAGGACACCATGACCAAACCCGTCATCGCCGATAATAAACCAACACCCGTTGAGCTCGATGCCGACACGGAATACCACTGGTGTGCCTGTGGTCGATCGAAGAACCAGCCTTTCTGTGACGGTTCGCACCGCGGCACCAGCTTTACACCCGTGGCATTCAAGCCAGATGCATCCGGTGAAGCCTGGCTGTGCATGTGCAAACACACCGGCAGTCCTCCCTATTGTGATGGTACTCACGCAAGGCTGACAGAGGAGCAGCTGCACAAGGGTCAACCGGTAGAGTCTCCTTCACCCCAGGATGTTGAACCAACACCGGAAGAGCCTACCGTAAAACGCATCCATGATATGGCCCGTTACGGGCTGTCAAAAGTCGGCGAGCATGGCGAGATCGTAGCAATGGGCGTACCGCGCAGCGAGCTGCCACACTGGGACGACATCCAGATTCTGGCTGCACAACTTGCAACGCGGCCGTTAATGGATCATGACGCTGTCGGCACTGAACTGATTATCGGCCCGAATGCGAATAAACCATTGGTGCTGGATATCCCATTGTTCGTATCAGACATGAGTTTTGGATCCCTGTCGCCGGAAGCAAAAATCGCACTTGCTCGCGGAGCAGAATTGGCGGGTACAGGTATTTGCTCTGGCGAAGGCGGCATGATGCCGGAAGAGCAGCAGGCCAACAGTCGATATTTCTATGAACTGGCAACGGCCATGTTCGGTTATAACGAAGACCAGCTTACAAAAGTACAGGCTTTCCATTTCAAGGGTGGCCAGGCAGCCAAGACAGGCATTGGTGGTCACTTGCCAGGTGCGAAAGTCTCAGCCCAGATTGCCGAAGTACGTGGTCTCATGCCGGGCCAGGATGCCATATCGCCTCCAACCTTCGCTGAGTTGCAAACGCCGGAAGATTACAGGCGCTTTTCTGATCGTGTGCGCGAGATCTCAGGTGGTATCCCCATCGGGTTCAAAATATCAGCCAACCACATAGAAAAGGATATCGACTTCGTTCTCGATGCCGGTGTCGATTACATCATCCTTGATGGCCGTGGTGGCGCATCGGGCGCAACACCGCGCATCTTCAGAGATAATATTTCAGTGCCAACAATACCTGCGCTGGCACGTGCTCGCCGCCATCTTGATGAACGGGGCCGGCAGGATATCACCTTGATTGCAACAGGTGGATTGCGCATGCCTGAAGATTTCATAAAGGCATTGGCAATGGGCGCTGATGGTGTAGCACTGGCAAACAGTGCTATCCAGGCTGTCGGTTGTGTTGCTGCACGCATTTGCAATACTAATAACTGCCCGTCAGGTATCGCTACTCAAAAGCCTGAGCTTCGCGCACGTCTTGATGTAGGCGTGTCGGCCAAGCGCCTGTCCCGGTTTTTTGAGTCGAGCATTGAACTGATGCAACTCATGGCACGTGGTTGCGGACACGATCATCTCAACAAGTTCAATCGTGAAGACATCACTTCATGGAAAAAAAATGTCGCAGAACTGGCGGGTATTCATTATGCAGGTCCACAGTAAATAATTAGTTATTAAACACTGGAGGCATACGATGAGCGACAAAACAAAATTTGATGGCGAAGAGATCAATGTCGAATGGGATGGACGCCTGTGCATACACATCGGTGAATGCGGGCGATCATCAGGTGATTTGTTTGTGGGGGGGAGAAATCCCTGGTGCGTGCCAGATATCAGCACAAAGGAAGAAGTGCGTGAGATAGTCGAGCGCTGTCCCAGTGGTGCGCTCACCTATCAGGATAAAGAAGGTGAGCCTGAATCGGCAACAGAAGAAAACACCATCGTCGTTGCCTATCAGGGACCATTATATGCAAGCGGAAATCTTGAAATATGGGGCATCCCGGATGACATGCCAGGTGTAGAGTTTCGGGCCGCTTTATGTCGTTGCGGGAAATCCAGAAACAAGCCATTCTGTGATAACAGTCATGTTAAAGAAGGGTTTGATGACCATGGAGCGGTAGGTGACAAAGGCACAACACTTGAAGCGAGAGGAGGCAAACTGGAAATCAAACCTCTCTCCGATGGCCCGTTGTTAATCAAGGGCAATCTCACAATTCGTGCTGGCAATGCACGTGTTGCCTGGCAGGGAACCGAGACTGCTTTATGTCGTTGCGGCGCATCGAAAAACAAACCATTTTGTGATGGCAGTCACAAGAAGGCAGGCTTCAGGAGCAGTTGAGTTACTCTGAGGATATAAAGTACAGGAGACCAGTATGAGAGTCATTTCGTGGGTTGTTTCTGCCTTATTGACTGGCCTTGCAATTTCATCCTACGGCGCTGATGTAATTACGCACAGGAACATTGGCATGGATCTGGCGAGAGATATCGCCAATGAAGCAGTCAAGGCATGCCGTAAAGAGGGCTATCATGTCAGTGCTGTTGTGGTCGATCGGCATGGCAACCTGCGTGCCGCCTTACGGGATGATATCGCATCAGTCTACATGCTGCAGATAGCGCAGGAGAAAGCAAACCTCGTCATTATGGCAGGCGTCCCATCCAGCCAGTTCCGTAATAACCGGCAGGATATACGTCCCGAATTGAATCATCTGGATGGCATCATCGTGATGGGAGGCGGGTTGCCGATCGATGCAGGCGGCAGTCGTATCGGCGCAGTGGCCGTCGCAGGTGCACCAGGTGCTGACAAGGACGAAGTCTGTGCGGCAAAGGCCCTTGAAGTGATGAATGAAAGGCTGGAGTTTGCTGAGTGAACAGATCAACTCTGGGATATTTCTGACAGTCTTGCAATGATTACATGAGTTGGCCTGATAAAACCTGAAGTACCTGCTTAATCCTCATAAGCAGTCCTTGCATGGTGAAACTCGGACATCCGGGTTCGACCCTGTATAGATGCTCTGTCTCACTCTCCGTGATACTGGACACAACTGGCAGGTAGCTGCCAGTGAGGGCAGGATATGCGATAAACACACAATAATCGTACGTGTTATAATAACAATGCAGTAGTTAGCAAGCTTATCCGGTTGTATGGGGGGGTGCTATGAAACAGTGTGGAAGATGTGTAGGCAACGTAGCCCTAGATCTTAGCAAGCTACACAACAGGGATCTCAGAGAATTGGATTACCTGATTGAGAAATACGGGGAAGATGACCCGTATGTGAAGGATTTCATTGAAAGCCTTCAGATCAATCACTATTTCCCACCAGACAGTTCATTCGATAACTGGATGACCTAGGTAAAAAAACATTACCCGCTTGTAGAACCTCTGACCGCGAGGGTTGCTTGTAATAGGCTACTTCCGCTGCCACATCAGTAAAAAAATTCAGCTGAATATCTGGTTCCAAGTAATATTTGTCATTGGCTTTGATGTCGCTCATGAAGATTCGATGAATCCAGCATTGCCATTTTTTCCTGTATGAGTTGTTTTTCTTGTTCTACTGCAGCAGCCTTCCTATCCACTACCTGTTTTCCACCGAGAATTTTGCTAAACACCCCGGTTAGGATGTTTTTGAATTTCATTTTCATATGCTCCCATTTAACAACATTAGGATATGCTTATATTATATGCTTGTGCAATCCTGGCAACAACAATAAATGGTGGGTGTACATTCGATACTGCCCGGTACGTATCATTCAGGTAATTGGGCTTGCCGTTAATTTCAAATCATCTGCTGAACAGTCATTATCGACCCGTTGCAGATATTCGGACGCATCTTGGCATACAAGGGCACGGAGACGGTTTTATGTAGAAGCACGGATATCCTGAAAGAGCTCGTATAATAATCCGACCAATTTAGTTGGATGAAAACGCCAGCAAATAAGAATAGAGTTATAAATGATTGGTATTAATTCACAGCTACTTCACACACGAATAAGTAATATTAAAGTGCATCATCAGTTTTAAGAGTAGAACAAGCACAGAAATTTACATCTTATTTACAAGCGCCATGCAACAACACGAAAAAAGTGTCGCTGTATGGAATGTTTAATCGAAGATTCACGTTATTCGACCTAGACGGAGTTAGTCATGAAAATAAAAATACCACGCGAACAAATGATCACCTTCCTCCTTGAAACACCATTCTTCGAAAAGCTAGAACCTACAGAAATTATGGAGATTATTCATATTGTTGAAGTCGCCGAATATCAAGCAGGTGAAGTCATATTCAAAGAGGGCGATCCGGGTGATGCCTGGTTCGTTGTGTACAGTGGTGCAGTAGATGTCCTCAGGGATGGTGCTACAAACGCAATAATAATTGCCGAAATTGGACCAAAGGGCTGCTTTGGTGAGATGTCGATCCTAGATGGCTTGCCACGATCTGCAACAGTGCGTGCTGCTGAAGACTCCACAGTCCTACGTGTTAAACGCGGAGCATTTGGAAAGTTGATCGATGATGATCACCTTGTGGCCTACAAACTTTTGTACCAGATGGCGGTTCTGTTAGCGGGACGGCAGCGTACTTCAACAACAAGGCTGTCTGAACTTCTCAATGCGACCGATGTCAGCGAAATCCAGGATGGAATTATGAGCATTGTCGGGGACTCTTCAGTCAGGGAGTAGTCTCAAACTGGGTTACTTGCACACGTTCGAATTAACCAAGAAGGAGCTACTTGGAACAACTGGTCGTGATGAGGCCGTTAGTAAGCACCAGCCTGTCTGGCAAGTGTGTTTTTTATAGTGGATTAAGCTTTTTGTTCAAGCAGACTGGAAGCACGGCGGATGATGTTGCGGGTTAAACCCTTGAAGATCAGCATATGAATTGGCAACAGGGCATACCAGTACAGTTGTCCGAAAATGCCCGAGGGGTGAAAGTAAGCAGTTGTACTGAGGCGGGTCTGCTGTCCGTCCATGGGTTCAAGTTCAAACTCCATGATGGCCGACCCAGGTAGTTTCATCTCGACTGCGAGGGTTAGGTTCTGGTTCGGATTTGCAGCAATTACCCGGTAGAAGTCCAGAGTATCCCCCACTCTAATATCCCTCGGATGACGACGTCCCCGGCGCATTCCGACGCCTCCTATGAGTGTATCCATAGCACCACGAAGTTCCCACAAAGGAGTCATGTAGTACCAGCCGTTGTCACCGCCAATGGAGGCGATTTGATCCCACAACGCCTCAATCGAAGTATCCGTGATTATTTCGGCGCCTGTCCGCTTGGCGTAGAAGGAAAACTCAGGATGGTAGTCACGAAAGGGAAGGGCTCCCTCGGTCCAGCGGGCAGGAGTTGGCATGCGTTTTTCGTTTGCCAGGGACTCGTCTATGGCATCGCGAACAGTTTGCAGCGGGATCGGTAGCAGATTGCGAATAGGTGTGTCTTTTACAACTAGATCGTGTGAGATGCCGTCGATCAACGGGCGTCCTACATTGATGGGTACGCCAGTGGTCAATGCCAGCCAGTGTGATGATGACCACGGTAAGGATACAGGTAAGGAAATGAACCATGGTGATCTAGAGGTCCGATTAGCAAAGTGCCGGACCAGAGCGCGCAGGTCGGTAATCTCGTAACCAACTACATCGAATCTTCGCCCAATCGTCTCGGGTACAGTGAGGACGCCCACCAGGTATTCGACGAGATCAGGTAATGCAATCGGTTGAACCTTCGAGCGCATCCAGTGCGTCGCTATAATTAATCTGGCGTGATAGGCAAGCCCGCGGGCCACTTCGAAGACTACAGAACCTGGACCGATAATTGCCCCCACCCGTAATTCCGTGACAGGTATTGGCCCCGCGGATAGTTGCTCCGAGGTCTGCCGGCTCGCGTGGTGGAAGGGTGATTCTCCCTTTGCTGCCGGCAGCACATTCAGGGAAATGATACGTTTAACACCTGAGCGTTCTGCCGCCATACGGAAATTCCTGGCAGCGGTCATATCCAGCAGATAAAAGTCTTTGCCGGAGCCTCGAGAATGTATCAAGTAGTAGGCAACATCTATATTTGTCAGCACCTCGTCCAATGACTCGGGGACGAGCGCGTCGGCAGCTGTCACCTCTACAGACTCCCAGTTTCTACCCTCTAGTACTTCCCGACTACGCGCTGTGGCACGAACGGTGTGTCCGGCATCAACGAGGCGGGGTATCAGATGAGTGCCGATATAGCCTGTGGCACCGAAAACAAGTACTCGAGTCATTGTTTCCTGAGTTACAGAGATGGTCAATGGAGGCACAAACGGAAGGCCTGCAGCAGTCCGGTTGTAAAAACATAACCAGAATCAGTATTAACTGAAATTCCAGAAGAAACTTGATCCGGCAAAGACTGTTTCATGCAAGCATTGGTGATGGCGATATTGTTACACAAAGAAAATACCACAAAATCATTGTTGAATATGAATCATTATTCTTTCAATCAAACACCTGTTAGATAGGAGAATTTCCTCCTTCTGATTACCGATCAGGTGTAGAATAAATACATCTGATGGATGAAGTGATATGTGGCAAAAGAATAACCATGGGATGGAACTTGCCCGCAGACTTTCCAAACCCACTAGACTGCCTTTCTCCGATCATCAACTGCATGACGGATCACGTATAGCAGTCATCGGCGGCGGTCCCTCCGGCGCCTTTTTTACCTATTTTCTTTTGAAGCTCGCCAAGCGGCTCGATCTGAATCTGGACGTAGATATCTACGAGCCGCGCTATTTCAGCCATCTGGGGCCTGCTGGTTGCAACCACTGCGGCGGCGTTATATCCGAGTCACTGGTTCAGTTACTGGCAATTGATGGTATCAATCTTCCGCCCAGCGTGGTGCAGCGTGGCATCGAATCCTACAGGTTGCACACTGATGTCGGAAGTGTCGCGATCGAACCGCCCTTACATGAAAAACGGATCGCCGCCGTTTATCGAGGTGGTGGTCCCAAGGGCGTGACGGAAGTCAATTGGAAAAGTTTCGACAACTATTTGTTGGAGCTGGCAGTGAAACAGGGGGCGCAGATCCGCCACCAAATGATTAGTGATGTACGCCTGCGAGATGGTCGACCCTGCCTCAGAACCAGCGATGGTGCCGAACACGAATACGACCTCACTGTGGTGGCTACCGGAGTCAATAGCCACCTTCTGGAACAGATCGAGGCGCTGGACCTGGGTTTCAAAAGGCCGAAGACCGCCACTGCTTTTATCAGTGAGTTTTACCTTGGTGAAGAAGGAGTCAAACAGCAAATGGGAGGCTCCATGCATGTTTTTCTGCTGGATCTGCCGCGACTGGAGTTCGCTGCCCTGATACCCAAGAACAATTGTGTCACCATGTGCCTCTTAGGCGACGACATCGATGAGACACTGGTGGAGACATTCCTCAACTCACCCGAGGTCAAGCAGCTCTTCCCCGCTGAGACGGGAGTGCCACAGAATACTTGCCACTGTTTTCCGCGCATCAATGTCGATGGTGCGTCACAACCTTTTATAGACCGCATGCTGTTTGTTGGAGACAGCGGTGTAACTCGTCTCTACAAGGACGGTATTGGCGCGGCCTATCGTACCGGCCAGGCGGCGGCCAATGCCGTGCTCCTGGGGGGTGTCTCCGCTGAAGATTTTCGTCACCACTACCTGCCTGCCTGCAAGAAGATCAGCCGCGACAATGCCATCGGCAAGGTTGTGTTCTGGATCACCGGTCTAGTTCAGAGTATGCGTTTCAGTCGGCGCGCCATCTTGCGCATGACAGCCCGCGAGCAGCAGAAAGAAGGGGCGCATCAGCACATTAGTACCGTGTTATGGGACGTGTTCACAGGAAGTGCGCCCTACAAAGAGGTCTTTGTCAGAACATTGCATCCCGGATTCATCATCCATTTGGCCTGGAATCTATTTCTAGCCATCACCCCTTTCGGTTCAAAAAGCATCCTCGTGGAGGAACGTCATGGAAACCAACAATCTGGGTAAACTCTATAAGGATCAGGAGTGTGTGGTTCGCCAGGGAGATGAAGGCAGCTGTATGTATGTGGTGCAGAAAGGAGAGCTGATAGTCATTGATGAACAGGCCGATAACGAGGTGCAACTGGGGCGACTCAAGGCCGGTGATATATTTGGTGAGATGTCCCTGTTTGAACGAGAGCCTCGTTCCGCCACTGTTAAGGTGCAGGGAGAGGCCTGGGTACTGACCGTCGATAAGCGAACCCTGCTGCGGAGAATAAAAGAGGATCCTTTGATCGCCCTAAATATCATAGAGATTTTGTGTCGGCGTATAAGAACCATGGATGAGGAAACTGTCAATCTCAAGGCTGGTCAAGGCCATGCAAGCGAGGATACTGTCTGACAATTCGGGTATTAGTATGGATGTCTCGGCAACTGTGTAAGTAGAAAAAGGGAGCATGGTATGGCAACTCTCAATAACGACGACGGTGTAAGAGAGACCTCCCCTGGGCGGTGGAAAATGAAACTGATCCGTCCCGTACAGCGCGAAAAATTCCCACCCTGTCGCGCTAACTGTCCCAGCGGTACAGATATTCGTGGCTGGATCGCAAAGATCAGTCAGCGTGACAAACTGGGCCTGGGTAAGGAGGAGGCCTTTAAGCAGGCATGGCTGCACCTTGTGGTTTTCAATCCTCTCCCCTCTGTGCTTGGACGAGTCTGTACGCATACCTGTGAGATGAGGTGTAACCGTATTGATAAGGACGAAGGTGTCTCGATACACACCATGGAACGCTTTATCGGTGACTGGGCACTCGACCAGAGACTGGCACTGCCATGCGAAGAAGCCAAGGGCGAGCACCAATCCATTGGCGTGATTGGTTCCGGGCCGGCAGGACTCTCCTTTGCCTACCAGATGGCTCGGCGTGGCCACTCCGTAATCATCTACGAACAGCATTCCAAGGCCGGTGGTATGCTGCGGTATGGTATACCGAAATATCGCCTCCCCAGGAAGATCCTCGATGGCGAGATCGAACGTATTGTGGATCTTGGAGTAGAGATCCAGACCAGTACCAAGGTGGGTCTCGATATCTCAGTTTCAGAATTGAAGGAGCGTCACTCCACCCTGTTTGTGGGTATTGGTGCAGATAAACCCAGGCGCATGGAGATTCCTGGCGAGGATGGCCCAGGCGTGTTGGCCGGAACCAATTTCTTGTATCGCGTCAATCAGGGGCATAACGTTGATCCGGGACGGAAAGTGGTCGTGATCGGCGGAGGTAATACCGCGATAGATTCCGCCCGTGCCGCTCGACGCCTGGGTGCCAATGTCACCATTTTATATCGTCGTACCCGTGAGGAAATGCCGGCAGTTGAAGAAGAGATCGAAGAATCGCTAGCAGAGGGGATAGAGTTCCATTTTCTTGCTGCACCGGCGGCAGTGCTGCGTGATGGTAGCAAAATCAAGGCACTGCAAGTGCAAAAGATGACATTAGGCGAAGTGGATGAATCGGGTCGCCGTCGTCCATTGCCGGTGGAAGATGGTCTGTACGAGGTACCCGCCACGACTGTGATTGCCGCAGTCTCCCAAACACCGGACTGGGGTGAACTGGAAGCACTCAAACCAGAAGGTAACGAGCTCGAGGTCGATGCCTGTGGTAATTTCGGAGAAGGTACATGGACCGGCGGAGATACCCTCGGGCTGGGTACGGTAAGCAGGGCGATTGGTCATGGCCGCAAGTCGGCTGAGGCTGTGCTTGCAAAACTATGCGTGAGTACATCAGGAACGTTGACGAATTCGGCGTTCATAACCGACAAAACTATGCATCTCGACTATTACGCGAGCTATCTGCAGATTGGAGATTCTGTACGGCCACTGGATCAGTGGCTTAGTAAACCAAATGAAGAAATTCACCGTGGCATCACTGAAGAGCAATTTCTTAAGGAGGCCTCGCGCTGCCTCTCTTGCGGTTATTGCTTCGGTTGCGAGCAATGCTGGATGTTCTGTAATCCCGGTGCATATACCCGCAACGAGTACAGCAGTCCAGGTGCTTATTTCACTTTTAATGAATCCATTTGCGAAGGTTGCGGCAAGTGCATTGAGGTGTGTCCCTCCGGTTTCCTGAGTTCTGCAACATAGTGATTGCTTTTCTCATTTCCAAGTATTATCTGCGTGAGCATATGTACGCTGCCGCATTTCGAATGCGACGTTAAGTAACGCGTCACTATCAGATGACTCAGCGTTCACCGTCGATTAATTAACAACCAATCTTTGGATTAGCAGCTCATTTACTTCGTGCTCCGTTGATGGTCCGCATGTGGCCGAACAAAGACGACAAGTCTGTACCTGCATATGTCTGGTTATGATTTATTTTCAATCACTGCATCCTGGTAATTAATCTCCCGAGTACGCGTTGTCCAGGGAATCTTCTCGTTCTTGTATTTGATCCTTAATGGACTGTAAATAATCTCGATCAAGTAGTTTTCCGCAGATTTCACTGCCGTCTTCGGGGATATTTTTTCCAAATATACGTCGCATCGGCGCGTGCAGAGGGCTCAGGATAAATGAAACATAAGAGCCGATGATGTCTATTGGTCTGACACTCAGGCTGAGTTCGTCAAAGCTTCCTTTTACTTGTATGGGTGTCTGCAGGCCAAATATTTTTGCGGTTTTCGAATGCGGGAACAGCCTCAGGTTCACTGTCTCGTTCGGGAAGTTCACTTTAAGGTTGCCGTTCAGCCAGACTTTTGTCGTATCGACACCCAGAAACATTTCATTGAGTTGACCTTCCTTTGTATCGAGTATTGCAACTACACAATTAAATTTCGCTTCCTTTTTGCTGAGCGAAGGCAGGATTGCGAAAAAGAGATTCACTGACCAGATGTTCAGCGCATCGGCACTGATGTGCTTTGGCCATGCAACAAAGTCGAACTTTCCTGCAGCTTTGTCGAAGCTGTGTGAGAAATCTTTACCCGCCAGCTGCAAATCAATACGTGTGCTGACCAGGCCATCAGCAATTGAATCCGGGTTGATACGTCGCACGAGGATTCCATAATCAAACTTGTCCATGTCCAACTTGATGCGGCCCGTAATTCCATCGCTAACGAGTTCAAGATTCATCGCACCGTCGATTTTTCCACCCGGTACACTGAGGTGAAATTCTTCAATATCCAGTTTGCTTTCACGAGCCTTCATTACCATATGCCCATGACCCAGGATGTCTTTGCCGGAGAGTACATGCTTTGCCTCCAGTGTAATGTCTGCATCCAGATGGTCTGAATAATGAGGTTCATCCAGGCTTTTGTCTGCCTTCTCCATCATCTCAATGGTTTTCTGTCTGGTACTGGTGTCAGATGCCATTCCTTTATCACCTTCGCCTGGTATCAGTGAAAATCCTTCAACATCAAAGTCATCAATCTGGAACTCTTCGCTGACCAACCGCATATTCCACAAAGATCGTTCCTTTGTTATGTCGATATCAATAGTGCCACCAAGATCACTGTGACCAACGACTGCTTTCAGATTCGAGATATGAAAGCCTTTTGGTTTCATATC
>Ga0209013_10003863_pt1 | contig 13195 bp, 10 predicted proteins | sample Cruoilmetagenom2_FD_187291 | JGI IMG/M metagenome (GOLD analysis project Ga0209013, IMG submission 187291) | Oil polluted marine microbial communities from Coal Oil Point, Santa Barbara, California, USA - Sample 2 (SPAdes) (version 2) | ecosystem: Environmental > Aquatic > Marine > Oil seeps ... | reverse complement strand
CGCCGCCTCTCCGTCGTGCGCCGCATCGTCGAGAATGTCCACGGCCGAATTGCCGGCGCCCACCACGAGAACACGCTTGCCCTTGAGCTGATCCTTCGACTTCACGTCGTGGGAGTGCAGCACCTCGCCCTCGAACGTCCCCGGATACTCCGGCACGAAGGGATGCCAGTGATGACCGCTAGCCATGACCACGCCATCATAAGGCCGTGGCTCGGACTGGCCTTGCAGCGTGACCAGCCACCCCTTGCCTGTCCGTTCGATCTTGTCGACGCTGGTATTGAAAGTGATGTGGTCGTAGAGGCCAAACTCTTCCGCATAGGCCCGCAAATAATCTCGCGCCTGCGCGGCGCTCGCATAGACCGGGAAGTCCTCCGAAAAATCGAAGTCGAGATAGCGCGTGAGCTTTCGGGACGAATTCAGATAGGTCGAGCCGTACACCGCGTGGGGGCTGTCGAGGTTCCAAATGCCCCCGACATCGCCCTCCGCCTCGAAGCAGTCGAAGGCAATTCCGCTCTCCGCGAACCGCTTCACCACGGGCAACCCGCAAGCGCCGGCGCCAATAATGCAATATCGCCTCACGTCACCTCTCAGACCTTGGATCCGACATAAGCACCCAAGATTAGCCCTAAATTACGGCGGACCAAAGCACTCCAAAGCCCCCCCCATCAACCCATAGGAATTCGGCGGCGCCTCATTGATTTGGCTCAAGTCGCAGCCTCCCCGAGAAAGCTCTGTAGTGGATAGGCGGCATTTCGCTTGTGCCTGAATTCGATGGAAGTTACCCGTATGGTCAACAGCCGCAACACCCCAGCGCCGAGTTGAGGAAATTTCATGGACAGTCAGCAGGACGTCACCATCAAGAACTGGGACGGAACCTGGACCTACCACCCGCGCGTGAAGGTCAGGCCCGAAAGCGTCGAGGATCTCATCGAGGTCGTCACTGATCCCGTGCGCTTTCCATCGCCCGTGCGCCCCGCCGGCTCGATGCATTCCACCGCGCGCATGAATGGCGACGACGAGGGCGGCACCATGGTCGACATGACGGCCATGAACCGCATCCTGCACTTCACGGACGACACCGTTACCGTGGAGGCGGGCGTCACCCATGGCGACCTCGCCAAGGCACTGAAGGCTCGCGGGCTCCAGCCTTACATAACCACGGAAATCGGAAACACGACCCTCGCCGCATTCGCCTGCGCAGCCACCAAGGACAGCTCGTTCCCCGGCGAATATGGGCAGGTCAGCTCCTATGTGGTGGCGATCCGCTATGTCACCCCGGAGGGTGAAATCCGGAAGATCACGGAAGCCGACAACGCGCAGGAAATGCAGCTGTTCCGGACGAGCTACGGACTGTTCGGCCTCATCTTCGAGGTCACGCTCAAAGTACGCCCCACCCAGGGCCTCGAGGTACGGCACTACGGGCTCAGCCTCGACGAATTCCGCAAGTTTCTGCCAGTGTACAAGGCGCGCGGCCACGCGATCATGTACTACATCTACCCGTACGCGAAACGGGTTGTGGTGGAACTGCGCAAGCAGCATCCCGACCGGAAGCCGACATCGCGGCTGCGCTGGCAGTATCGCAACAAGTTCTGGAAGCACTACGCACCCGCGGTCGCGACCTGGATCGACACGAACATCAAGAACAAGAAATGGCGCGCCACCGCCCACGACGCCTTCTTCTACGTGCAGCGGCAGCTAATGGTGCAGCTGATGCGCTACAATCACAGTTGGCCCCACGCGCAGATCATCACCTATCCGCGGCAGCCCAAGGTCTTCTACCTGTTCAGCATGTGGTCGTTCCGCGAGACCGATTTCTTCGACATCCTCGAGCAGTATTGCGACTTCTGCATCGCCTACGAAAAAGGCACCGGCTTTCGCTGCAACCTTCCCTCGGTGGGGTATGTCATCAGCCGCGACTGCGAGGCCCTGTTCTCCTACACCTGGGAGGGGCCGGGCATGAGCATCGATCCAGCCTCGACAGGCGGACGGGAGTGGGAGGAATTCCTCCACGCCTATAACGATTTCTGCAGCGAGCACGGCGGCACGCCGCTCTTCAATCAGACACCCTTCGTCACCCGCGAGATGGCGCGCCGTTCCTTTGGCACACGTCTCCAGAAATTCGCCGCCGCACGCGCGGAGCGCGATCCGAAAGAGCGCTTCCTCGATCAGCACTTCCGCAATCTGCTGTCATAGGCGGAGCACGGACGGTCAGCCCGGCGCGCCTGTGCTAGGCTGGCGCCATGAAGCACACGCGTATCGAGGGCCTGCCGTTTACCGCATCGCGAATCGCGCTCGGCACCTGGGCCATTGGCGGCTGGAAGTGGGGCGGCACGAACGAGTCCGATGCCATCGCTACGATCCACCATGCGCTCGACGCCGGGATCAACATCATCGATACGGCACCCGCCTATGGATTCGGGCATTCCGAAGAAATTGTGGGCAAGGCGCTGGCCGAGCGGCGCGACCAGGTTCTGATCGCCACCAAGGCCGGCATGGTCTGGGCCGGTGGCAAACTCGGCCGAGACTCATCGCCTGCGAGCCTGCGGCAGCAATTGGAAGGCTCGTTGCGGCGGCTCCGGCGCGACGTGATCGACCTCTATCAAATCCATTGGCCCGACGAGTCCGTGGAGTTCGAGATCTCGGCCGCGACGCTCGAATCGTTTCGCCGAGAGGGGAAAATCCGCGCCATCGGGTTGAGCAATTGCACCGTTCCCCAGATCGAACGCTTCGCTAAAGGCGCGACACTTGCTGCGCTCCAGCCACCCTACAATCTCTTCGAACGCGGGGCCGAGACCGAGATTCTTCCCTACGCGAAGGCCCACCACTTGGTGACACTCTGTTACGGCTCTTTGTGTCGAGGGCTGCTGACCGGCAAGATCACTACCAGCACGACGTTCAAGGGCGATGATCTGCGTAAGGACGATCCAAAATTTCAGCCGGATCGCCGCGGACAATATCTTGCCGCCGCTGCAAAGCTGGAGGCCCTTGCTAGGGAAAAGTTCGGCAAGTCGCTTCTCGCCTTCGCCGTACGCTGGGTCCTGGACCGGGGGAACACGATCGCGCTCTGGGGCGCAAGGCACCCCAATCAGCTCAAGCCGATCGACGACATCATGGGCTGGCATATCGACGACCTCACGATGGGCGAGGTCGACGGCATTCTTCAGGAGACGATCAGGGACCCGGTGGGGCCGGAGTTCATGGCGCCGCCACGGACCATGCCGGCGTAAGGCTTAAGCACCCGTCGCTTTGATAAACCAGCGCACGAGCGGGAACGACACGGCGCGCGGCATACTGCGCACGGTCTTGAGAAACATTTCGACCTGCGGCGGGAAGGCGATTTCGTAGGGCCGCTTCGGAAGCTTTGCGAGAATCTTCCGCGCGCAGCGCTCTTTCGAAATCACGAACAGCTTCTTCCCCGGATCGTAAGAGGCATTCAGTGGCGTATCGACAAAGCCCGGATTGATCAGGGTGAGGTCGACCCCCGTTCCCCGCAATTCGAGTTTCAGGCTCTCCGCCAGGTTGATCACTGCCGCCTTGCTGGCCCCATAGCCGCCATTGCCCGGCCAGCCCGCATAGCCGAACAGCGAACCCATGATGGCCAGATGCCCCTCGCCACGTTCCAGCATCGCAGGCAGAACGGCGCCGACGCCGTTCAGAACGCCGTCCACGTTGAGCGCCATGGTCTTCCCGAAGCCGCCCGCATCGATGTTGCGGATATCGAAGGGCACATACATGCCGGCCCCCAGCAGCGCGAGATCGATGGGGCCGAGCTCGGCCGTGACTTTTGCCGCGCAAGCCTTGAGCCCGTCGATATCCTGAACGTCCGCCGGAAAGGCCGTGATATTGGGACTGGAGGCGGCCAGCGCATCGAGCCTCTCGCTCTGCCGCGCGGTCGCGGCGACCTGCACGCCCGCATCGGCCAGGCGTCGTGCAACCTCGCCGCAAATCGCCCCCGATGCGCCCGTGATCCAGGCAATCTTCCAAGGATAGGTCTTGTCGGCCATCTCGTCCCTTACCCCACGAAAGGATCGCGCACGAGGATCGTATCGTCGCGCTCGGGGCTCGTGGAGAGCAGCGCCACGGGCACGCCGGTCAGCTCCTCGAGCCGACGAACATATTTGATGCACTGCGCGGGCAGGTCCGCCCAGGACCGGGCGCCACGGGTCGACTCGGTCCAGCCGTCCATCTCTTCGTAGATGGGCTCGACGCGCGCCTGCGCCCCTTGAGCGGCAGGCAAATAATCGAGTTCCACGCCATCGAGCTTGTAGCCGACACAGATCTTGAGCTTGCCGCCCGGGATATCGTCCAGGACATCGAGCTTGGTGAGCGCGATCCCGTCGATGCCGGCGACTTTGCAGGTCTGTCGTACGAGGCAGGCATCGAACCAGCCGCAGCGCCGCGCCCGGCCCGTCACGGTGCCGAACTCGGCCCCGCGCTCGCCGATCAGCCTGCCCGTCTCGTCGTGAAGCTCCGTCGGAAACGGGCCCTCGCCCACGCGCGTCGTATAAGCTTTGGTGATGCCCAGCACGTAGCTGATAGCCTTCGGCCCAATGCCGGTGCCCGTCGCCGCCTGCGCCGCCACCGTGTTCGAGGACGTGACAAACGGATAGGTGCCGTGATCGATATCGAGCAATGCGCCTTGCGCGCCCTCGAACAGAATACGCTTGCGGTCGCGCTTGGCCTGGTCGAGCAGCGACCACACCGAATCCATATAGGGAAGAATCTTGTCCGCCACTTGCGTAACCTGATTGCAGAGTTCGTCGGCAGATATTTCCGGCTCGCCGAGACCACGCCGCAACGGATTGTGATGGGCGAGGATGCGATCGATCTTCGGCTTCAACGCAGACAGATCTGCCAAGTCCATAACCCGGATCGCCCGCCGTCCAACCTTGTCCTCGTAGGCCGGACCGATTCCGCGTTTCGTGGTGCCGATCTTCCCTGCGCCAGCTGCAGCCTCCCGCAAGGCATCCAGCTCACGGTGCAACGGCAGAATCAGCGTGGCGTTCTCGGCGATGCGAAGATTGTCCCGTGTGATCGAGACCCCGAGTTCTTCGATACGCGTGATCTCATCCGCCAAGGCCCATGGGTCGACGACGACCCCGTTGCCAATGACGGAGAGCTTGTTTTGGCGCACCACGCCAGACGGCAAAAGCGAGAGCTTGTAGGTCTGTCCATCGACCACCAGCGTGTGGCCGGCATTGTGTCCACCTTGAAAACGCACCACCACGTCGGCGCGCTCGGACAGCCAGTCCACGATCTTGCCCTTGCCCTCGTCGCCCCATTGGGAGCCGACGACCACGACATTGGCCACGATAAAATCCCCTAAATCCCGGATAGAACACAGAAACGGCCCCGCGAGGGCAGGGCCGTGTTTCGTTATAGCGTGTGGAGCGTCACGATGCGAGCCTGGAACGCCTCTCAAGCTGTCCCGGCCAGAGCCTCTTTCTCACGCTGGAAGGCCCAGTTGAGCCAGGGCATCAGAGCTTCGACATCAGAGCGCTCGACCGTGGCCCCGGTCCAGATGCGCAGGCCAGGCGGCGCGGCCCGGTAAGCGGCGATATCGAAGGCGACGCCCTCCGCCTCCAGCCGCTTGGCCATGCGTTTGGTGAAAGCCGCATGCGCTGCCGCGGGCAACGCCGTCACTTGCGGATCGGTCACTTTGAGGCACACGGACGTGTTGGAGCGCGTTGCAGGGTCACTCGCCAGAAACTCGACCCAGGGCGTTTCCGCGACCCAATTGGCGATGACGCCAGCGTTGGCGTCGGCACGCGCGATCGCGCCCTTTAGGCCGCCAATACTCTCTACGAACGAAAGGGCCGCCAGATAATCCTCGATACACAACAAGGACGGGGTGTTGATCGTCGCGCCCTCGAAGACGGCGGCCATCAGCTTGCCCTCCTTGGACAGGCGGAACAGCTTCGGCAGCGGCCATGGCGGCTTATAGGTTTCCAGCCGCTCGACCGCGCGGGGCGAGAGGATCAACATGCCGTGCTGCGCTTCGCCGCCCAGCACCTTCTGCCAGGAATAGGTGGTGGCATCGAGTTTCCGCCAGTCCATGTCCTGCGCGAACACGGCCGAAGTCCCATCGCAAATCGTCAGGCCCTCCCGGGTAGCCGGAATCCAGTCCGCATCCGGCACCCGTACGCCGGACGTGGTGCCATTCCAGGCGAACACGACGTCGCGCGTGAAGTTTACTTGGGCAAGATCGGGCAGTTCCCCAAACGGGGCCTTGAGGACGCGCACATCGGCGAGCTTGAGCTCGTCGACAATGTCCGTGACCCAGTCTGCGCTGAAAGCTTCCCAGGCCAGGACGTCGACGCCGCGCGGGCCGAGCAAGTTCCACAGCGCCATTTCGACCGCGCCCGTGTCGGACGCCGGCACCAGAGCGATTCGATAATCCTCCGGCAATTCGAGCAGCGTAAGGGTTCGCGCGAGGGCCTCGGCAATCCGCGCCTTCGTATCCGCCTGCCGGTGATTGCGCCCCAGCAAGGCGCCCTTGAGCACCTCGACGGTCCAGCCCTTGTGCTTGGTGCATGGGCCCGACGAAAAGCGCGGGTTCTCGGGACGGCGTGTGGGCTTGTTCGACGATGTCACGGACAGCTCCAGCAGGGTCACAACGACCAAAGCCCGCGAGACGTATGCAAGAGGCTTCGATGGAAGCGCTGCACTAGCGCGCGGCCGTTCCGCCCGTCAAGCGCGCCTGTCGATCGCGCGGCCGCCGCAAACCCCGGCCCCAAAAGGAAACCGCCCGTCGCGAACGACAGGCGGTCTGGCTGTCAGTCTGATGGACGATGGGCTATTTGAATGCGACCGGCATTGGGGCGGGGACCGGCGCATGGCCAAGTTTCCAGCGCATACCGAGCATGAGGTCATGCGAGGTCACTCTGCCGAGGTCCAACCCGGCATACGAGCTGGTTCCATCGAAAGCCGTCACGGTGCCGCTCTTCGCTTCGCCAAGATCGGTGTAGCGATACGACAGGTCGAGCGTCACGGACTCGTTCACGTCATAGGCGACACCGCCATAGACGGCCCAAGCAAAGTTCGTCTCGGTGTTATCGGCACCGTAGGCAACACCGCCATTCGGGACGTTCACATCCTTCAGGCCGAGCACGGAAATCGAGGCGACACCGATACCGGCGCCGACATAGGGCGTGAAGCAGAAATACGTACTGAGATCGGCATAAGCATTCCACAGGCCGACCCAGCTTTCGATGTCGGCGGTGTATTCATTGGTACCCGGCAGGAACTGCCCCTGGGCGTCGTTGCTGGCGCGGTTGAAAGTACCGTTGCCACCCGGATATTTGTCCTGCGCGATGAACAGCGACTTGCCGCGAAATTCACCCGTCATGTCGAAGCGCAGCCAGTTGTTGAACTGGTAGCCGACACCGACGCCGAAGAGCGGCGTGCTCTTGATGTCCTAATGGGCAACCGAGAAATCGTTGAACTGATATAGCTCGGAACTGATGCCCCCCACAACGGGATTGGCGGCTCCGATGAAGCCCTTCAAATAGATCGGGCCGGTGCAACCAACGCACGGGGCAGCAACGATCGGCGGCGGAGGCGGAAGGCCGAGATCGGCCGCATGAGCAACCGTCAGCGGCGCCATGGCCAAGACGGTGGCGAGAAGTGTTGAACGTGTCTGTCCCATCTGATTACCCCCTTTGACTGCAGCCCTTGCGAACCTGGCGGTCCAGGCCGATTCGCGGTGGCTGTCTCATTTGGGGACTATCGGAGAGTTTGATTGATGGACCCCTAATGGGCGGCCCATACTGGAAACAACTATAGCGTGCGCGCCGCAAGACGATACGAGAACCGCCGATTTCTGGGGATATTCTAGGGTGCCGAGCGAGCCCGCCTATGCGGCGGCAGCGTCCGAAAGGGCGTCAACGATATCCGAAACCACGGTCTGAACCAGGCCCTCGTCGTCGCCCTCGGCCATCACGCGAATTACCGGCTCGGTGCCCGACGGACGAATGACGAGGCGCCCGCCATTACCGAGTCTGGACTTGCCGTCATTAATCGCGCGCTGCACGCCGAGATTATCGAGCGGCTGGCCGTTCTGGCTGTTCTTGTAGCGCACGTTCTCCAGGATCTGGGGAAGCGGCTCGAAGCGATTGCAAGCTTCGCTCACCGGCCGGCCGCTCTGAACCACCACGGCCAGGATCTGCAGCGCAGTGACGAGGCCATCGCCCGTGGTGGAGAAATCCGACAGCACGATATGGCCGGACTGTTCACCGCCGACGTTGTAGCCATGCTGGCGCATGTGTTCGGTCACATAGCGGTCGCCCACAGGCGTCCGCGCCATGCCAAGCCCGAGGTCTTCCATATAGCGCTCAAGTCCGAGATTGGACATCACCGTGGCGACGATACCGCCACCGGCCAGCCGTCCGCGCCGCAGCCAGAACTCGCCGATGACCGCCATCAGCTGGTCGCCGTCGATGATGCAGCCCTTCTCGTCGACGATCACGACCCGATCCGCATCGCCATCCAGGGCGATCCCGATATCGGCCCGAACTTCCTGGACCTTTCGGATCAGGTTCTGCGGCGATGTCGACCCGCAATCCTTGTTGATGTTGAGACCGTTGGGATCGACGCCGATTTTGATGACCTCGGCGCCAAGCTCCCAGAGCGCTTCGGGCGCGACCTTATAGGCGGCGCCGTTGGCGCAGTCGATCACCGCACGGATCCCGTCGAAACGCAGATTGCGCGGCAGCGTCCGCTTGGCGAATTCGATATAGCGCTCCCGGGCGCTCTCAATCCGTGTGGCGCGGCCGATCTGTTCGGCCGATGCGAGCTGGCTCGTGGAATCTCCCTCGATCAGGGCTTCGATCTCTCCCTCTTCATCGTCGGAAAGCTTGTAGCCTTCCGGTCCGAACAGCTTGATGCCGTTGTCGACATACGGATTGTGAGACGCGGAGATCATCACGCCGAGATCCGCCCGCAGCGAGCGCGTCAGCATGGCCACGGCAGGGGTCGGCATCGGACCGAGCTGGAACACGTCCATCCCGACCGCCGTGAAGCCGGACACGAGCGCGGACTCGATCATATAGCCCGAGAGTCGCGTGTCCTTGCCGATCACCACGCGATGACGATGGGACCCTTTGGTGAAACGCTTGCCAGCCGCCATGCCGACCTTAAGCGCCACTTCCGAGGTCATCGGATGCGAGTTGGCGCTGCCACGGATTCCGTCCGTGCCAAAGAACTTTCGGGCCATCCCGGTTATTCCCCCGTCACTGCCGCCAGGCAGTCGCATGATGCGCCCCGGCTGATATTCTGGAAACCCTCATTCGCCCTTCGCGGGAATCTCCTTCGCGATACCCCGGACGAGAGAACGGATTATGCGCCTGCGAGCGGCGAAAATGGGTTCAAAAAATGTAAGCGAAAGTTACACTTCTGCCCGCACCTAAAAGCCCGTTTTCCTTAGTTTTCAGCGCCAAACATAGCAGCGCGCCAGACGCCGAGCGCTTGGCTGGTCCCCGCCACATCGTGTACCCGGAAGACTTGCGCCCCTTGCGAGGCCGAGGCAATCGCGGCGGCGTAGCTGCCCGGTTCACGGGACTTCGGATCGGCGGCCTGTCCGAAGCTGCGTATGAACTGCTTGCGGGAGGCGCCGATCAGGAGCGGAACGCCAAGTCCGTGAAACAGGCTGACATTGGCGAAGAGCGCAAGATTGTGTTCGAGCGTCTTGCCGAACCCGAGCCCAGGGTCGGCGGCAATGCGTGACATTGGCAGACCGGCGGCGGCACAGGCCTGGATACGTTCGTCGAGATAATCGAACACCTCCAGCACCACGTCTTCGTAGCCCGGGTTGTCCTGCATGGTCTTGGGCTCGCCTTGGGCATGCATCAGAACGACGTCGAGCCCGGTCTCCACGGCCATCTGCAGCGAGTCCGGATCGTAGGTGAAGGCTGAGACGTCGTTGAAGATCTTAGCCCCGGCGTTGGCGGCCGCGCGCGCGACATCGGCCTTGCGCGTATCGATGGAGATGACCGCGCCCGTTCCCTTGAGTCCCTCCAGCACGGGTATGACGCGCGCGCGTTCGTCGTTCTCCGCGACAGTCTCGGCGCCGGGCCGTGTGGACTCGCCGCCGATATCGACAATGGCCGCACCGTCCTTGGCCAGCGCCGCCGCATGCGCGACCGCGCCTTCGGTCTCGTCATAGAGCCCGCCATCGGAGAAGGAGTCCGGCGTCACGTTCACGATGCCCATAAGGGCGGGCCGCGACAGGTCCAGCCCAGCAAAAGGCGGGCGCAGGCGCGTCACAAGATCGAGCCTTGCCCGTAAATCCGGGTCGCCTGCCTCGCTCAGCGCCGTGGCGGAAAAGATATAGGCCTTCGAATTTCCGGCCCCCCCTTCGATCAGCTCGACGCTCGTAAAGGCGATCGGCCCGCCGGCGAGCGGAAGCGCAAGCCTGTCTTCGATGGCCGCATAAGCCTGGGGCCCATAGAGAAACCCCAGGGGGCGAAGATAGATTTTTCCGTCAGACATGGCTGAGCCTTAGCACATTGGCTGAGCCTTTCCACAAAGCAACATGCCCGGCGAAAAGCCGGGCATGCGCAAAAGCAGGCTATCGAAATGCCCTAGGTGGGCTGAGGCTCCATGCCCCCCGTATCGGTATCCGATGCCGGAGGCTTCTTGCCCCGGCCGGCGGCCGGCACGGCCGATTGTGGGCCGCCCTGATCCGAATCTTGGGCGGGGAAGTCGCGCATCGGCGGTTTGCCCTTCAACAGATCCTTGATCTCCTTGCCGGAGAGCGTCTCGTACTCCAAGAGCCCGCGCGCAACCGTATGCAGATCATCTAGATTCTCGGAGATGACCTTCCGCGCGGTCTCGAAGCCTTCGTCCACGATGCGATGAATTTCCTCATCGACCATGGACTGGGTCTCGTCCGACAGCTGCTGCTGACGGGCAATGGAATGTCCGAGGAAGACTTCCTCTTCGTTGTCGCCATAGGCCAAGGGCCCGAGCTTATCGGACATGCCGAACTGGGTGACCATGGCCCGGGCTAGCTGGGTCGCCATCTTGATGTCGGAAGAAGCGCCCGACGTAACCTTCTCGTAGCCGAACACCACTTCCTCTGCGACGCGGCCGCCCATGGCCACCGCAACATCCGCCTTCAGCTTGGCGCGCGTGTGCGAGAGCATGTCGCGCTCCGGCAGACGCATCACCATGCCCAGCGCACGGCCACGCGGGATGATCGTCGCCTTGTGGACCGGATCGGACGCAGGCTGATGAATTGCCACGAGCGCGTGACCGCCCTCGTGATAGGCCGTCAGAGTCTTCTCTTCCTCGGTCATGGCCATGGAGCGGCGTTCCGCGCCCATCATGACCTTGTCCTTGGCATCCTCGAATTCGTTCTGCGTGACGAGCCGCTTGGACCGGCGTGCCGCCAGCAGAGCTGCCTCGTTGACGAGGTTCGCAAGATCGGCGCCCGAGAAGCCCGGCGTTCCGCGCGCGGTGACTCGTAGGTCCACATCCGGCGCCAGCGGCACCTTGCGCACATGGACCTTGAGGATTTTCTCGCGGCCGATCATGTCGGGACGCGGCACCACGACCTGGCGGTCGAAACGGCCAGGGCGCAGAAGCGCGGGATCGAGCACGTCGGGCCGGTTGGTCGCGGCAACCAGGATAATACTCTCGTTCGCCTCGAAGCCGTCCATCTCGACCAGAAGCTGGTTCAGCGTCTGCTCGCGCTCGTCATTGCCGCCGCCGAGACCGGCGCCGCGGTGACGGCCCACAGCATCGATCTCGTCGATGAAGATGATGCACGGGGCGTTCTTCTTTGCTTGATCGAACATATCGCGGACACGGCTGGCGCCCACGCCGACGAACATTTCCACGAAGTCCGAACCCGAGATGGTGAAGAAGGGCACATTGGCCTCGCCCGCGATGGCGCGCGCCAGGAGCGTCTTACCGGTGCCGGGAGGGCCAACCAGCAGCGCCCCGTGCGGGATACGGCCGCCGAGCTTTTGGAACTTCTGCGGATCGCGCAGGAACTCCACGATCTCCTGCAGGTCTTCCTTCGCCTCGTTGACGCCGGCGACGTCGTCGAAGGTGACGCGGCCATGGCGCTCGGTGAGCAGCTTGGCCTTGGACTTCCCGAAGCCCATGGCCCGGCCGCCGCCCGACTGCATCTGGCGCATGAAGAAGATCCACACCGCGATCAGCAGCAGCATGGGGAACCAGGAGATCAGCACACCGAACAATGAGGGAACGTCCTCCTCGGACGGCTTGGCCGTGATCGTCACGCCCTTTTCGTGCAGCGTCTGCACGAGGCCCGGGTCGTTCGGTGCATAGGTCTGGAAGTTGCGGCCGTCGGCGAAATGTCCAGTGATCTTGTTTCCGGCGATCGTCACATCTTGAACGCGACCGCTTTCGACTTCGGAAAGAAGCTGCGAGAAGCTGATTTCGTTGCCGCGAACCTGGACGTTATCGCTTTGGAAGAGATTGAAGAGGGCGAGCAGCAGAAGGCCGATAAACACCCAGACGATGAAATTACGAAAGTTCGAATTCATGCACTGACCTGATGGATTGATCTTCTCGGCATGCGGGGCATGGACGTTCCCAAAATTCCCACACGATATGGCTTAGATAAGCCCAATTAACATAAGAACGGGCAATTCATTTGCCAAGTAAAGCTAACGTCAAGTCGTGGACGCTTCCTGAACACGTCTAGGCTGAATCCCGGCAAAAAATGACAAATACCCGGCGAGCTGCCAGAACCATGGTCTGGAGCCTAGCCCGCCCCCCAAAGGAACGTCGCCCGGCAATCAAGCCTGGCTTCGTGGCGTGACAATGGCGGGGCAAACAGGTCCCCGCCGTGACCGAAGTCAGGCAGCACCAGCCGCCCGTTGCCGCGCCGGCACACCGGCAGCGCACACGCCGCCAGGCGGGGTACGGCAAGGGTGCAGCCCTCGTCTTGCGTGAACGTGGAGATCCCCTCCTCGCCCAGGGCCTGGACCGTCACGGGCTCCGCCTCCCCTGTGCCGAGTTCCACACGAAAACGACTGTCCCACAGCATCCGCTCGCCAGGTTGCAGCTCGCCCCGTGGGAGGCCGGACCTGCGAACCTCCCGGAAGACGGAAAGCCGCCCGCCCGACGGCACGATCTGGCAACGCCCCAGGGTCTGAACCGTATCCGGGTCTGCCGCGAGCGCCGCATAAAGGGCTTCGAGCTTGGCGAGCCGCACCGGCTC
>Ga0209013_10003862_pt1 | contig 13195 bp, 3 predicted proteins | sample Cruoilmetagenom2_FD_187291 | JGI IMG/M metagenome (GOLD analysis project Ga0209013, IMG submission 187291) | Oil polluted marine microbial communities from Coal Oil Point, Santa Barbara, California, USA - Sample 2 (SPAdes) (version 2) | ecosystem: Environmental > Aquatic > Marine > Oil seeps ... | reverse complement strand
TATCTCTCTGTTTTTGAAGATAAAGGATGATTTATTAAACGAGGAGAATGAGGGAATCGTTATATATCCTCATCCTTTTGCAGATTGGCGATTAGTTCCCCCAGATCTTCCATCCAAGTTATCAAACGAAATAGCTCCAAATGGAACTCGGGCATCAATTGTATTAGCTTTATACAGGGACTCACAACTTTGGTGCAGTGTACTTTTAGGTGTTGAAAACGGAAAAATTGTAATGCTGACTACCATTCCTCCCAACGATAACGAAGCTGATATCGCTGACTGGAAAACGGACCAAGTCCGGATGTTAAATTTTGCTGAGGATCGATTTGCTCCAGTTTCCATAGGCCTTTTTTGCCAATATGAACTAGCTGAAAGTCTTGGTTTTGGTCCTGGGAGTTGGTTACACTGGAAGCAGGCATTGGAAACTGGAAATCTAACTTGTTTACCCAACAAGGAAAACTTAATACGTCTCTTTAATATATTTCAGATTGATTAATAAGCATTCTTATTCCAATCATAGATACTAAGGGATTAGTCGTGCTAATGCTCATTAAGTAGTAGCGGGAAGAATCTCAAAAAGTCGTAGCGTATTAAGCGAATGCCAATCGAGCGGGAGGTGCAACTGAAACAAAGGTAAATTCATATGAGACAGGAAAGAGCCCATTAGAGATTCAATGCTAAGGCCTTTCAGCGGCAGTCTATTGATGAGCTGGCCATACGCCGCAAAACAAACCAGGTGTTGATCAGTCGGAACCAGCGTCCTTTGGCCAGATAGGCATAGACACGCTGCAAATCCAGCAGTTGGGCTTCCCATTCGGGACGGTAGAAGCACCCGGAATGACTGGTTTGCGGGAAAGCCTGCCAAGGAGGTAACTCATCCAAGGCTGAACATGGCAAATGCTCATTGAGAAATTGACGGCATTTTCGCAAGGCGAGATAGAGTTGGGTCCAGCTTTCATAATGTTGCCCTTCCAGCGACTGAGCCGCCCAGATCTGATGGCTGCGCTCGGTCTGGCCTTGGTCGGTAGGTCGGCCAGGGAGGCCGAAGGTGAACGAGACGCCTAAGGCAATCAACCACAGGTGGATCTGGGTTGGATAGGGAGACTTGCTCTTGTTATTGTAGAAGAAACTATCTCGATCCACCTGGATCTGTTGGGGTAAGCCCCAATCGGTGAAAGCCAGGCGCATAACAGTTTGATAGTCTTCTGTATCGCCATAGCGTTCCACCCGATGAGTGCCTACCTGAAGAGGATAACTGAGCAGGCGTAAATACGTACAGCGATCGTTGAGGTTGATCAAGGAGATGATCCCCACATCTGGCACTTTTCCATACCCACGGGCATCCATTTCCCAGGTTTCATGGGGTGCACTCGCTTTCTGGCCTGTAATTTCAGGCAGGTGACAATGCCTTTCGTAACGTTTCGTCAGCTCTTCTTCCTTCAAAAAGCACCCAATGCTGATCTTATACTTCTTCTCGCAATAGCAATTGATTGGTGGGATCGCATCCGTAGGATTGAAAGGTTAGAGAATGGGTATTGTTGTAATTGGCAGCATCAATATGGATCTGGTAGCACGAACACCTCGTTTACCAAGTCCTGGGGAAACAATAACCGGACAGGTGTTTGAAACTTTCCCCGAAGGGAAAGTTTCAAATCAGGTAGTGGCATGTTCACAATTAGGGGCAAACACTTATATGGTAGGCCGGGTGGGAGATGATGAATTAGACGAGAATCTGAAGGATGAGTTAGAAAAAGCCGGTGTCGATCATGAAAATGTTATTGTTGATACAAATACATCATCTGGTGTAGCTTTGATCGCTGTTGAAGATTCGGCTGAAAATTACATCATTGTAATTCCAGGAGCAAATGGTCAGGTTGATGACCAAGACCTGAAAAGACTGGAAGCTGTTTTGACCAGGTCAGCGGTATTGCTTCTACAATTGGAAATACCATTAAAGATGGTGATGGCTGCGGCTAAATTAGCTAAAGAGAAATATGTGAGGGTAATACTCGATCCAGCCCCGACGCAAGTTTTACCGGAAGAAATTTACCCATTGTTAGATATCATCACCCCAAATGAAACCGAAACGGAACTGCTGGTTGGTTTCTCACTAGAGACAAAAGAAGATATAGTCAAGGCGGCAAGAATCCTGAGTGATCGCGGCGCATCAAATGCGATTATCAAAATGGGTGGTCGAGGTGCTTTTGCATTGATGGGTGATCAAGAAGAATTCTTTAAACCCTATCAGGTTGCGACAGTTGACACTGTCGCAGCCGGAGATGCGTTTAACGGTGCATTAGCAGTTGCGCTAAGTGAAAACTTACCTGTTGAAAAAGCGATCCAATGGGGTATGGCTGGCGGTGCCTTATCTGTCACCAAAGAAGGTGCTCAACCCGCTATGCCAGAACGGAATGAACTAAAAGCATTGTTGAAAAATAAGACAGATTTAGAGTATTTAGGAGATCATAGTGACGCTACCTTATGATTTTGCAGAACGTGTGTATGCAGGCGTACTAGGGAAACTCATTGGCGTTTATCTGGGCCGCCCTTTTGAAAGTTGGACCTATGAGCGCATTTTAGAAGAACTGGGAGAGATTGATTATTATGTCAATGAACGTACTCCCTGGAAACCACCGCTTATAGTTACAGATGATGATATAACGGGGACATTTACATTTCTGCGGGCTTTGCCTGATTATAATAATTCATTAGATTTGACCCCGGCGCAAATTGGGCAGACCTGGCTCAACTACATCATCGAAGAGCGCACAATCTTATGGTGGGGTGGTTTTGGCAATTCCACTGAACATACTGCATTTATTCGTTTGAAGAATGGCATTGAAGCGCCTGCATCTGGGTCAATGGAGATGAATGGAGCCATCATCGCCGAACAAATAGGGGCGCAAATATTCATCGATGGTTGGGCGATGGTTGCCCCTGGCAATCCCGAACTGGCTGCTGACCTGGCCAAACGAGCTGCAAGTGTCAGCCACGATGGGGAAGCGATCTACGCATCTCAAGTTTTGGCTGCCATGGAAGCACAGGCTTTTGTAGAATCAGACATCAATAAATTACTCGATGTGGGCGTATCATTTATCTCCAAAGATTCAGTGATTTACCGCATGATCTCGGATATTCGCCAATGGCATGCTGTTGAACCTGATTGGCATAAGGGAAGAGAAAAGATCGCCGGTCTATATAACTATGAAAATTATGGGGGAAATTGCCATATGGTTCCCAACCACGGCCTTATTATCTTAGGGTTATTGTACGGTGATAGCGATTTTAATAAATCAATGTTGGTAGTCAATACAGCCGGATGGGACACGGATTGCAATTCAGGTAATTTGGGTTGCTTGTTGGGCATCAAAGACGGTTTAGCAACCTTTGAAAAAGGCAAGGACTGGCGCGGACCTGTGGCAGACCGATTATATATGCCGGCTGCGGATGGTGGTCGTTCAATTACTGATGCTGTGATTGAAACTCAGTATATTGTAAATGTGGGCAGAGCACTGGTTGGGGAGGACCCAGTCTTGCCTAAAAATGGTGCTCGCTTCCACTTTGAATTCCCTGGCAGCGTTCAAGGTTTTCGCCCTGCTGACAAAACCACAACAATGAAAAACGTGACGGGTCACAGCAAAGAGGGGAAACGAAGTTTAGCAGCAGAATTTAAAGGACAGGGTATTATCTCAACCCCGACATTCATTCTTCCCGACGAACTAAAAATGGAAGGCTATAAATTATTAGCCTCACCAACCCTTTATTCAGGGCAAAAAGTGAGGGCTGGTTTTTATGCTGAACAGGACACAAAGATTAGGCTGTTCATCAATGTTTACAATAAAGATGATAAGTTAGATTTGGTCTATGGGCCTGAAGTTGCTTTACCAAAAGAGACTTACACAGAGACAGACTGGATCATTCCCAATACCCACAGCCAACCAATCGCTGAGATTGGATTCGAATGTAAGGCAGAAAATGGAACAGTCAATCTGGATTATTTGACCTGGGATGGAGAGCCAAATGTTACCTTTACCAGACCGATGGGTTCAAATTTGAGGTGGGAACCCCCGTTGGTTTGGCGACAGGCTTGGGTAAACGCCATGGATTTATGGGATTTGGGGTGGGTTGAGCCGTATCGGTTGGTTCAAAATGAGGGCCGCGGGTTAATTATGCAAGGCACACGCCAGTGGAAAGATTACCAAGTCGAAGCAGGTATTACACCTTGGCTGATGGATGCTGGCGGTATTGCTGTACGAGTTCAGGGTCAAAAACGTTTTTATGCGCTTCAGTTAGTGAATGGAAAGAAGGTGCGGTTGATAAAAGCTCTGGATGGCGACACGATTCTCGCTGAAAAAGACTTTGAATGGGAAATCCACAAAACATACTCCTTGAAAATACAGGTGTCCGGAAACCGGATAAAAGCTTGGGTGGATGGGAAACACCAATTTGATCTTTTCGATGAAGAAATACCCTTGACAGGTGGCGGGGTAGCTTATGTTCTTGATCAGGGCCATATCGGTAGTCAGTCGATGTCAGTAAAGCCAATTTCAGAATAAGAGAAACCACCTGGTGTTGAGCCGTGCCGACTATCAGAATCGCCTGCGCGCTTTCCGGTTAATGGAATTTCCCGTGTTCAATACCATAACACTCATGATTTACATCCTTGTCAGAGAGCGCGTTAACCTAAGCGGCGGGGGCGACCTCTCCGCTTAGGTTAACACTCGTTGAAGAAAAACCTGGTGCAACCCTGGAGCAACCGGCATAGAAATTATTGACAAGAGAGACACAATAGACACTTTTATCGCCCATAAGTAGACACAATCGACGTAGATACAAGAGATAGACGTTAAACTCTGGGACTCTTAATCGTTAGTCCCGCAAGAACTGTGCGGGATGTAGTTACAGGTCCCCACGATAAAACTGTGGGGATTCAATTCGAGTCCTACTGGGGTCACAATCGAATCGCTCTATGACACAGTGCGATTTCTATCTATGATTCGGTTTGATTCTAGAGATGGATTGAAAGATTTTGCCTCCTAATTTTCAATTCGAACCTTCAACTTAATAGGACAGGAGGTCGCCTTTCCTTCTTTATGCTCGGTGCAACCCTGGTGCAACCGGCATAGAAATTATAGACAACATAGACACAATAGACACTTTTAGCCCCTATAAGTAGACACAATAGACATTATAGACAAATATACACGGGATAGACGTCAAACTCTGGGACTCTTAATCGTTAGGTTGAAGGTTCGAGTCCTTCCGGGGTCATCTAAAAGGACCCATCCCGAACCGACTGGTATCCCTGTAGAACAGTTTTTAGCCATGCTGCGTTTCGAGCAGCTTGAAAAGTTGGCGGAACTGCCTGGGGATCTACTGGAGTGGTCGGGATGATTTCAATTAATTCACCTTACATTTCCCAACAATCACATACAGGCATTCTCATCAAGGATCACTAACCGTGCAAGCTGCCTCCGAAGCGACTGGTTATAACATCCAGTATCTGCGGCGGTTGTTGCGTTCTGGCACGCTGGAAGGCATCAAAATTGGCCAAATATGGTTGATCGAGATGCAGTCCTTAGAGAAGTATCTTCAACACGTAGAAAGCGCTTCTGATCGGTGTTGTGGACCGAGATAATTTCTTGATCTATAACTCACTTCGGATTGGTCTATCCCCAAAGCTTATTTTACTTACTGTAACCTTTCTTACACTAATAGTAATAATCCGCCAGTTAAATTATGTGACAAATGTCACTAAATTTATCCTTTAACATATTTTATACTTCCTAATGGTGGAAAACCCTGTTGGGATTGGGAGGATTTCTATTTCTTCTTAAACATCGAAAATATGGAAGTTTGCGTGGAAGCGATGAGCCAAAGATTAAAATTGGTCGCTTATCCCATTATGTATTAAATTCTAATTATGCGGGGATGATCTTTGGGGAGCCAGTAGCGAAACCGGCCACGGGTCGTTTCCGTTATTTAATTTCTTATAAAATTTATCCAAAGTTTGCCTATATGCCCGGAGGAATGACATGAACAAACAACAATATTTCCTGAGCCGCTTTGTCACTGCAGTTATTATTTTAAGTATGATGCTCAATCCAATTATCTCTTCCGCTCAAGAAGCGCTGGCTGCTCCAGCCAATGCGCCTCAGCAGGATGTCCCTGATTGTCAAAATCCTCCCAACGAGATCGTGGCCGAGAACTGCCTGGCCGGAAACCCCGCCAGCGAATGGGATATCAGCGGGGCCGGCGACGAGAATATCCAGGGCTATGCCACCGATATTAGTGTCGACCAGGGAGGTACGATCGAGTTCAAAGTGGACACGGACGCCACGGATTACCGCCTGGATATCTACCGCCTGGGGTATTACAACGGTGACGGTGCGCGTTTCATCGCCACTGTCGAGCCGAGCGCCAGCCTGCCCCAAACGCAGCCGGCCTGTACTTTCGTCGATACCGATGATATCAATTTATTGGATTGTGGCAACTGGGCAGTCTCGGCATCTTGGACGGCGCCAACCGATGCGACCTCAGGCGTCTATACCGCCAAACTGGTGCGCGAGGATGGCACGGCTGGCGCCAGCCACATCACGTTTATTTTGCGGGATGACGATGGCAATTCTGACTTGCTTTTCCAGACCTCCGACACCACCTGGCAGGCATACAACCAGTATGGCGGTTACAGTCTTTATGGCGGCCCGGGGCCCCTGGATGGTGGACACGCGCACAAGGTCAGCTACAACCGGCCCTTCACCACCCGCGATACCCCTACCGAGGACTGGCTCTTCAACGCCGAATACCCGATGATCCGTTGGCTGGAGCGCAACGGCTATGATGTCAGTTACTTCACGGATGTCGACGCGGACCGTTACGGTTCCGAGATCCTGGAGCACCAGATTTTCCTCTCGGTCGGGCACGATGAATACTGGTCGGCCGGGCAGCGGGCGGCGGTGGAAGCTGCGCGCGACGCTGGCGTGCACCTAGCCTTCTTCAGCGGCAACGAGGTGTACTGGAAGACGCGTTGGGAAGCCAGCACAGCCGACGGTGGGAGCACGGCCTACCGCACACTCGTCTCCTATAAAGAGGGGGACGCACAAGGGAGTGAGCACTATAACTGTCTAGGGAACTTTGACTGCGATCCCGACCCGACCGTCTGGACCGGGCTCTGGCGCCAGAACCAGACCGACCATGATGGCGGGCAGCCGGAGAACAGCCTGAGCGGCAATATCAGTTGGAAGGGCACCACAACGACCATCCAGGTGCCGACCGAATATCAGGACATGCGTTTTTGGCGCAACACGCCTTTCGCCGCTTCCGGAACCAGCGCCACGCTGGCCGCGAACACCCTTGGCTACGAGTGGGATTTCGAACAGTATCATGATTATTATCCGGACGGCCGTTTCTGGCTTTCGAGCACGGATTCGGATGGGGTGACCCACCATCTCTCGCTGTATCGTGCCAGCAGCAGCGCCCTGGTCTTTGGCGCAGGGACCGTGCAATGGTCCTGGGGCCTGGATGGCACCCATGACCGTGGGACCAGCAGCGAGGATGTAAACATGCAGCAGGCCACGGTCAACCTGTTTGCTGACATGGGCGTCCAGCCGAGCTCTTTACAATCCGGCCTGGTGGCTGCGACTGCATCTACGGATACGACCGGCCCGACGGCCGCCATCAGCTCCCCGGTAAGTGGGACGAATGTGGCCAGCGGCAGCACAGTCACGGTCACCGGCACTGCCACCGATACAGGTGGTGGGGTGGTAGCTGCCGTGGAAGTTTCTCTGGATAACGGCCTCACCTGGATGACCGCGTCCGGCCGCGATACCTGGAGCTTCAACTTTGTCGCCGGGGCGGAGGGGACCAGTCTCAACATGCTCAGCCGCGCGGTGGACGATAGCGGCAATATCGGCGCCGCTTCTGCGGGGGTTACGCTGAACGTGACCGCTCGCGTCTGCCCGTGCTCGATCTGGAACGATACCATCACGCCTGGGGCCGCCGGCAACGATGGTCAGCCTATCGAAGTGGGCGTGAAATTCCAAGCCAGCGAAGCCGGTACGATCACAGGCTTGCGTTTTTACAAGGACCCTGCCAACACGGGCACGCACACCGGGCATCTATGGGATGCCAACGGTACGCAGCTGGCGGAAGTGGTCTTCACGGGAGAGACGGCCTCCGGCTGGCAGGAGGTTTATTTTGCCGCCCCGGTAGAGATCCTGGCGGATACCTCCTACGTGGCTTCCTACCATTCCAGCGGCGGGGGGTATGCTTATAACCAGGGCTATTTTGCCACTGCCTATGACAGCCCACCCCTGCGCGCGCTGGCCGATGGGGAGGATGGAGCCAATGGCGTTTACAAATACGGACCCAGCGGCTTCCCGACCGAAACCTACCAGAGCAGCAATTACTGGGTGGATGTCATCTACGACAACACACCCCTGACGTACAGCCTGTGGGAGCAGGGCGCGATCAGCGGCGATCCGGATGTGGTGGATCCCTCCGCAGTGGAACTGGGGATGAAGTTCAAATCCGATGTTTCCGGTAAGGTGACAGGCGTTGCCTTCTACAAGGGCGCCACCAATACCGGTCCCTTCCTCGGGCACCTGTGGACTTTAGGGGGCACACAGCTAACCGAAAAGAGTTACACCAACAACACTTCCGAAGAGGGCTGGCAGATTGTCACGTTTGACACGCCTGTCGACATCAGCGCGGACACCACCTATGTTGTCTCTTACTATACACAATCGGGCAACTACGCCGCGGCTGGTAATTACTTCACCAGTGAAGTCTACAACCCACCGCTGCGCGGACTGGCGACCGGCGACCCGGACGGCCCCAACGGTGTCTTTTTATACGCAACCGGGGGTGGATTCCCGACGGGCACCTTCAATGCCGGCAACTACTGGGTGGATGTGGTCTTTGCGCCCGATGTGTATATTGATACAGCACCCCCTGTCGTCGTTTCCACGATTCCATTGAGTGGTCAAGTGGATGTTTCTATCACAGGTAATTTCCAGGCTGTATTCAGTGAGGGTATGGATGAGACGACGATCAATGGGGGCAACTTCGAACTCCGTGATGCTTCAAACAACCTGGTCCCAGCAGTTGTTTCCTACGACGCTGGAGCAACCACTGCAACACTTGATCCCACCAGTTTCCTGGCGCACTCTACCACCTATACAGCGACTGTAATCGGCGGTGCCGATGGTGTCGCGGACCTGGCAGGTAATGAAATGGCGGCAAATTACAGCTGGACATTCACAACTTCTGATCCGCCACCTCTGCCTCCCGATGATGGTCCTGATGGACCCATTCTAATCATTTCAAACGCTTCGAATCCATTTACACGCTACTACACGGAAATCTTGCGAGCAGAAGGATTAAACGAGTTCCTGGCAGTCGACATCTCCTCAGTTGATGCAACCCTGTTGGCTGATTACCAGGTAGCAATTCTAGGAGAGATGCCGCTTTCAGCTACACAAGTAACTTTGCTGACCGATTGGGTCACGAACGGCGGTAACCTGATCGCCATGCGCCCCGATGCTCAGCTTGCCGGCTTGCTCGGTCTGACATCCGTGGGTGGATCCCTGGCGGAAGGCTATTTATTGGTTGACACTGCAAGTGCGCCAGGCAGCGGAATCGTGGGAGAGACAATCCAATACCACGATTCAGCTGATCTATATTCACTGAGCGGCGCCACCGCCATTGCCACGCTGTATTCCGATACCACCACTGCAACTTCAAATCCTGCGGTGACCCTGGTAAGTGTTGGCTCCAACGGTGGACAGGCTGCCGCCTTCACTTTCGACCTGGCTAAATCTATTGTCTATACCCGCCAGGGCAATCCGGCCTGGGTGGACATCAACGGCGATGGCAGCGGTGGTCCGGTGCGCGCCGATGACCTCTTCCACAACGGCACCGACCCCGACTGGGTCGATCTGAACAAGGTCGCAATCCCCCAGACGGATGAGCAGCAGCGCCTGCTGGCCAACCTGGTCACCGAGATGAACCTGGACAACATGCCGCTGCCGCGCTTCCGGTACCTGCCGCGTGGTGAAAAAGCCGTCGTGCTGCTGACCAGCGACGATCATGGTAGTGGTGTAGTTCCAGGAAGATTGGATCGCTATATGACCCTAAGTCCAGATGGATGCTCTGTGGACGATTGGGAATGTGTGCGATCCAGCATGTACATCTACCCAGGTACAACCATGACTGCAACCCAGGCCAATGATTACACGGCAGCTGGCTTTGAGATTGGTGTACATGTGGATACCGGTTGTGCAAATTACGATTTGACCGGACTGGAAAACTATTACAACACGCAAATTGGCGATTTCACTACTCGCTTCCCCAGCCTACCGCTGCAAGACAGCGAGCGTACGCACTGCATTGCCTGGAGCGGATGGGCATACCAACCAAATATAAAAGAGCAGCAGGGTATCCGTTTGGATACCAATTACTACTTCTGGCCACCTGACTGGGTAAACAACCAACCAGGGCTGTTTACCGGGTCTGGCATGCCAATGCGCTTTGCCGATCTGGATGGGTCGATCTTCGATATCTACCAGGCGACTACCCAGATGACTGATGAAAGCGGGCAAACCTATCCTTACACCATTGATACCCTTATCGATCGAGCTCTTGGACCGGAAGGATACTACGGGGTATTCACTGCCAATATGCACACCAATGGAATTACGCATGCAGGTGCAGAGGCGATTATTGCTTCAGCTCAAGCCAACAGTGTGCCGATTGTTTCTGGGCGCCAGCTATTGACCTGGCTGGATGGGCGCAATGGGTCTGCGTTTGAGGTTCTGACCTGGGACACAGATACGCTCACTTTCAACGTTTCAATTGCCTCCGGGGCAAATGGCTTACAGGTCATGCTGCCGGTGCAATCCTCCGTCGGACCGCTAAGCGGGATCACACTTGATGACAGCCCGGTAACCTACACCCAGGAAACGATCAAAGGGGTGGAATACGCCATATTTGACGCCCAGGCCGGCGCTTACGCTGCCAGATACGCAACGGATACATCAGCACCAGTAATTACCAATGTCAACGCTGTACCGGTAGCAGATGGGACTGCCCTGATCACCTGGGATACGAACGAACTCGCTGATTCCCTGGTGGAATACGGGACAACCACCGGCGTGCTCAACCAAAACAAGAGTGACGGGGCTGCTGTAACCTCCCACTCGATCACTTTAACCGGTCTGGCACCCAATACGACCTACTACTTCCAGGTGACTTCTGAAGATGCTTCCGCTAACAGCGCCACCTCGGCAGAATTTGATTTCATTACACATGAGGCAGTTCTGGCTGATACCAGTGTTTCCGATTTTACCGCTTCTCTCTCCAATACCTGCTATATTGCTGAGACAGATGGCGGTGAATTGATTCTTGCCCCGACAGAAGGAGCGGAATTCGAAGGGACAGCTATTCCAACTGGATGGGAGTCCGATTTGTGGAATCCTGCTGGGAGCATCTCTGTTGACAATGGCGAACTCACCCTTGATTGGGCTTACGTTCGCACCGTATCATTTTATCCAGCAGGTCGCTCTCTTGAGTTCGTTGCTACCTTTAGTGATACAACAACATCGCAGAGCGAGCATATCGGATTTGGTACAGACTTAAACTCCCCGCCATGGGCGATCTTCAGCACCAAAGCAGGAGGGAATACCCTATGGGCGCGCACAAATAATACAGAAATTGACCTTGGAAACTACCTTGGCCAGCCGCATCATTTCCGCATTGTTTGGCTCACTAACCAGGTTCTTTACTATATAGATGGATCGCTCGTCGCTACTCACAATGTGACGATTTCGGGAAATATGCGTCCAATTGCTAGCGATGGTTCGGACTCTTCTACTTTTTCCATCGACTGGATGCGAATGAGTCCATACACCTCGCTCTGCACCTTTGAATCACGTATCTTCGATGCCGGAGCAGTAGTGACCTGGGAAACTATGGCCTGGACTGCAGAGGTACCTACGGATACCAGCTTAAGCCTCAGCTACCGAATCGGCGATACACCCACGCCAGATGGCAGCTGGACCGCCTTTATCCCTGTGAGCAGCTCCCCTGTGGCGCTGAGCGGAAGCTCGCAATATATACAATATCAGGCAGAGTTAGCAACCAGCGACGATACGATCACGCCTGTATTGGAGGATGTAATCTTCAGCTACAGCACTGGTGGGGACACCATACCGCCGACAATTGTTAGCCGAACACCCGCCCCTGGTGCCTTGGAAATTGATCCGGGTACCAATGTGGTGGTGAGCTTTAGCGAGCAGATGGATGCAGCAACGATAACGAATGCCACCTTCACCCTGCGGGCTGATGGATCAGCAAGTGATGTCCCTGCTGTGGTGATCGTTCTTGGTACACAAGCAACGCTCAACCCGGTGGATCCTTTACTCCCCGGCACTTTGTACCATGTCACTGTTTCTGGTTCGGTTACCGATTTAGCTGGCAACCCGCTGGGCAGTGATGACGCCTGGAGCTTCACGACCGCATTCGTTTCCATGATCGATACAACCTCAGCAGACTTTTCTGCTGGCTCCGGTGCCTGCGTTGTTGATCCAACGATTGGCGACGGCGCTTTGCGGCTTCCCCTGACGGTGGACGAGCAGTTTGAGGGTACTGAGTTACCAACTGGTTGGGCTGCTGCCGTATGGGATCAGGGACCAGGATATTGGAATATAACTGGTGGTGCATTGATTGTGAACCAATCCCGGGCCTATGTAGATAGTGATTTTTCACCTGGTCATATCCTGGAATTTGTGGCAACCTTCCAACCTGAAATTTATCAACATATTGGCTTTGTCAGTGATGCCGCTTTCAATCCTCCATGGATAATTTTCAGCACCGGAAATACGACAACCACCTTATATGCAAGGACAAATCCAGGAAATGACAATGTGGCAATCCCTGGTGACTGGATTGGTTCACCACATTTATATCGTATTGAATGGTACACAGACCGCGTCGATTTCTACATCGACAATGAATTGCGCCACACTGAAACAGTTTCGATCAATGGTCCCATGCGCCCAATCGTCAGTGATATCAACTCAGATACCTATGAACTGGCTGTCGATTGGATGACGATGACACCCTATGTCGACTCCTGTACCTTCGAGTCGCAGGTGATGGATGCCAGTGTGTTGGTCGATTGGCTGAACTTGGATTG
>Ga0209013_10003861_pt1 | contig 13197 bp, 11 predicted proteins | sample Cruoilmetagenom2_FD_187291 | JGI IMG/M metagenome (GOLD analysis project Ga0209013, IMG submission 187291) | Oil polluted marine microbial communities from Coal Oil Point, Santa Barbara, California, USA - Sample 2 (SPAdes) (version 2) | ecosystem: Environmental > Aquatic > Marine > Oil seeps ... | reverse complement strand
TAAATGCAAGATTAAGTCATTCCAACCCGTTTCGTCACCGTTATCCCACCATGTCAAATCCATAGCTCGATTTTTCCCATTACATGTATCTTCGGTAAAGGGTGAATAACCCAACATTGATCCTAGTTTCGAAAAATACTCAATCTCTGTCATGGTAAACGAATGTTTGCCATGGTGAATTGTCAAATTGAAAGTGTGGTAATTTCTTACGTAACCGTCAAATAATTTCATTAAGTTTAGCTTCAATTGATTACCTCCATTGATCAAATTGTTTTTCAAACGTTGTCATCTTAATTTATAGCGATAGGTCACCGTACTACTTTTCCCACTTGGAGGAGCATAGATTACTTCATACGGAAACATCTTCAAGCTAGACATAGCCCCACAAACGGAGGGATAGCTGTTTTTCAGATTCATCGCCAAATGAATATCCCGAGCACATATATCACCGGTCTTTTCACCTGCAGCTTTTTCTGCCAGAAGAATCTCGGTAATAACAGCTCGGATGTCATCTGTTCGATTAGTGCTTATTGAGGAATTCTTAATGATAAGAGGCCTAACTGAATCTTTAACTCGGAATTCTCTTGAAAAATTTATCAAGCGTTCTATCATTGAAGTATCCTTTTTGACAGATACAATTTCGGCTACTTTCCAAAAATACATATCAATTGTCTTCATTGGAGTATAAGTCAGATCTCCAGTTGATGTTTCTTCGATAAAGCTAGAAAACTCCGCTTCGTTTTGATCAAAAAACGTCTGTAACTGTTTAAATGAACGTTGGTTAAACTGACCAGAAATTCCGTGAAGTCTCGCTGCTTCTCTAAAATATCTGTCATAAGCCGGAACTACGCCATACACCCCTAATAGAATTTTCGAAGTCAATGTATCAGTAATTTCAAGATGGGTAGATTCTTCTTCTTTCGCTTCATGCATCAATGGTTGATAAACCGCTCTTGTATCTGAAATTAAATGATTTAATAATTCTTGGTCTTGCTGATTATTAAAATTCAGCACCTTGCCATTAAAGAAATTACTATACTCCTCTTTCATTACTACGTTTTCAATGAATTCCTTATGTATTAAATAATCCCTTTGCAGTAAAAACGAATTTCGCAACATCCCCCAGCTCGCTAAATAAAATGCTAAATGAAGACAAGCATGATCCACAACTTTTGGATTTTCAAAATCATTGTGATTATCTTTAAAGAAATCAAAACAATGTTCCCAAGATTTAAATCGATGATTGTCTACTTTTATTGTTTCATCATGATACGCATATAACACTTCTTTAATCATTTTTTTGCACCCCTAGATTATGTATTAATAGGAGTATTCGACTACTCAATATAATTTACCTTTATTTTCCTAAGAGATGTCTATTGAATAGTTATAAAAACATGTCCAGAAATAATGCAATGGCCAGCATATTTGAACTGCATGGAAATATTCAAGATAAATTTTCAGTAGTAAATAGAAATCGCTAACTATATTTACAATATTTTCTTTATTCAATTCCAAACAACAACTATACTAATAATAAAAACTACTTTAGGAGGTTTTCTAAAATGCTAAAAGCTATCCTAAATAAATTTCTGCCGAAAACTCCTATAAAAGCAAAAGAAGCTATAACCCATGTTGCCCATACACAGAAGATTTATCTTTTTGAATCAAATCAAAAAGATATAGAGGATATTATCAATTCACCAACGCTTACAGGTATAGCTCCTGGCTACGTATATTTTGTACAAGAGTATATGAATTGATCTTTTAAAATTGGCAAAACCAAACATATTGAGGAGCGCATGAATGTTTTTGGTGTGAAATTGCCTTTTGAAAACAAACTTATTTATCTTATCAAAACTTCGAATCATCATCAAACCGAGGCAATATTCCATAAACATTTTTCAAGTAAACGCTTGGAAGGTGAATGGTTTACTTTAACTAAAGAAGATATTGCTTGGATTAAAGCTGGTAAATATACATACGATATTAACCAATCTATTAATCCCCAAATAAACATGAAGAAAAAGACACCAGCTGTAAATGAAAAGGTCGATGATAAGCCACTTACAAATAATCAAATTGAATTTGCTAAATCAATGATCTTAAAATTAGAAAATGAATATGAACTAGTAATTGATCATTCATCATTGACACAAACAGATTTAAAAAGGTTAAGCGTTTACTTTAGATTCAAAATATTGGAGCTTTAAAAAACTTGGTTGAAAGCGGCGTGTTGAAGGCTAGATAGTATGGATGTATGACAGGGTCTTTATCAAATATCACTCTATACAAAGATAGTCTAGCGACATTTTATTGCGGATTGTTTCGTGGTGAGTTAAGCGAACGGAAACAGATTAGAAGAAATGAACTATAGGTCATTCACCTATTACAAAATTCGATAAAAATTGTTGACGAGTGGAACTATATTATGGATATTGTTATTGAAATACCTCTACCTTTTAGCATACCCGTTGAAAAAGACTACCAATTTGTAAGCACTTTTGAGTCAACAATATTCGTTCTCCGTTTTGAACAGTATGAAAAAAAGACATTCATAGCGGACAACAACCCTGAAACTGAAACATGCACTAAATTACATGTTAGACATTTCCCAAAATACCCAGACCTTGACTCATTAACTGAACAAGAGTTGTTAGATTTAACTTTTACTGATTCTATAACACATGTTAATGGTTTTATAGATGCACTAGACATAGATTTGGGTTAGTACAAATATATAATGTTACCTTATGGGACTTGCCTCAAATAATAAAAATTCAAATGAATGGCAAAGAGTTTCCTTATTTTACTGATCCTGAACTTTTAAGGTCCGATGATTTCTTAATTGACGGCGAAGGTCTTCAACTCATTAGTGAAACAAGAGGTGCTTGGGATAGCTATCCAGAATTTTATTTAATGGGAAAATTACACGATAATGCTAGGTCTCATTTTTTAAAGAATCAATATATCGACGCTATTATCTATTTTACAAACCTCATTCGAAATTTTTATTCGCACTTCCCTGCAGCTTGTTCTAAACATAGATGGAGCTACAGAAGAAAAAATAGAACAATCTTCAATACTACCCTTTAGAAATATAATTGAAGTTCATTTAGGAAACGCCTTGAAATGCGACTTGAATTTTCATACTTCGAAAGTAATCAACAAATGGTATGTAGATCTATATTTGATACGAAATGAAATAGTACACAAAGGAAGATTTTCGTTAACTGAGGATGAAGCTTCAAATGCATACCTATCGTATATTGCAGCTAGGGATTTCTTAATTGAAAAACTAATAGAGAATGGATACATATCGAAAGATCATAAAACCGATTTATCACAATTTAGAAAAGCATACTCTCCAAAGTTTCCCATCATAGATTTAAGTAAAGGTGAAACTCTTTAATTTTTAATCGTAAATCCTACTGCAAAATTAATTAAAAAACGAGATGCGACTTGGTCACATCTCGTTTTTGTTTTTTCTCCAGTAGCTTTGTGTCTGACGGTCCTCCTCCAACCAAAACAATAGAAATTCTTTGGTGGTTAAACTAAAGAATAAATCCTTATTTCATAAAAATAATAGCTGCTGAAGATGCATTTTGAGCAGCTATTGGAGGTTTACCCCATTTCAATACCGTGCTCTTCTAACCATTCAATGTTTTAGGAGGCTGTGCTCTTATCTTCTTCAGTTGCAGCAGCAGATTCAGATTCAGATTCCTTCTTGTCCAATGGTGCGGCTTTTTCCTCAATGTATCCATTTGAAAATCTGTTATTTTTTAAAGCATTTCAATCTTTGTAAACTTAAAGTATTTACTACATGTCCGATCAAACAAATAAAGTTCTTTATTTGAATCTGAAGTTGAACTGCCGAACAAAATTTTATCTTTATCTAATGAATACATTACAATTGGTAAAGCAGAATTAAATTCTTCTTCACTTATTACTCTACATAAATATTTATAAAAATATAGATTATACTTTGTGAAAGCTCGGCAAAGAAAAAGAAAGTACATAGGTGCAAGAAATAAAACCACAAGGTGTTCATAACTAAAATTAGCATAATTACTAATTGGATTCCCCAACAAAAATGTGAACACAAAAATACTTAGGACAAGATTTGCATTTAGTATTTTTTCTGTTGTTTGTTTTCCATAAAAATCTTTCAACTTATTCATGATCTTCCAATCTTTCTTTTGTATTAATTCAAACTCATTAATAACTATTTTGGGATATAAAAGAAGATGGAAGATGAGAAAAGTAATGATGACAATTATTGAGAATAGCCCACCTAATGTTTCTTCTATTATTTCTGTGTTCAACACAAAAGAAAGGAAGAAGCTCATCGCAATATAAAGAAAGCTGAATTTTATATAATCGACAATCTGTACTACTATTTGTTGGATTTTTCTTTCATGCTTAGGAATCAACAATCTATCAAAGTCATTCAATGTAACAATTTTATTCAACTTATAATAAAATGGAACAAGCACAAGAATAGTTAATAATAGGGCCAAAAAAATTTCTTTAGGTCCTGAAATTCCATCCTCCAACATTTTTAAAATTTTTGTTAAGTACTCCATAAGACACCACCAAATAATTGACTTTATTATCAATAATTAGTATCTCATTATACAAGGTTAATTTAAAGGGAGTAGATACAGATATGTGGATCTTTAATATTGATTGTTACATAGACACATAACCTTCTTCATATTTTCTCAAATCGTTTAACTTATAATTTTCCATATATTTGTTAAAATCCTCGTTACTATTTAATAATTCATCCGATATGTCATAAAAATCGAGTTTTATATCAATTTTCCCCAATAATTCTTCTTTGTTAGGAAACTTTAACTTATTGTCTACAAAGCTAGTTATGAAGTTATTAAATACTTCATCTAAATTCATGCTCTCGTCATCTAAACTACGCTTTAAAAAACGATTTTCATCAAGTATTCTCTCCAAAAAAATTTTGTCATTACTTGAAATTGATTCCAAATATTTAATTAATTCTTTTCTTGAACTATTTAAAACTTCCTCGAAAGAAATGAGTTTTTCATTGTTTGTGCTTCGATACTTAAAAAATCTATTTTCTTTCTTATCTACTCCTTTCATAAAATCCATGAATTCGTCTTTTAGGGCTTTAATTTTATTTTCATACTCTTTTTTAGACTGTGTCCTAATTAACGATCCAAACCTTCCAATATCAAGAAGTAATTCATCATCTAATAATTGAAGTTCTTTTTCAAAGTAGGACATGTCTTGAAAATGCTTTACGTCTTCGTTTGATAATATATTCCAACTACTTAATAATCTATCATTTTTAGACTCAAGTAATTTAATGAATGAATTCAAATTAAGCTTTTTATTTTTAATTTTAAAACCAAACAATTGTCTTTTTAAGATTTTGAAGTTATTTCTATAATAATGGATTTTTTTTAACTTAACAGGATCCACTGGCGGGTATTCTTCTAATTTAGACATAGTAATATCCAGCTGCTCACTGACCGTTTGTTGATGTAGAATATCAATATTTTTTATTTCATCAAATGGATTAGTAATACCATCTACCTTTATTGGAATTTGAAATGAATAACTTGGAAATTCTAATAATATCTTTTCAACTAAATTTTTATTTCCATATATTCCACTAGGGAAATGGTCTTTTCCATCCTCTAATTGAGCTATACTAGGTGCAAAAATCAAACAGTTGTTATCAACTATTAATATTGAAATTTTTATTCGATTAACCATTTGAACTATTAACTTGTCATGGTTTTCCTTTATTAATTTAAGTGCATCTTTATCGCCAAATCCAAATCTTATTGATTCATCTCCATTTTCAAGATATATTTCACATGGAGTGATATTATTTTTTTCAATTGTTGTTAATATTTCTGTAATTTCCCACTTATAAAAAGCTGGTTTTATGAAGAATATTCTATGTTTAGCGATACAAATAAAATCTTTAATTGTTTGTTGAGAAACGTTAACAAATTGAATATCCGACAAGAAATCTCCCCCTTATATTGATTATTTAAAACTTCCATGATTTTAGAGTATTTTTTATTTATTAATTATATCCACCTATGTAGATTGGATACAGACATGACAGTACACATCTCAATCATTGGAGTTTCCGTTCTTGTTAGTATACTCTTACTAATTCCAGTTTTATTCTCAACTTCGGAATAAGAATTAGTTTAACCCCCCCTCCACAAATGGATCTTACTCTTCTTACGGAGTATGGAGATTTTAATGTTTTCATTTAAGATGAATGCATGAAAAGGCCTTCCAACAGTTTATCAAACTGATGAAAGACCTGATCAAAAAGTGGTCATATGCAATTTTTTTAATTAAGTGTAAGGGTTTTTCTTATTATTACATCATGCCGCCCGTAAGGTGAGAGTGTAATATCTTTAACGGTGAGTGCAGAAAGTGCGGTATACCAGGGTTTTATGAATTCTTTCTGTAACATCTTTAACAGGATTTTACCGTTATTATTGGAATTGCGTTAGCAAAATGTTAGCATTTTAATTAGTATTTTTTTGGGGGAGCTAAAATAATTCTGCAAATGGCAATAACTTTTCACGTAGTAAATTCCAAATATTAAAAACCAACCTCTTTAATATGATTTACTCAACCCATTATTTATTATACCCAAAATATAATTTTGAGATCTCTATAAATCAAACATGTTAATTTGTTCAATCCGTTCATTGAAAACTTCTTTTGATACTATTTCTTGTTCAAAACGCTCTTTGTGTTCTCTGTTTAACCGTACTTTTGATTGCATTAATTCATTATTGATTAATTCGTACGATGTTTTATCTTTCAATACGGCTATTCCACTTTCAATCATTGCTATATTACCTTGAATAGCATTTTCTTGTTCGTCTTGCTCTAATGGTATAGGTGTAAATAAATAACGGTTTTGTTTTTTAGCGAACTTAATAGTATGTTGAGTACCGCTCTTAATAGGAGTCTGCACTGGACAAACACCTAAAGATAATCCACTTTGTATACGATCTCGTTTAACAAAATTCCCTCTGGTATTTGACTGTCCGATAGGAGTTTCAGATAGCCACAATCCATTTTTTTCTAAAATTTCATTTGCTAGGTTTTTATTTTTTGCAGGATAGATGGACGTTAAGTCGCCTGCTAAAACCGTAATAGTCTTACCATTTTTCACTCTTAATGCACCTTCATGACCAGCAGTATCAATTCCTAATGCTAGACCACTAACAATTGTATAGTCCATTGTAGCAAAAGTCGTTGCAATCTTTCTTGCAGCGGCTATTCCTATAACAGTCGGTTCTCTAGTACCAACAATAGCAAGTATATTTTCCTCTTTTAATAATTCTAAATTCCCTTTTGCATATAATACTGTAGGGGGATCTTCTATTAATCGGAGATACTTTGGGTACCATTGACTTGAGATAGCTATTACTTTTATTTCTTTTTGATTGTGTTTGAGAATTAAGTCCTCTGCACGTTTTTTTGCGAAAACAATATTTTCGACAGATAATAATTTGATTATACTTGTTTTATTAGTACTACTTATATACTGACTGAAATTTTCAAAATTTAGCATTGGATACTTCTCATATAAATCAATTATTGTTTTATTGCCTATTCCCTTAATACAACTAATTGTAAGCCAAAATAAATCATTCAATGGATCACACCTCTACTTCATCCGTTAACCCTTGTTGAAATAAAATAATATCTTCCAAAACTCTTGACGATAATACTGTATCAATATTTAAATTCATCATTCTGGCTCTATTTCCTGCTTCTATATCTGAATCTTGATCTCCTATATTTAACACATATTCCGGATTAACCTTTAGTTTTATTGCACATTTTAATAAAGGATCTGGAGATGGTTTACTTCTTAATGTATCTCTCGCTGCAACTAAATAATCAAACGGGTATTGATACAAAGATAATAACTTCAAGGCGTAATTTCTAGGAGAACTGGTAACTATACCTACCCGAATACCAGCTTGTTTCAAGCTAGTTAATATACTTGGATTTACAATAATATGCTTTTCATCGATAGTATTCAAATTTCCAATACTCTGTCTCCCGTATCTATAGACCTCATAGTGATTTGTTTGTAGTAATGTATTATCTAAATCGAAAATAATTGCTTTAACTTCTTCTTCTTTTCCAACTGTATATTCCTTTGTCCATCCTAGTTTTGTAGACCATAATCCATGATACTCTAAATAAGCATGATTTACTAATTGATATCCTTGACTAATATAATTACCTTCTTCATTTTTACTAGACCAAAATGCACAGGAATCACTCTTCCGGAAATTTATGAAGTACTCATTACCATCTGAATCAAAAACAACTGGCATAATAGCTTGCTTATGGTAGTTCATACTTTGTGTAATAGCTAGTGGTAATACAGTAACTTTGCTAGCACCAGCTTCATATAAGACTCTGGCACATTCAGCTGTAGTAGCTCCACTTGTATATACATCATCTAACAAAAGAACATGCCCATCAATTTTACTATTACATCCTATATTGCCATATACACATTGATATTTTTCCTCAAATGTATGATATTTTTTTGGTGAAGGATAATCTACTTTTGAAAACAATAAATCATACTCTAAATTCCTATTAGGAACAAACTTTTCTAAACCTGTAAAACGGCTATTTTTATTTGGTCTTGGTGGAACAACTGTAATATGAGAAACTGTAGAATCATATAACCTTAAAAAACTTTCTATTAAATGACCAAATGTTCTCTTAATTGCCAAATCACAACTTGGTAAATTGTTTTTAAACCCAATTATGGCCCTAGATAATGGGTGATTATAATTTCTATTGTCTTTCAATGTAAAGTATCTTCCTGTAAAAACAACATCTGCTGTTAAATCAGTATGGGGAACTTGAAGATAATTTGAATATTTTCCTAATAGGGTTTGTGATAACTTCATATTTGGAAATCCTGTTTTTTCACTTATATACGTTAATCTAAAATCTGTATTATCTACAAAATTATAGAAATGTTGATGGTTCCAAATTGCATCAGGCATATAACCCAACTCTTTATATGACTCGCAATTTTCTGTCTTTAAATAAACTGTACTGAAACCTAATTCTACCCATCTTTTAATATGTGCAATATTATTTGAAATTATTATTACTCCCGTTTCATCAGTATCCATGTCATCAAAAATAATCTGAGTTGTACTATCTACTGAACCCAGATTATTATATTGGGTCTCTGGTATTGTTCCTTCTATAAACATGTCACTCACATAGGAAATACCTATTTTATTAGATAATAAGCTTATTTGCTCTAAAAAAAACTCATTCATTTTCCAATTGTCTGGACCAGTTAGATCTAGCAATATATCAAAATTCTCGCTACAATATGTAAACATGTTATCATCTCCAAAAATAAAATATGAAATTACTCAATCTGTCCTCCAGAACTCCATCATTTATAGGAACGGTGTTAAAAATTATTGACTTATTAGTGCTAACAATGATGCTAGAGGAATGGTTTATCTAATTGGTAAAGCTATGTTGTTAGTTTGTTCTGTTTAAGGAAACATTTGGTATCAGTATAACACTTTTTTACTATTAGAACATAAATTACCTGAATCTTTTAACAGCAAGACCTAAAAAAGTTCTATATCTTTTGATCCACCGTAGACCGTAGTGATTTAAGTTAAGCGGCCAAAAAGCGTTAAGGTATGTTTACCTCAACGCTTTTTATTTTCCGGAACGCTTTTATGCGAATTCTTCTAACAGTTTAATACCGGCTACAATATTCCTTTAGTTAAAAAAAAAATAATCCACCCCGATATGCTGTGAATCGTTTGAGTGAATTTTTGTCTAGTGTCCATTGTTAAAATTCTATCTGAGCCTACCAGTTACCAACACTCAACTTTTTATTATTATGCCTGCATTTAGATGAAGAATTCAGATCTTAATAGGGTTTATTCGTATGAAGTGATTGAAAACATTTACGAAATAAATTCGAGAATTTTCAATGATAACTAAAATATAAAAATGTGTATAAGAATGACAACTACATCTAATTAGTATTAACAGTCCAATTTGCTAGTAAAATTATGATGATGTGACTAGAAAAGTATATCTCCATTTAACCACTGTCATGAGAAAATGCGCTTCTGATAAATTCAGCAAATTAATGCTGAGCATAAAATAGGAATTAAGTTGAAAGCCATATGATAACATTTGGCTTTCAAACTACATAGAAATTATTTCGGAAACTAAAGCTTTCCTACTCCAGTCCAACAACTTTATTTAAATTAGAAACCATTTATTGCTTTTTAACATAACTTTTTAAAAATTCCCCGTCTCTAGAATCCTGAAACTTTTATTTAGAGAAATTCACACTCCTACCCCAAAAAACGTATAACCTCATTTAAAAGTTAAGACGGCATGTCAAACTACACCATAAAAAATGAATACCATTTCCATCTTCATATCCTAACAAATTATTCACTTTCAAAGTGGGTAAAATGGACACTTGAAACAAAAAAGGAAAGTGAGGTTTTTCGATGACATGAAAGGACACATTTACAGGAGGAACTGCACTTGTAAGAAGAAAAAATGCACTTGTGGTATCAAATGGGCTTTTATCATAGATATTGGACTGGATCCAGTAACCGGTTAAAGAAAACAAAAGACAAATAGTGGTTTTAAGACCAAACAAGAAGCTGAGTCAGCTGCTGCCACTCTTATTCATGAGTTAACCGAAGGAATGTATATGGAGGAAACAGTTCGAACGTTTTGTGAACCTGCAAATGATTGGCTTCTTATTTACTGTGAGGAAAAAAGTGTAAAATCCGGAACAATACGCGTCAGAATCCATGAGATCAATAAGTTTTGCCATATTTTGCTCAGCTAAAATTGAAAGACATTTCAGGAAAGAAATATGGAAGCTTTAAACGATTTAAAGGACCTAGAGTATTCTGATAGCACAAGGGAGGGGATACATCGAACTGGGAGAATGATATTCCGAAAAGCATTAAAAATGGAGCTTATTAAGAAGAATCCCACTAAAAAAGATAAAAAAACGATTGAACAGCTGGAGGAAGAAGAAGTTCCTAAGTATTTGGAAAAAGAAGAACTTGCTATGTTTTTAAATACCGCTAATAATCAGGGATTGGAACTAGATTATTTGATGTTTCTTATCCTTTCCTACACAGGCATCAAAGTTGGAGAATTGATTGCCCTCACGTGGAGAGATGTAGAATTCGTAAATCAAACGATAAGGATTACCAAAACGTATTACAATCCCAATAATAATACATTAAAGTATCTGCTTGTCACACCTAAGACAAGAAAATCCAGAAGGAAAATTATTGTGGATTTAATTTTGTTAAATGCCTTGAGGGATCACAAAGAAACTCAAGATAAAGTTATCAAGCAGATAGGTGATGCTTACTATAACAAAGACTTCATTTTTGCAAAACGGAGCGACATTACGGATATCCCATTGTCATTAAGACCGTTTAAAATAGAATGAAGTAGCTGTTAACCACTGCAGGTCTAAATTCTGACTTAACACCTCATTCTTTGCCACATACACACACGTCGCTTCTTGCTGAGGCTGGTGTAGCAATAGAACAAATTATGGACAGACTTGGTCATTCGGATGATCAAATAACGAAAAATGTTTATCTCCACGTAACGAAAGAAATGAAAAAAGAAGCTTCCCAAAAGTTCGCTGAACTCATAAGAAGCCTCTATTAAAATCCTATATGTTAGCAAAATGTTAGCATTTCACTCTCCCCTTACATACAAACCCTTATATACCAAGGGTTCCAGAGGCAAGTTACATCATGCCGCCCATCTCTCAAGGTTATAAATAGTTAGAAATACAAGTTGAAATCTCTTGAGAATAAAGGAATTTACATTCCTACTGTTCATATCTTTATATGGAATAATAAAAAAAGTATTCACGGATATTACCTAGTAGTTCTTGTTCTTGTTTTTAACAACAATTTAAATTTAACCATTTTTCTAGAACCTTTTAAAGACATCCTATAGGTGTGGCGTAAAATATCATCATCGATAACGAGCAGATCAAAGGATCAACAAAGCTTAATCACACTAATTTCAGACAACAGTGTATACATTTAGTCCAAGAGTATCGCTTTTTGCATCAGCATCTGATTGTTCTGGTAGAACGGCACATCTGTGTTGCCAAGGACAGTTGGCGGTATGTTTGAAAGCTCATTGAGGTTATCCATCGGAACGATCACACTCTTGGCCCCGTTCTCAGATAGCATGGTAACCTTGTCAGCAAAGTTAATTACACGCTCTATGGCACCCCCCACAGAGATATTCCCCAGGACTGCAAGGCCAGCCTTCAAGTTCTTTTTGTAAAGGGCCGATACGATCGCGATATAGACTGCAGATCCTATACCCGACGAGATTGCAGATCCCAGAAGATTAGTTGCCTGGATGGTGATGTCATAATTTATCAACGAATGCTTGTCGCTCAGGATCGTTTTCTCATTAGCCTTTATGTACTGGTAGGTGTTTTTGATATTCTCCTTCACAGCCATGTTGTTGACCCCGGTAATATTTAACTTTCCAGATCCTGCTACTGCGACGGTTTCAATCCTCACCAGCGTTACGTTCTCGCCATCACTGGTACTTGTGTAACAAACCCCGGGAGGAAGCGGAGTGTTCTCAATGAGGTGTGAACCTTTTTCTTCGGGCAGGCCGACAAAAAACTCTTCTTGGCTTTCCTTGTCAATGTAAGAGAAATTGGTATCCCAGAACTCCATACCCCCGATACGCTTCAGTTGTTCTTTAACACGTCGACGCATCTCGAGAGCGATTTCCAGATACTCCTTAATGTCTTCTTTGGTGTATTCGCCATCCGGGTGCATTAGCTTGATTAAGCCGGAAACAGTCTTCTTAACCGGTTTGGTATCACGCTGTTTCAGATGAGCTCCAAGTGAATAGTATTTTTCTAGTGCATCGGTATAGGAAACCCGCCTCAATGATTTTAGAGCTTCAGAGAAGTAATCCGTACTGAACCCGAAGCTGGATGTGAAATGCTTCGGTGAAAATTTGATCATTTCCCAGCCGGGCAGGTGCTCTCCCACTCCTCCAGGCTGGACACCATCGACTGGCTTAGCCAGGGGCCGGTCCGTGAAGCGGAGATTACCG
>Ga0209013_10003860_pt1 | contig 13198 bp, 11 predicted proteins | sample Cruoilmetagenom2_FD_187291 | JGI IMG/M metagenome (GOLD analysis project Ga0209013, IMG submission 187291) | Oil polluted marine microbial communities from Coal Oil Point, Santa Barbara, California, USA - Sample 2 (SPAdes) (version 2) | ecosystem: Environmental > Aquatic > Marine > Oil seeps ... | reverse complement strand
GGGTATACGGAGTAATTTTTTAATAAGGGGCACCCATAAAGAATTTTCAGGTATGATTTTTGATTATTTAATCGGGAGAAGAAAAATGAAAAAAATAGTATTAAGTCTATTGCTGGCAACCGGCAGCCTTTTGGCAATCGAAACAGGCAAGGTGCCTGCTCTTGCAGTCATCGATGGTAAAGATGGCGGCACGGTAAAGGGTGCAGCGTGGTCATCTGCTATGCTCAAAGATAAAGTGACGGTACTTTTTTATGTCGATCCCGACGAAAGAGATGTCAATAAGGCATTAACACAGGCGCTTAAAGCCAAACACTTTGACCGTAGCAAATATCGTTCTGTCGCGATCCTGAATCTGGCAGCAACCTGGCTGCCCAACGCTATTCTGGAATCTAAACTCAAAGCCAAGCAAAAAGAGTTTCCGGATACAGTCTATATCAAAGACAAAAACAGAGTGCTGGTTCAGAAATGGGGATTGAAAGATGATAGCTCAGATATTTTAATCTTTGACAAAGATGGAAAACTAATCTATAAAAAGTTTGGAAAACTGACTAAAAAAGAGATCAATAAAGTCGTTACACTCATAGAAAAATCACTCTAAATAATAACTGCAATTCCCAAATCTTCTTATGAGGGAAATTGTAGTAGAATTTCGCAGAAAATAATCTCACTTTTCGGAGTATCAATGCGAGAACAAAAAATCGATAAAATACCTGCACGGTGGGACTTTGTCCAGAGTGCCACAGGACTTATATTGGGCTTGTTCATCATGGGGCATATTCTCTTTGAAGCCTCTATCTTGATCAGCAAAGAGATGATGTATAAAGTCACCATGATGTTTGAGGGATACTACTTTTTTGGAGAGAGGTATCCCGGGATTATCTCCTTTCTGGCAGCGGCAATATCCATTATCTTTGTCCTTCATGCTGCAGTAGCGATGAGAAAGATGCCCTCCAAATACAGAGAGTACAGAATCATGAGAAAACATATGGCAAGCCTGAAGCACGAAGATACTTCTTTGTGGATGATACAGGTCATCACTGGTTTCGGAATGTTTTTTCTCGGCTCTATCCACCTCTACACAATGATGACGCAGCCCGATCAGATCGGCCCTTACGCTTCTGCGAGCAGGATCGTAGATGACTATGCAGCTATCCTCTATATACTGCTGCTCTTCTCTGTTGTCAGTCACACTTTCATCGGACTTTATCGTTTGGCCTTAAAGTGGGGATTCATGGAAGGCAAAAACAGCAAAAAATCCCGAAAAGTCTTTAAATTCCTTATGAAAAGTTTTATTCTTATCTATCTCGTTGTGGGGTCTTTCTCTTTGGCAAAATATATTGAGATCGGAATAGCACAAGATCATAGTAAAGGGGAGAGATATCACCCTGAATCTACCCATACGGAGCCACACCAATGAAAATAATATACACAGATGTTTTGATCATCGGCGGTGGCCTGGCAGGCTTGAGAGTAGCGACAGGAGTCAAAGAGAGAGGGCATGATGCCGTCGTCCTAACACTGGTTCCCCCTAAACGTTCTCACTCTGCGGCGGCACAGGGCGGTATGCAGGCGAGCCTGGCCAATTGCTATATGGGTGAAGGAGACGATGAAGATGTCCACTTCATGGACACCATCAAAGGAAGTGACTGGGGAGCGGATCAGGAGGTCGCCAGGATGTTTACACACTGTGCCCCCAAGGCAATACGTGAACTTGCAGCCTGGGGAGTACCATGGAGCAGGGTCGATCGAGGCGATCATACAGCGATCATCAATGCTAAAAAAGTCACCATTACCGAGAGCGACGAAGCACATGGGCTGATCACAGCGAGGGATTTTGGCGGTACTAAAAAATGGCGTACCTGCTACACATCAGACGGCACAGGGCACAGTATGCTCTATGCCATGGACAACAAAGCGCATGAGGACAAAGTAGAGATCCACGAAAGACTCGAAGCAATCTCCCTTTTGCATGAAAATGGGCGCTGCTACGGTACCATCGCGCGAAACCTAATGAATGGAGAGTTGGTAGCCTATGTCTCCAAAGCAACAACGATTGCTACCGGAGGCTATGGAAGGATCTATGAAATCTCTACCAACGCCATCATTTGCCAGGGAATGGGTCAGGCGATCGCACTGGAGACAGGGGTCGCTACTTTGGGAAACATGGAAGCGATACAATTTCACCCAACCGCTATCGTACCGGTAGGAATCTTAACAACTGAGGGCTGCCGCGGAGATGGTGGACTCCTGCTCGACAAAGATGGTTACCGCTTTATGCCTGACTATGAGCCGGACAAAAAGGAGTTGGCCTCCAGAGATGTCGTCAGTCGCAGAATGACAGAACATATGCGCAAAGGAAAGGGTGCCAAATCCCACTATGGCGACCATCTCTGGCTCGATATCACGATACTTGGACGCGAACATATTGAAAAAAATCTCCGCGAAGTTAAAGAGATTTGCGAAAACTTCCTGGGGATAGATCCGGCAGAGGAGTGGATCCCGGTTCGCCCGACCCAGCACTACTCTATGGGCGGTATTCGCACGACCTACAAGGGCGAATCCCAAACACTTAAAGGGCTTTACTCCTGTGGAGAAGCGGCTTGCTGGGATATGCATGGCTTCAACAGACTTGGAGGAAACTCTGTCAGCGAAACCGTCGTTTCCGGCATGCTGGTTTCTGAGTATATTTCTGATTTTTGTGATGCTCCTGAGAGTTCGGTCAACATTCACAGCTCAACCGTAGAGAAGTTTTTAAAAACCGAGAAAGAGAAAATAGAAGCACTTCTGACTGTAGAAAATGGCGAAGATGCCTATGTGCTGCGCCGCGCAATGGAGAAGATTATGATGGAAAAAGTCGGTATCTTCAGAAATGGGAATGATCTGCAAAAAGCCGTCAATGAACTCGAAGTTCTCTACAAGCGTTCCAAAAATATCGAAGTCTTCCGCTCCAAAAGCCGTGCAGCAAATCCTGCTCTGGTCAATGCCTATAGAACCCAAAGAATGCTCAAGGTCGCACTGACAGTCGCCTATGGTGCACTGCTCAGGACAGAGAGTCGCGGAGCACATTCGAGAGAAGATTATCCCGAGCGGGATGACGCCAACTGGCTTAAGCGGACAATCACCTCTTGGCCAGACGAAGAACAAACCTTACCAACTGTCACTTATGAGGATATCCCTATCTCAAAAATGGAATTCCCTCCCGGGTTTCGAGGTTATGGTAAAAATTTGACAATAGATCATCCTGAAACAACAATAAGACAGCATACTGTTGATGTCATTCAGGAGGAGCTTGAAAAGGAGGGAGCATCGCGCTTTGAAATTCAAAATGCCCTGATGCCCTTCAAGCATAGGCTTCCAGAAAAATACCAAAACCGCAATGAGCGGTTAAATGAACCACTAGGAGAAGAAGATGGGTGAGAGAAAACAAGGAGAAAAGCTCAGAATGCTCAAGATCGATATTCTTCGATTTGATCCGCATGATCCAGATGACGTTCCTCATATCGATACCTTCGAGATCCAGGAAGCGCATGGAATGACGCTTTTTGTCGCACTCAACGAAATACGAGAACATCACGATAACTCTCTGAAATTCGACTTCGTCTGTCGTGCCGGAATCTGTGGAAGCTGCTCGATGCTAGTCAATGGCAAGCCTACACTTGCCTGCCGAACGCTAACCAAAAAGCTCGACAGCCATATCACGCTTGCACCTCTTCCGCTCTTCGAATTGATCGGAGATCTCTCCATCAATACCGGCACCTGGATGAGAGGAATGAATGAACGGCTTGAGACTTGGATACACGATAAAGAGCAGGAGCTCAATGTGGATAAACTTGAAGAGCGTATGGAACCGGAACTCGCAGATGAGATCTATGAGCTCGATCGCTGTATCGAGTGCGGATGCTGTGTCGCTGGATGCGGCACGATCCAGATGAGGCCTGATTTTGCCGGTGCAGTCGGGCTCAACAAAATTGCCCGCTATCACTTGGACCCAAGAGACAAGCGAGATGATAAAGATTATTATGAACTTGTTGGTGATGAAAATGGTGTGTTTGGATGTATGACACTGCTGGGCTGTGAAGATGTCTGCCCCAAAGATCTGCCGTTGCAAAGCAAGATCGCTTATCTGCGCAGAATGATGCTTAGAACAGGATTGAAAGGGTAATACAGATACTCTTTCAGCTCTTAAGTAAATATTTTTATCTGAACTCTTATTTTTTTATAATTTTATGATAATCAAAAAATGATTTTTGCACCGTATACCCAAAAGAGACATAGGTATTGAGAATACCAAGGTTGGCTGATGAAATCATTGTATCCATCCTCTTGACTCCTTTGCTTTGCAAATCTGTCATAAGCGTAGAGAAGAAATAGAGTGTCATCATTCCATACCCCTCTTTGCTGCCGCCTAAAATCAGATCTACTTTGTTGTTCTCCAGCGTATAGAATTGAAAAGAGATCACTTCGTTATTCTGTCGATAGACATAAACCTTTTTGCCCTGCTCCACCAGGTCCAGGATCCAATTGGCATATCTCGCTCTTGATTTCTCGATATCAAGGAAGGGGTCTTCGTGGAAACGGCTGTAGTTGAAGCTGTGATAGGCGATGTCCTGAAGCTGCTCTATATCTTCTTCGTTTATCTGGTCATCTATTTCAAGGTTGTTTCTGTATATCTTTGAAAAATCAACCTTGTTTACCTTGGTCAATTTGATTTGCAATGATGCCTCTGCAATATAGTATCCGTTTTCAAAGAGGACTTTTTTGGCCGCCTGATCATTGGAATCCTGCCTGAAATATATTAGGGCATCTCCTTCTATGGTTTTTTCAAATTCTGCCAGGAGTTGACTGAGATCACTTTCATTTTGGTACTCAACACTCATTATTTCTCTTGTTTCTATCCCGAAACTTTTCGCATCCCATGGTGTGTATCTGTAGCTCAAATTTGAGTCATTGACTGTGATCGTTTCCATTATCTTCTCCTTATTTTTTTGAATCTCTCGCCAAAGTTGGTTTGATCAACGATATTTATTTTTGTTGGTATTTTGTAACTGTCGAGTTTATCACGACAAAACTTTCTAATAGCTTTTTTTGCTTCCCGCTTATCTATATCCTGCTTCAACACTACCTCTACGGCTACATTCTCACCTGTTATCTGATTCTTTTCACCATAAACCATGACATCGCTGAATTCATCCATCTCAAACAAAACAGATTCCACTTCAGAAGGGAGCACTTTTTCTCCGCCAACATTAATAATCTCTTTGTTTCTCCCTATGATCTTGATATACCCATCTTCGGATGTCTCGACCAAATCACCGGTTTTAAACCAGCCATCCTCCGTAAAATCGTCCATAGGCGCATTAAGATAGCCCAATACTTGCGTTTTGCTCTTGAGCCAAAGCTCACCATCAATGACTTTATGCTCCTGATTCGGATCATCCAACTTCATAAAGAGGCTGTCGTTCGATCTACTCTTTACCCGAATGGCATTGGTTTCACTCGTCCCGAACTTTTGCTGGAGTTCAACATCAGGAAATTTCCCTCTCAATCTAAGCAGAAGCGACTCCGGCATAGGCTCAGCTCCAAAGGCAATAATCTTCAGTGATCCAAGGTCGTATTTTTGATGCAGTCCGCTCAATAGCAGCAGATTTAAAAATGTTGGTGATGAGGGAAGCACATTGACCTGATGTCTTTCGATGAGCCTGCTGATCTCTTCAGGCTGCCTAGATGATGGAATCGTTATCGTCCCTCCGATAGAGAGTATTCTCAACAGTGTATCTATGCCCCCGATATGGTCGAAAGTGAGAAAAATCATTGTATTGATATCTTTTTCTTTTCTGGCATTATAACCCTGCATCAGATTATCCAGATCATGAAGCATCGCTTTTGGTTCACCGGTTGAGCCGCTGCTGAAAAGCACAAGTCCTGCTCTGCTCTCTGAAACAAGCTTATCTATATATTCGTGCTTTTTGACAGCCGAACCAAGCTTTTTGCTGAAAAATTGTCCATTTTCGATGGCGAAAAGATAATCCGCCTCTGCACTTCGTATGCGATTGGCTATCTCTTCTGATGCGTCAGTAATAATAGGAACGGTAATATTTTTATTGTCCGCCAATGCAAAGAAAAGTGCGATAGCTTCAAATGTGTAGTCAGAATTGATCGCAACTACGGAACCACTCTCAATACCTCTCTTCTTGATATAATTCAAATAATAATTGATACGCTTGCCGAGGTCGGCATAGCTATATGCTGTATTGTCAAAAATAATAGCTCTTTTGTCAGAAAATTCTGCAAATCTGTCTATCATCCAACAATGATGCGGCATTGCTCAGCTCACTCCGCCGAGAAAGATAACCTGCCCTGTAATAAAATTGCTCTCTTCGTCAATCAGAAAATCACATAGATGCGATACATCTTTCATTTCACCTAATCTTTTGATGGCTTGCTGGCTCAGTATCCCGTCAAGCTTCTCTTTTGGCACACGGTTTATCATATCCGTCCAAACCGGTGTGGATCCGAGTGCATTGACCGTGATCCCGTACTCTGCTACCTCTTTTGCGGCAATCTTTGTGAGATTTTCTACTGCAGCTTTACTGGCTGCATAGGCCGCCTCACCTTCCCATTTGAGTGGAGTAGCGATACTGGCAAAATTGACGATACGTCCATATTTCTTTTTGAGCATCACTTTTGACACTTCCCTCAAAAACAGAAAAGTACCGAAATAGTTTGTTTCGGTTGTCTCTTTAATTGTCTTGTAAGGAGTAAGCAGGATATGATTCATAGATGCGGCACCCGCATTGTTGAGCAATACATCGATTCTGCCGAACTCTTTTTTGACATCTCTGACCATGGAGATAACAGCTTTTTCATCAGAGACATCCAGTATAAAGTGGCGATACTTATCATTGTCGATACTGCTTTCGCCCCTGCTGCATCCGATAACGGTCACTCCTTTGTCTAGATAGTACTCAGCCAGATACTTTCCTATCCCTTTTCTGGTACCTGTGATGAGCATAATTTCATTTTTCACTGTCTTATCCATTAATCAGAATTTCTATATATTCTGTCAAGGTCTCTACGCTGCCAAACGGAGACCTTCTCTGACTCATAGCCTTTTCGTCTGCCAATGTCACATCTTTGTCAAAATGATCGTGAATCCCCTCTTCAAGATCCGAGATCAATGATACCAGTGCCAAACTATCCAAAGCTCCATCTTCCCCAAATATTTTTGTATCTTTATTGGGGTTTTCCAAACTTTCGCTCTCTATATCATCGTTCAAATCCTGAAGTGCCTCGATGATGATAGCTTCAATTTGATTTTTCATAGCCCTCTATCCTTTTGTATACTTAACTTTTTATATTATAGCATTTTAAATATTCTGTCAGCGTTAATTTATATAAAAATCAAAACTCTCTATTTATAAAGCTCTATTATATATCAGATGACATTTTGTCTGCCTGAAACTCAAATGATCAAAACAAAAAAACAGGAACCTTTCTGGCAAACAACTCATAAATAAAACGATTGTACTTTCAGTTTATTCGGTAAAACTAATCGATATACTTAGATGTGTAATTGTTGCATGCAATAACGTAATAAAATAGGAAAAAGATATAATATAGCAAATGCGAAAAACTAAAATACTGCATATTTTTAATGATCAGAAAAAATTCTCCAAAGATTTTTTTGATTTTCTTATGAAAAATGATTTTGATTTATCAGCCCATTCTCTTTTTCACTATGGTAAAAATGACACCTATTACGATAAATTTAATATGCCGTATCTATTTAGCAGTCTCTTTTCTCCATGGAAGCATATCAAGTTATTAAATCTTATGTTCAGCAATCAAAAAATCATTGTTCACTCTCTGGCTTCACCATGGCTTCTGCTCAATCTTTATCTCTTCCCAACTTTAAATCAGAAAGTTTATTGGGCTATCTGGGGAAAGGATCTCTACTACTATAAATTATTGAAGAAGAAATATTTTTATCATGATATCTATGAGTTTTTTAGAAAGAAGGTATTCAGAAATATTGGAAACACGATCGTCTATGTCAAAGGTGATTATGAACTTGCCCGAAAATGGTATGGAGTAAAGGGCAAAAATCATGACTGCTTTATGTATCCCAGCAATCTATACAAAGCATATGACATTAAAGAGAAAAAACATACAGGTATCAATATACAGATAGGCAACTCGGCAGAAACGACGAACAATCATTTTGAAGTTTTTGAGAAGTTGTTGAAGTTTAAAGATGCTGATATTACTATCTATGCACCCCTCTCATATGGAAATCGGGACTATGCAAAAAAGGTGACAGAAAAAGGCAAAGCGTTATATGGGGACAAATTTATACCGCTGACAGAGTTTATGCCCTATGAAAAATATCTGGAATTTTTAGGAAATATTGATATTGTGATATTTGGCCACAAAAGACAACAGGCTTTGGGAAACAGTATCATATTGCTGGGGCTCGGAAAGAAAGTCTATATGAGAAACGATATCTCACCTTGGCAATTCTTTAACGATATAAGCGTAAAAGTGTATAATATTGAAAATATTAATTTAAATTTGCTGGATGATTCTATCAAAGAGGGAAATATTAAGAATATTAAAGAGTATTTTTCAGAAAGAAGATTGATAGCACAGTTAAAAAAGCTATTTGAGGACAAAGGGTATAGAAATGATTGATTTCAACAAGCCTTCAATGACAGGCAATGAAGAAAAGTATGTTTTGGAATCTATTAAGAGTCCAAAAATATCAGGTGATGGCGAGTTTACCAAGAGATGCCACAGATGGTTTGAGGAAAAACTTGGATGCGAAAAAGCCCTCCTTACCACCTCCTGTACCCACGCACTCGAAATGTCGGCGATACTGCTAGACCTAAAAGAGGGCGATGAAGTGATAATGCCCTCTTATACTTTTGTATCCACAGCCAATGCTTATGCTCTGAGAGGAGCAAAAATCGTATTTGTCGATATCAGGCCAGATACGATGAATATCGATGAAAGCAAGATAGAGGCAGCTATCACCGACAAAACAAGAGCGATCGTTCCAGTTCACTACGCAGGCGTAGGCTGTGATATGGATAGCATCATGACATTGGCTGACAAATATGATCTTTTTGTTGTAGAAGATGCAGCCCAGGGTATGATGAGCACCTACAAGGGCAAACCTCTTGGAACCATAGGGCACTTTGGGACATTCAGCTTTCATGAAACCAAAAACTATACAAGTGCGGGAGAGGGTGGACTTCTCATAATCAACGATGATCGCTTTACCGGAAGAGCGGAAATCATTCGTGAAAAGGGGACAAATCGAAGCGCATTTTTCAGAGGGATGGTCGACAAATACTCCTGGGTCGATATCGGCAGCAGCTACTTGATGAATGATATGAGTGCAGCCTATCTCTGGGGACAGCTGGAAAAAGCAGACGAGATAAACAGAAATAGACTAAAGAGCTGGAGAGCCTACTATCAGGGTCTTGAAAATCTCGAAGAGAAAGGCCTAATAGAGCTTCCAACTATTCCCGACAGCTGTCATCATAATAGCCATATGTTCTATATTAAAGTTAAAGACCTGCAAGAGAGAACGGCTCTGCTTAAGTACTTAGACAAGCTGGATATCGGAGCAGTTTTTCACTACATTCCATTGCACTCTGCTCCTGCCGGATTGAAGCTTGGCAAATTTGAGGGAAAAGATCGCTTCACGACGCTGGAGAGCGAAAGACTGATCAGGCTGCCTTTGTATTTTGGTCTGGATTCTGCTGATCTGCAGCTTATTGTCAAATCAATCTATGACTTTTACGGAATAGAGTGATGCTAAAAAAGTATGTTAGATATATCGGAAATATTCTGGTATTGATATCATTCTATTTTATCATCAAAATCCTTCTGGATAATTACCAAAAAATCCATATCGATTTCAATCTTCATACACTGACAGTTATTTTTATTGGTATTATCGGTATGTGGATCGGAACTGCGGGCATCTCACTGGGATGGCATTTTCAACTGAAAGAAAAATATCCTAAAATCACTTTTTTTACATCCACATTTGTTGTCTTTTTCTCCCAAATCGGAAAGTATCTGCCAGGCAACGTAGGACACTTTATCGGACGGGGATTTCTGGTAAAACATATTGTTTCCAAAAGTGATATTGTCTATTCTCTTTTTGTTGAAAATATTATTTTACTTATTGTTGCCATTGCCTTTGGGATAGGTTATCTATTTTTTATAGATATTAACTACTATTTCAGCTTTTATGAATTGGCACTAGTACTATTTGTAATCGTATTTATCTCACTGACAGGCATATATCTGGTCAAGAAGAAAATATCTCTCTATACAATAGAGCTAGCTACAGTTGCGAAGCTGATACTTCTTGCTACTATTTCAACACTTTTTGGCGGCTTGGTGATCTACCTGCTGGCAGACTTGTTCGACAATGCCAATAATGTGAGCTACTTGCAGTACACAGCAGGTTTTGCCTTGGCATTTTTAGCCGGATTTGTTGTTCCGGGTGCCCCCGGAGGAATTGGTATCCGTGAATATTCATTTGTACTTCTCTTTCAAAATCAATTGGGCGAAAGCGTGGCCTTGCAGATTATTCTTTTATTTAGATTGATCAGTATTCTAGGGGATCTGTCCATCTTTTTGGCTGCTTACTATTTCAAAAAGAGTGCTTTTAGCCATATGGGAATAGGTGCAAACTTAACACATTCTTTTCAGGAAGAGGCTGAAAAATGCTGAGAATCGGCAGGGGGAAAAGAGTGCATACCGTATGATTCGATATTTACTGAATTTTTCCAAAATTGAAACTGGCAGCGCAAAGAGAGAGCTCTCACTCTTTGATCTCCTGATGATCATTGTCATCACTATCAGTTTTTTCTCTCTACTTTTTCTGGCGGGAGGCTTTTTCAGAGTGGATCATGTTCTTATCGTAAGCCTGCTTGCCGCTATCCTGGTCATTCACTTTTTTTACAAACCTCTTCTATCAAATATCACACAGAATAAACATTTTATACCTATGGCTATATTGATCCTTGCTGCACTCTTTTTCCGCAGCGAGCCATACCAGTACATCATAGGTGGGCAGGATGAAGGTATCTATGTCAATATGTCCAAGGCCTTCAAACGAAGTGGGGAAGTCTTTCAGTATGACAAGATCCGGCAAAATATCTTCGACCCTGACCTGAGGCGAAACTATGACAATACCAATATTCGTTACGAGTTTCATAAGGCGAAAAAGTTTGAAGGCCACTATCTTGGTGGAGTCTATCTAACCGATCCCAAACAATCCGAATATGTATTTCAATTCTACCATCTCCATCCGCTATGGCTGGCGATTTTCGATGGAGTTTTTGGCGAACGTAATGCCGGATATGCACTTGTATTATTCTCACTGATCTCTATTCTTGCCCTTTATCTGCTTGCTTATGAAATATCCGGCAGTAGAGCAGCGGCATTTGCGGCAGGTGCGCTTCTGGCAGTCAATCCTCTCCATGCCTTCTTCTCCAAATTCCCTGTGACAGAAGTAGTGGCCCTGGCATTTGCCGCGAGCTCTTTTTACTACCTGTTGAGATATTTCAACCTGACAAAACAGAAGAGTTATCGAAATGACTACCTGCTTATTTCCGCTCTACTGATGGCGGGAATGTTTTTTACGCGTATCAGCGGATTTATGTATCTGCCATTTTTCTATCTACTGCTTATCTTCAATCAGGTATACACCAAGGACAGCGGGGCAAGAGGTATGTTGACACTATATTTTTTCAGTATCTTCTCACTCTTTGCCCTCTCAGTCATCTATGGCCTGAACTACTCATATCCCTACGCTTCCGACATCTACCAGATGTCTTTTGGAAGATTCCTGGGAGAGGGATGGGGCTGGAAATTGGCACTTATGGCTGCTATTTTGCTGCTACTATATCTCTATATCTGCTATATTTCAGGCAGTAAACGAAAAAGTGAGAAGATGGCAAAACTCTTCTACTGGGGCAAAAGAGCGCTGCCTTTTCTCTATCTGATCGTTCTTGCACTTGGATATTATAAAGTTTACCAGTTGGGTTATACCGATAGATATATCAATGACTCTTGGATCAATGGCGTCTGGAAACTCAACCATATTGGATCGGAAGCCAAATACTACTGGAGTGCACATGTTCTCTATGAATATATCACACCTCTTCTGGCACTACTTTTTTTCTATCTCATCCTCTTCAGAATCAATGCACTGAATTTCGCACAGACAATGTTGCTTCTGTTTCTCTTTTTTTTCATAGCCTATATCTCGGTGCTGCAATGGAAGATTCCCTACCAGTACTACTATGCACGCTATCTTGTGAGCGAAGCGCTCCCCTATGCCATACTTTTTACGGCCAGTGGAGTTACTGCGGTTAAATATGGTAAAAAACTCTATCTTGCTTTGCTGATCATCGCCAGCTTCTATATGATTAATGACTCAACGACGCAGTTTCTGGGGAGTGAAGCGGATGGTGTATACGATACCATCAAGAGGGTTGTGCAGCCTGTCGATGTCGAAGATCTTATATTGACCGATGGAATGGACGGTGAAATCAAAATGGCACTGGTCTACTATGAGGGCATAAATGTCGTCTCAATAAGTGATGAAAATCTTGATTTTGTCACAGAGGAAATACTGGACAGATATAATGATATCTATGTGCTGCTCTGGTACCCCTCTGAACAGGAAGTACTGACAGGTGAAAGGGTGTTTTTATACAGATTTGGCCTATTCGAGCAGGAAAATCATCTTCCTGAGAAATACTATTACATCAGAAAAAAACTCTATCGCTACAAACTCAACAAAGAGAAGTGGCTCAAAATCCTCCCCAAAGATACCCATAGAATTCTCCTCAAAGACCCTGCTCTCAAAAAAGAGGGGTTCTTTCCGGAGAGTGTCTGGACAACAGACAAGGCAAAGATAAGCGGCTTCGATATGAATATCTCAGATGCCAATTATATGAAGATTTATGTCTATGGCGGCAATCTTGCATACGACTATGATCTGGTCAAGATGGGACTGGAAGTCTTCTCTGATGGGAAAAAACTGAAATTCCATTCAAGAAAATACAACTCCCTCTATTTTGAACTTGACCATCAAAAGTCAGTCCGCAAAGTATCAATCCATACCAAAACATTCAAACCAAAAGATTTTGGAATAGGAAACGACAGC
>Ga0209013_10003859_pt1 | contig 13198 bp, 12 predicted proteins | sample Cruoilmetagenom2_FD_187291 | JGI IMG/M metagenome (GOLD analysis project Ga0209013, IMG submission 187291) | Oil polluted marine microbial communities from Coal Oil Point, Santa Barbara, California, USA - Sample 2 (SPAdes) (version 2) | ecosystem: Environmental > Aquatic > Marine > Oil seeps ... | reverse complement strand
GCATTTCGATCTTCGTTTTACCCGCTAATCATCCTCGAACTCCCGTAACTGAATATCGCAGGCTGTACCGTAGTTTCCACTTTCACTTCCTTCTTCCACTATAATAAAAGTCAGGTTAAGAGGTTCGTTTGGTTGGGTTTTACCGGTTGTCCCTTAAGTGGGTCCCCCAATCCAGGATTCGCGCATTATAATCCGCGTACAGGAAAGAATAGCTTAATTGCTTACAACACTAACAAGGAAATTGACAACAGTATGGAGACAAAATCGATCGATGGGCTGAAGATTTACTATGAGCCGGAGAATGCGGATGCTGCAGAATTGGTAGGCGGCGCCTGCGAGAAAACCATATCATTGTTAGCAGAGCGTTGGGGATTAAAAATACCCGCAGATTGCCGGGTATACGTGATGACATCCTGGGAGTGGTACCTGTGGCATTCTTCTCCTCCGCTCTGGAAGGTGCTGCTGGCGATAACCCTGCCCATAAACTATTTCCGGATCAGGAAAATGTGGCCGCTTGCTGGAGGATGGGAGCAGCAGTACGGCACACGTCATACCATGGGAGTAAAGACGCCCGAATTAATGGAGCAGGCAGATCGCAGCCATGGCTTGAAGTTATTCGAGGTTGAGGATAATGTCACCCAGAAGGTTGAGTACGTCACCTGCCATGAACTGACGCATGCCTTCGTCTCAGATTTTAAGCTTCCGAACTGGTTGAAGGAAGGTCTGTCTATGCTGGCCGTGGATTATTATGCCGGGAGCAATACGGTCCGCGAAGATACTATGCAAAGTTTGATGAAATTTGACGAGGTGGATGAGTCTGAAAAAGAACGCCAGTTAATTATCAATGATCCCGACGCAATCATCTATATCTATGCGCGTGGTTATTGGATAACACGTTATCTTGAAGAAACTTATCCGGATTTACTGACCAGCCTGTTTAGTGAACAGATGGCGCGGCAGAATATTGAAGAGAAGATCGCAGCCAGGATGGGTTTGAGCCGCGAAGAATTTTGGAGAGAGATCAACGATATCGTGCTGCAGTATTTTGGGACACAAGAGAAGGAGAGTCATCATGCACTTGAATAGCGTGAGCCTTCACCCAGAGAAATACCCCACGGAAACTCATTATCCGTTCAATTTAACCATCTTCCATCAAACCAATCACTTGAGGTTTGATGCACCCGTTACGTTCTTTGTCGGGGAAAACGGCACCGGCAAATCTACTCTAATGGAGGCCATCACGCACGCCAGCGATATCCATATCTGGCGTAATCCTCAAGGTATGCGCTATGAGCGTAACCCATATGAGAAGGCGCTGCGTTATTTCATTACCCTGGATTGGGCGAACGGTCGCGTACCCGGATCGTATTTTTCTTCCGAGACCTACCGCTACTTCACGCGCGCGGTGGATGAATGGGCGGTCTCTGATGCCAGCCAGTTGAATTACTTCGGGGGCAAATCGCTGGTTACCCAATCCCACGGGCAGTCTTTGATGTCCTATTTTCGTTCCCGCTACAAGATCCGTGGGCTGTATCTGATGGACGAACCCGAGACAGCGCTGTCCCCGAAGAGTCAGCTCGAGCTGCTGAAAATCTTCACCCAGATGGGGGGCGCTGGTCATGCCCAGTTTCTCGTTGCCACGCACTCGCCCATTTTGCTCGCCTGCCCGGGGGCGACCATTTACAGCTTTGATCACACACCCGTCAGGATGATCCAGTACGAAGAAACGCCGCATTTCCAGGTCTACAGGGATTTTATGTCCAATCGAGAGAAATACCTCCGTGAAATGGGGGAATAATTGATATCGGATGCCGAATACTTATGAGTGAATCGTGTTGCGCGCAAAAATTTACGCGATCGATGATGGTTGAAAAAATCTACCAACCTATAATCTGTAATTATCGATTGCTTGGTGCGGTTTGATACACACCAGACTTCAGAGTGGATATATACGGGAGCGAGTATGAAAACAATAGGACTGATCGGTGGTATGAGTTGGGAATCATCTATCGAGTACTACCGTATCATTAACCAGTTGGTGGCGCAGATGCTCGGCGGATCGCATTCAGCGAAATGTGTGATGTATTCCCTCGACTTTTTTGAGATAGAGGCTTTGCAGGACGCGGGCAGGTGGGATGAAGCGACGGATATGTTGGTTGATGCCGCACGTCGCATCGAGAAGGGGGGTGCGGATTTCTTCCTCATCTGCACCAACACCATGCACCTGATGGCGGATGAGGTGCAGGAGAACGTTTCCATACCGTTGATCCACATTGCGGATGCAGCCGCTGATCAGGTAAAGCGCCAGGGTTTAAAAAGTGTAGGTCTGCTTGGTACCCGGTTCACCATGGAGAAGGATTTCTATAAAGGTCGCCTGGAAAACAAATATGGTATCCAGGTCATCATCCCGCAGGAGGGGGAAAGAGAAATCGTCCACCGGGTGATTTATGATGAACTCATTCTGGGCGATATCCGTCCGGCTTCGAAAGAGAAGTATATCGAAGTGATGGAAAAATTAATCGATCGAGGCGCTCAAGGGATCATTCTAGGATGCACCGAAATCCCCTTGCTGGTGGGTGAGGGAGACGTCAGCGTGCCGGTCTTCGACACCATGCGCATCCACGCCACGGCAGCCGTTGAATACGCACTGGATGTGTAACCACCGGCAATCTATACTTCCCACCTGGGATCTAAAAATCGCTGCACTTCAATGAGGTAGCCGTTGGGATCGCGTATAAACATCTGGTAGATCTGGTACCGTTCGTTGAACCTGGGGCGTACCTCGATCTTTACTCCCTTCTCTTCGAGCTGGCGGCAGAAGCCGTCCACGTCATCGATCTCGATGGTTATGATCACCTCTTCGCTGCCGGTGTCCCCATCTGTTTTGCAGAATCCCAGATAACAATTTGGACAGATCTTAAAGATTCGGCATGTCGATTGGTCCAGGACAAGCTTGAAGCCCATCATTTGGGTGTAAAAATGGATCGTTTTATCGATGTCTTTTGTTTTAAGGAACGTAATACCGGATTTGGGGGTTGGTTTGACGGTCATAGGCTTTAGAAATTCTGACTGATACAGAAGGGAATCCAAGAATGTATCTTGAGTATTCTGTCATTGCGAACGGAGTGCAGCGTAGTGCGGCAATCTCCTCACAGTGGTTTACCTTTTTTAGGAAACATTGTTTGATTCACTGGTACTCAATCAATCTGATTTTGATTGGAGTAAGGATGGGAAATGAAGACTCTCCCAAACACAGGTAGAGGTTCTTCACTTCCACTTCGAATACAATTTTTTCCTGGTGTATCTTGGTTTCCTGCTGACATAGTAGTGTATTTAACACCAAGACTCCAAGACACACAAAGGTAAAACCTTAAAAACATGGCGACTTTATGGCGGTTTGAGATGCCCTGCCATTTCTAACGAACAATTCGATGAATATCGTTCTTGATCAAATGCACATTATAATCCTGTTCCGTAACTACTCAGGCATAAAGCCTGACGAACATTAACATTGTCAAAATCACCTAGCTGGATGACAAATATCACGTTTAGAGAAATAGCGTTCCTTCTCGCAATTTAATGACTGCCCGGTCCTTGACGTAGAAAGAATTGCACACATCATGAGTATGGAGATTACTTTTGTTGACATAACCGAAAAACATATTGCTATTTCGAACCAAGTGAGCCAGCAAAGCTCGGGCAAGTGCTTAGTGATTGGGACTCAAACAGAGAAAATATAAGCACCGTACTCAAAAGTGTTGAGAATGAATTTCGCGTCACGCTTGGAACTTCTGGTTAAACCCCATTTATCATAAGTGATCTTGGCAACAGAGCCGATACCAGCGCTCGCTAGAGGTGAGGGCGCTGGCCTGTAAGCTTTTCGTTTCGGATTTATCCTAGGCCGCAGCGGCTTTGGGGATGTCAGGATCAAGCTGGATAGAACGGTCCAATTCATCCAAATCAAGTTAAAAATCTGGATATAATAAATCAAGGCAGAAGATATGTAGATATTTACCGGTTAGCTGACAATGAAGGGATATCATGAGAGTATTCGTGTTGGAAGGCTATGGCAAAACTGGATTAACAGCCGTGAAACACAGGGTGACAGAATGAAGTTCTTATCCGCATACTTGGGGAAGAAATCACACGGCTTCCCTCAACGTCTGGCCCTGATGGTTGTTGTTGGACTTCTCCTGTTTGTTCTCCTGGCTCAAATAGGAATCATCGAAAGGCTGGAGTTGGCGGTCTACGATCTTCGCTTTCGAGTACGTGGCGAACGTCCCTCTGAAGTACCAGTCGTCATCGTCGCTATCAATGACGAAAGTTTCACCGTTCTCGACCAGAATATCCGTACTTGGCCTCGCGCGGAATACGCACGCCTGATAGACGCTATCGCCGCTGGTAGCCCAGCCGTTATCGGTGTGGACATAGCCTGGACCCACGCCGGAACCGATGCCGGTGGCGACGAAGTACTTGCGCAAAGTCTGAATCGAGCCAGTCGAGTTATCCTGACCAGCTTCATAGAGCATCAAGGGGGTGAGGGGTATGAATACGACCGGTACGCTGCTCCAGTCGAATTCCTTGCTGAAGCAGCTGATGGTGTCGGATTGGTAAACTTGGCGCAGGACCTTGACGGGGTCATCCGGCGAGTCGTTCTCCACCGTTTCTATAACAACGTATGGCATCCGGCCTTTGGCTATGCCGTCGTCCAGGCCTACCAGGAGTTGCCTATCTCCACCGGCACAAGCAGATTGTCCGATATGCTGATCAACTTTCGCGGTGGACCCAATACCTTCCCCACAGTGTCAATGTACCAGGTGCTCAATGGCGAAGTGCCTGCCGAGGTCTTTACCGACCAAATCGTCCTCATTGGCTTCACCACAATCCTGGAACAGGACCTTCACATCACACCCTTTGACCGGGTTGGCCTGACACCTGGCGTTGAAGTCCATGCCAACGCCGTTGCCACGCTGTTGAAAAACGACTCCATCCAACGAGTACCAACCTGGCTTAATGTGAGCATTGGCCTGATAGCTGTCGTCCTAACTGGACTGGCCTTCAGGCGGTTAAGGCCCGTTCAGGCGACGGTAGCGGTGGGAGGGGGCGTTGTTATTTACGTCGCTGCGACATTTTTTCTCTTTGCCCAGGCCGATCTCTGGCTGCCGGTTGCCTCGCTGGTGGGTCTGGTTGCCCTGACAGTCGCGGGCGGCCTAGTGGAGCGCGTGCTTATCGAGGAACGAGAGAAGCGCCGCATCCGAGACCGTTTTCAAAGCTTTATGGCCCCGGAGAGACTGACCGTGGTCCTGGACCACTGGGAAGAGTTAGTGGCAGAGGACCGGCCCGAAATCGTGGCGACGGTACTCTTTTCGGACATCCGGGACTCCACATCGGCTATAGAGACATTGACGCGCCAAGGCCGGAGCGGCGAGGTGATCCAATTTCTCAACCGCTACACCGACGCAATGGTCGAGGCTATCTTCGCCGAACAAGGAGTGCTCGAGAGGATGCTGGGCGACGGGCTACTAGTGCTCTTTGGCGCGCCAGAGCCCTCACCCGATCACGCGCTGCTGGCGGTGCGGACGGCTTTGCGCATGGCATCCTTGATACCGGAGATGAACGCGATCTGGCCGTTGCGTGACGAGCACCCACTGCGGATTGGCATTGGCATCCACAGCGGTCCGCTGATGGACGGAATCGTGGGACGCGGTCGGCGGGTAGAGTACACTGTCATTGGTGACACAGTCAACACTGCCTCGCGTGTGGAGGGTTATACAAAAGAGGTGCTGGCACGTCGCATTGAGCAGGAGGGCGACGATGGCCAACCTGGCGCGATTATCCTGATCACCCAAGCCACATATGAGCAAGTCAGAAACCACGTACAGGTGGACCCGGACGTTTCTCCTCTCCTGGCTAAAGGGAAAGCGGAACCAGTTCGCGTTTACCGCGTGTTAGGATTCCCAGGATTGGAGGTGTGATATGAAAAGGAGACTCTTGATCGTCGGGGGATTGATACTGGTGGCAGCGGTTGCAATTACCCTCTTTCTGCTCACCACCAACGAGCGAAAGAACACAGCGACGGTCGTTGAGGTCATCAACAGAGTGGACGCCCATCCGCGTCCAAAGGATGACTGGCTACCAGCCAACTTGGACATGGTGATCTACGGCGGTGGGCAGGTGCGTACGTTGGCACAGTCTTCGGCACGGATGGAACTATTGGAGGGCATCGTACGCGTGTCGGCCGATAGCATCTTCACCGTTAAGGAGAGTGTCACGCGCCGGGGCACTCTGCTGACGAAGCTTTTCCTGCAAGAAGGGCGGCTGTGGACCCGTCTGGAACCTGACCAACCTCACGAGTTCACTGTGGAGACGGGCAACGCAGTGGCGGCGGTGCGCGATACTCATTTCAGCGTCAGAGTGGCCGACGGAGAAACACTCGTTTCGGTGGCGCAGGGTGAGGTCGAGTTGACAGCCCAGGAGCAGAGCGTGACCGTGACGAAAGAGGAGCAAGCGACGGTCAAGCCGGACCAGCCGCCGTCCCAACCCGAGCCAATGAGTGATGAGGAGCGATGGTTGTGGGCTACCGAGGGCGAGATGCCGGAGTTGGCGCCTGCCATCGGTGAAGTAGATACAGGAATGGGAGGTAATCTTTCCATTCGAGGGGTAGTGAGGGATAGTTCAGGAAACGGCGCTCCCGATGTCTACGTAACGCTTGCAGCTATCAGGGGGGGAGTCGGTGGGCCTATGGGTCAGCCTTGGAATGGGAGCGTACTCACAGACGAGACAGGAGGGTATGCCTTCAATAATCTTCCCAGAGTGGAGGGAGGCCATTATCAGGTTTGGTTTAATGGTCAGCAGGAATATGGAAGGGTGTACGAAAACAGTGGTTATTATATTAATGAAAATGAGATAAGTGGTGACGTATACTTGCTCAATGTAACCGTGCATCCTGTTACTGGTAGTGCGTTTTCTGGAGCAATCCTGTACGAGGATGCAGGCGGGACCACAAAGAATTTCCTTTCCAGTCCACCCGGTTCAGATCGTTTCATTGAATTAAACAGAGGGACTGTCGATAATCCCGAATATACTATTGGTTCTGAATACTTTACAGATGATGGTAATACTGTACACCTTAGCGGCCTTGCAGGTGGGACATACTTTTTGGCATTTCAGTACAGAACATCTGATGGAGTAAAGATTGGATGTGAGAGCCCTTCTTTTGATATTCCACCTGGGGAAACAAAGCAGTTTGATTATACGATTCCACTAAGTTCTTGTGAAATTATGCAATAGCCTGTGTGATGTAGAATAGCTAGCACAATGACATCAAGATTCACAAAGAAAAAATATTAAAAACTTGGTGCTTCTTAGTGGCTTACTGATCCTTGCATTGAAGACTAAACCCAATCAGCGATTAACCAACACGAGAGACGTTTAGAAACTAATGCAACGATCAATAGTGACTTTGCGGTGTGATAATGACTCAAGAGCCGAATATAAATTCCAGAGGGTGGAAAATAAAGTAGATAGAATTCACATTATTAGTTTTCCATCTCATTCAGTGTGACTGAGTACTAGAGTAGACGGATTATTTAACCACAAAGGGCCTCAAGGGGGAAACAGACAGGTTTAAAAAACCTTATTGACACTTATGTTCCTTTGAACGCTTTTTGGTTAACGATAGGTCCGGATACTACCCGATCTTGAGCCGGTCCTGATAAGCTTTTCTAAATTTGGCCACCTTGGGGGCGATTACAACCTGGCAGTAGGGCTGCTGGCTGTTGTTCTTGAAATAATTCTGGTGGTTATCTTCGGCCCGGTAAAATGCATCCAAGGGCTCTACTGCAGTAACAATCGTGTCGTCCCAGACCGCCTGGTTTTCGATCTCGGCAATCACCTCTTCGGCGACCCGTTTCTGCTCCTGGGTGTGATACAGGATGATCGAGCGGTACTGCATCCCGATGTCTCCACCCTGGCGGTTCAAAGTGGTCGGGTCGTGGATGGTGAAGAATATACGCAGGATGTCCCGGTAAGCAAGCGCTTGCGGATCGAAGGTAAGCTGCACAACCTCTGCGTGCCCCGATATCCCGCTGCTGACCTGCTGGTACGTGGCATCAGGGACATCTCCTGCGGCGTACCCGGATACGACCCCTTCAACGCCTCTTACGTTTTCATAAACAGCCTCCAGGCACCAAAAGCACCCTCCGCCCAGTGTGGCAACCTCGGTTTGGACTGTCTTATCCTCATAATTAAATTTCACTCGCTTATCTCCAAAGTATGGTTATTGCATTTACCTATAAGAACTAACGGCAGTAAACGGAATTCCAGGCTGCACGGTTGTCTGCAGAGCCGTGCATCAAATCAGGGGTGGAAAACGCCGCATCCTGACCTGGCGTTGGGCAGTCGTTCTCTGCGCTGAAAAATTAATTCATTCCTTCTAATTCGTTGAGTGCAGTATCGAACCATCCTTCGTATTCGTAGCGTGGAGAAGCCGCCAGCGGGCTCTCGATGACCACCGTTTTCACCATGTCGTTCTTCGTTTCCTGGATCTGGATTTCCAGGATGGCGTAATTTTCGTCAGTCTGCATCTGTTTCTTGATCACCCTGGCTGTGCCCCGAATGCTGACGGCGATATTGGGCGGCGCCATGAAGGAGACCATTATTCGTCCATCACGCGAGATGTTGGTGAACGTGTGGTGGAAGCGGAAGCAGATCAAACGCAGCAAAGTGGGGGAGACTGCGCGCAGGCTGCCGAAGGGCGCCGTGTGAGGCGAGCCATCCGCGTTTACAGTCGCCACGACCGCAATGGGGCTGATGGCATGCTCCGGTTTGCGCAGCGCATCGAAAACCTCGCCGGGCAGTTCAGCAGCGGTGTGCCAGTATCTTGGTGATGTTTCTTGATCACTGCTCATCGTTTTTTCTCCTCGATAAAACGGGATTGTGTAGATTTTCTTGTGTAATTTTTTGTGTGCGTCGCAGACCCACACAAAAAATTACACACATGTTAGTACACAATCGTATGCAGATCATTGTATCAGAAAGCTTTTCGGGCGGCAAACCGCAGATAACATAATAGTTGTCAAATGGAAAATATAATTATGCGTTGACAAATGTCAAATATGATGATATATATTGATTAGACAATATCCAAATCAATAAGGATGTAACTTAAAAATACATTTCAGTACAAAATTTATTTGAGGTCGATAAGATGAATAACAAAAATAGGAATGACGCCAGGGAGTGGTGGGCGCTGGTTGACGAGCTTCGTGAGTCGAATCTGGCGCATGTCGACAAGGTGCTGCGCGCGTTCAATTTCGCAACGGACCAACTTATCGCACATGGGCAGCATGAGATCGAGCTCTCCAGAGCGATGAAGGACCAGGAGTCGGTCATCAGGGGGCAGATCAAGACGGAGACCCTGAAATATTCCCAGAAGACGCTGCGCGATTGCTACATCCTGTTCGTTGGGAGAGATTATGATGATGAGTAAAAGGCAATTGGAAGAAAATTTAGAAGCCAGGGCCGAGCTGTTCAAATCGCTCGGGCATCCCGCGCGCTTGTTGATCCTGAACCTGGTAGAAATGAAGCCCCGGCATGGGGAGGAACTGGCCGAGATCTTGGGGCTTACCCCCGCTACAATATCTCACCACCTGTCAAAATTGAGCGACGCCGGATTGCTCGTCTCCCGGAAGGACCAGTACTACCAGGTATACTCCATGGTTGAGGGTGTGCTGGACAGATCGCTGGCAGACGTGGTTTTTTTGCCCCAACCGGGGCTGCCTGCGAATGTCCAGGAGGACGCCTACCGGGCGAAGGTGCTGCGAACGTTCATTAAGCGCGGCCGCCTGGTCCAGTTTCCTGCTCAATTGAAAAAGCGCCAGGTTGTCCTGGGAAGGATCCTGCAGGAGTTCGAACCCGGTCGTAAATACACCGAGCACGAAGTGAACCTGGTGTTGTTAGAATTCAACGAAGACGTGGCCTCTCTGAGGCGCGGCATGATTGAATACGGATACATGCAGCGTGAGAAGGGCGTCTATTGGCGAGTGGAAGAGGGATAAGAATAAATTCATATTTATCCTTGCTTTGCCCCTCTTCCATTTCTATACGGGTTCATTCTGATAAGGTCATTGGCAGGTACAGTTGGTGGAAAACCAACACCTGCGTATTGGCTGAATTGTCTCCCGGGTTGGCTTCCGGACCATCGGTGGATAGTGAGATGGACACGGGGTATGCTGTTCCATATGCAGAGGCAGGAACCTGCACGGAAACGGTAAATTCTCGCTGGTCCAGGAAGTGCATGTCAGGGACATCCCACGTAATGCTGTCCCCGATAATGCTGGGCGTGATGCCGGATGTATCACCCAGATAGGTCAAGCTGCTGTCGAGGGTGAGTGTAAGCGTGGCATTGGTCCCAGTCTTGGTGCCGTGATTGGCGTAGCTGATGAGGATCGGCACTTCTCCTCCTTCAGGTCCACTGGTGGGGGTCTTCGGGAATTCCGCAATCCCATCAACGCCTGCGGGTGCCGTCCAGCTGTAGGTTGTGCTGCCGTAGGATCCACCCCAGTTCGTAGCTGTTGATCCATCCGCGTGTGGGGAGGACAGGAATACCATGGGATCGGTGATCACATCCCCGTTCTCACCAATCAGTGCATAAGATAGAGTCTGGGAGTTTTCGTCCATCCAGGTGAGGATGCCGTGGTTGAGGGCATCCGCTGTAACCGAGAGACCTCGCTCGCCAATTGTGTTGTACGGATCACTGATCGTTGTCGGACCGGCGATCGGGTTGTAATCCTGGTCCAGAACGACAAACTTGATGCTGCTTCTACAGCCAATCAGGATATTACCGCCTGAAAGCTGGGCTGCGTCGGGCTCCCAACCGGTCGCGCCAGTTGATGCAGCGCTTTTTACCGTATTCCCCAGGCTGTCCAGGATTTGATAGGTTATCTGCATGTTGCTTTCCTGGCGCCAGTTTACGATCGTCCGGTTGTTATCCAGGGGTGAGATATTTGGGGTTTGATATCCTTCACCTGAACCGGGAAAGTCCTCGGTGAGCGGGCTTACAGGTTTTACAACACCTCCAGCTGTATCTCGAATGGTGAAAAAGATGTCGGTGATATATTCCGTACTGAAGTTTTTTTTCTGCCAGCCGATGGTGAAACGGTTATCCTGTGTGGCAGCCATCGTTGGATATGCGAGAGTGAGTTCACCTGCTTCGCCCCAATTTACGAACCATTGATCGTTGTTGGTCAGGTTGGTAGGCGCGACAACAATATCTCCGTTAGCATTCAGAATGCTGTAATAGATGTTGAAGTTACTGCTGTTGTTTGATGAATCATACCGATAGCGGTACCAGGCTACACCGATACGACCATCGGGTGCGACCGCTACTGCGGGATCATAATCGTATATGCTCACGGTTGATCCCGTGTTATCGGACAGTATCTGCAGCGGTTGTACGACACTGCCGTAGTGGTCCAGCAAGACATACTCCAGCCGTATTGTAGAAAAGCTTCCATCCGAGATATATCTGTTCCAGAAGTAGACAAAACCACCCGGCATTTCTGCCACCGACATGTCACCGCCGTCGATTCCATCCTGCGTGGTTTTTATATCTGCCTGTGCTTCTGTCTGCGTCAGGTAGATGTTCATAGCCTTGTCTGCCTGATCGGTGAATACCTGCGCAAATTGGGCCGGCACCGCTGTTCGAAAAGTGGACACCATGCTCTTGTTGGTATCCAGTGACGATTTTGAAGTAACGGTTGCCTGGTTCCAATCACCTACTGTAGAGCCTCCTGGCTTGATTACCTTGACTACGGTAGATTTCGTCTCTCCCTCTGACAGTGTCCCTGTATCCACCGTGCCGTCGCTATCGGTGTCCGTGAGGAGCGTGGTTCCGTCCATCTCGTACAGTTCGACCGTCCAGCCTGATGTGACGAACAGGTCGTAGGTGTCGTCTCCTACTTCGCCCGTGTTGCGGATGTGCATTGGATAGCTTAACCCTGCTGCTCCTGAAAATCTACTCTGGTGTGCGGGCCAGGCTTTTACTCGTGCGATAGCGCCGGAGCGGGTGATTTGGACTGCAAGATTCGACAAGCTTCCCCACGCACCAAAGTTGTATTCCAGGCCGTCAATCCCGGCATCATCTTCGGTCCCGATGGTCACCCACGGTGAACTGCCCAGGGACAAGTACTGCAGTACGATGTCGCCGTCCTCATGCAGGATGGCCTCAAATGTCAGGAGATCATTCTCTCCTAATTCGGATACTTCGAACCACTCGACCACGAAGTAGCGATTGGGGGCTGAACCGCCCAGGTAGTAGTAAACCTGCCCGCTGTTGTAGCCGGAGCAGTCCACGCACAGGTCACCCCATAGTGGGGCGATGAAGTTGTCCGGTGCGTTCGTGTTGGGTACGCTCTGATTCCAATATTCCCCCGATCCTTCGCCAAAAGTCAACAGCCCGTTGGTGCTGAAATACAACTGGCTGTACGTATTTTCATAGAACGGGAAATTAAAACCGATGTTCACCGGTCCACTAAATTTGTCATCCCCTGATAATCCTGAATTCACGCCTGAACTTTTGGCGTCGATCCAGTTGAAGGTAACCGTGTCGTCCCAGGTGTATCCGAACACATCTGGACCGCCTGTGCTTTCTGGTTGGGATGCGACGGTAGATGCGATTTGTGATTGGCGCTCCTTTTTTCGCAGGTCGTCTTGCTGAGGATTTTCTATCCCTGTTTTTACTTCATCAGGAAAATGACTGCCTGGTTGCGCTGGTCCTGGATCCAGGGCAGCCGTGGCAGCCGGCAGAGAAACCATAACGATGCATAGTGCTAATAAAATCGCAGCTATTCTGTAAATTCGTGTTTTCATTTGCTCTACTCCTTTTGTGTTTTCTGTGTGGCCTAATTAAACGTACCGCTTACGCGCCCAACAGGTTAGCCTGATTGGGGAAGGTTTCGTTGATGAATATTTCTGCCTCTGATCAATTCTTCCTTCGTACTCGATCATTGAGAATCACTACCTTCGCCAAAATTATGTCTGATAGCTCGAAGTGCCTCTCTAGTAACAATTTGACGATTTGGCATAGCGATAATTAATAATATGTCAGCAACTACTCACCACCGCCCACCCCTACCTGGGAAAGCTGAGCAGTTACATTACTTGCTAAATTACATCCTTGCTATCCAATCTTTGGACC
>Ga0209013_10003858_pt1 | contig 13200 bp, 14 predicted proteins | sample Cruoilmetagenom2_FD_187291 | JGI IMG/M metagenome (GOLD analysis project Ga0209013, IMG submission 187291) | Oil polluted marine microbial communities from Coal Oil Point, Santa Barbara, California, USA - Sample 2 (SPAdes) (version 2) | ecosystem: Environmental > Aquatic > Marine > Oil seeps ... | reverse complement strand
CATGAAGTAGAAAAAGTAGGAGACGAAATTATTATTATTCGATTAAAAGGTGAATTAGATCATCACAGTACAAATGATATTAGAAATGAGATAGTTCCATTGATTAAAAACGGGTCTATTAAAGTATTAGTTTGGAATTTGAAAGATTTGCATTTTATGGACAGCTCGGGAATAGGGCTGATTTTGGGGAGAATGAGAGAGCTTGCTCCAATTGATGGTCAAACGATTATTGTCAATCCATCTCCAACAATGCGTAAAATTTTTCAGTTTGCAGGTTTAAGCCCTTATATTTATAGCGAATCTGAAATTGAAATAATGTCTAAGTTAGGGGGAATAGTTTATGGACAATGAGATCACATTATCTTTTATAGCTAAAAGTGAAAATGAGGCTTTAGCAAGAATGGTTATGTCTAGTTTTATCGCAACAATTGATCCGACTATTGAGGAGTTATCCGAATTTAAGACGGTCATATCAGAAGCGGTAACGAATGCTATCGTTCATGGTTATGAAGAAGATGGAGTAGGGAAAATTGAACTGCATGCCCAACGAATAGACAGAGAGATTGTCGTTTCAGTTGTAGATTATGGACGTGGTATTCGCGATGTCAATCAAGCGCGTGAGCCATTATTTACGACAAAGCCTGAGCAAGAACGTTCAGGAATGGGCTTTACAATTATGGAAAGCTTTAGTGATGGTGTTGAGATTTACTCCATTCCTGATAGGGGGACAACCGTAACGATCACGAAGCAATTTGTACCAATTCAAGAATCTTGTAGGATCGTCTAATGATAAATAAAAAACCGTCTACTTTACTAACTCAAGAGAAAATGAGAGAACTCATAGCACTATCACAGACAGGTGACAAACTAGCAAGGCAACAAATGATTGAAGGCAATACTAGGCTTGTATGGTCTATTGTTCAGCGATTTGCCTCGAGAGGAGCAGATCTGGAGGATTTGTTTCAGATCGGTTGTATTGGCTTGATGAAATCAGTGGACAAGTTTGATCTGTCCTACGAAGTTAAGTTTTCAACGTATGCGGTACCTATGATAATAGGGGAGATTCAGCGATTTTTAAGAGATGACGGAATGGTTAAAATTAGTCGTTCGATTCGAGAATTAAACTTCAAAATTCGGCATGCTACCGATGACTTCTTGAAAACGCACGAGCGTCAACCTACTATTTTGGAACTCGCCCATATTTTAGAGGTGACGAGAGAAGAAGTAGTGATGGCTACTGATGCCCTTCGTGATCCAGCATCATTGCAAGAGCAGCTTTATGAAAATGACAGTGGAGATGCTTTAACGTTAATGGACCAAATGAAAGATGAGCGGTCTGAAAAGCCGTTTGAGCATATCCCACTACGAGAGCTAGTTGAAAAGCTAGAAAAACGGGAGCAAATGATAATATATTTACGATATTATCTTGATTGTACCCAGAGTGATATTGCCGAACGCCTGGGAATTTCTCAAGTTCAAGTATCCAGATTAGAGAAGAAAATACTAACCCAATTAAAAACATGGCTAGTACCTGTAGGCCATACGAATTCAAATGCAAAAGATAGGTGATTGAAACGAAACCTTTGTTTAATAGTATGGATGAAGCGGAAGTGTATCTAAAAGAAAAGTTCGGAATAAATGAGTCCTATGATGTGGGAATTTTACATACCCATTTATATGAATTTCCAGTACTACTCGTCTATATTAATGGGTTGATTGATGGCATGGTAATTACTCAGTTATTGACGAACACACAACTCAAAATTGCAGATAAAACAGTAAGTGAAAATGAAATTATAGAACATTATTTTCCTTATTACTCTATAACACAATATGATTCTAAGGAAAAATGGATTGCTGCTCTATTAAGTGGTCAAGTTACTTTTATCTTATCAAATGGCTCGGTTTACACGATTGATGTCCGTTCTTACCCTGGAAGAACACCCGAAGAACCGGATAATGAAAAGGTTGTTAGGGGATCTAGGGACGGTTTTACAGAAAATATTGTTCAAAATACAGCACTCATTAGAAGAAGGATTCGCGATACCAATCTGCGATTTGAACTACACCAAATAACAGAGTTAGGTCAAACAGATATTGCCATTTCTTATATTAAAGGAATAGCAAATGAAGACAATCTGACACAAATCCGTGATCGATTAAAGCAAATAAAACATGATGGCATTACAATGACAGATAAAGCATTGGAAGAATGGCTATTTAAACAAGGCTTCCATCCGTTGCCGTTTGTGCGATTTACAGAAAGACCGGATATAGCTGCAGCGCATTTGCTAGAAGGACATATAATAATAGTAGTAGATACATCTCCATCCGTAGTAATAGTCCCAACGACCCTTTTTCATCACTTGCAACATGCCGAAGAATATCGGCAAGCACCAGCAATTGGAACTGTTGTTAGATGGATACGATTTACAGGAGTGCTACTTAGCCTATTTCTTTTGCCTTTTTGGTACTTACTATCGGTTCACCCTGAGTTTTTACCAAAGGCACTTGAGTTTATTGGTCCAAAAGAATCGACAGCAATACCGTTATTACTGCAAATATTATTTGCAGATATAGGGATAGAATTTTTAAGGCTCGCTGCTATTCATACACCTACTCCATTATCAACGGCAATGGGTATTATAGCTGCATTAGTCATTGGACAAATGGCTGTTGATGTAGGGATTTTTGTTCCAGAGGTTATTTTATATACAGCTATAACAGCGATCTTTACTTTTTCAATCCCCTCCTATGAGCTTAGTATTACAACGAAAATATTTAGAACTATTATATTGATAAGTACTGCGATGTTCGGACCAAATGGATTTTTTGTAGCTTCTCTTGCATTGCTTTGGTATGTATGTTCTGTAAAACCTTTAAACGTACCTTATTTATGGCCACTTCAACCTTTTTTTCCAAGAGCATTTTTGCGTTTAATCATTCGTTACCCTATGCCTGATGATGCAAAAAGACCATTTATAACAAGATCCCCTGATCGTAAACGGTCATAAAGTGGATTGCCATTTCCTTATCTATTGTGATAAAGTTCTTATAGATATAGGGAAAAGAGGCGAACTAAATGGTGCTAGTTTCAAGGCATGCTGTAAACGAAAAAGGTCACTTAATGATAGGTGGGATAGATAGCTTAGAGCTTGCAAAAACATATGGAACACCATTGTTTGTGTACGATTTATCTCTTATAAGAGAACGAGCACATGCATTTATCCAAACCTTCCGGGATCAACATATATCGGCACAAGTTGCTTATGCAAGCAAAGCATTTTCTAGTGTTGCTATGTACCAAGTGATGAAACAGGAAAACTTATCTTTAGATGTAGTATCTGCTGGAGAATTGTATACTGCGATTAAAGCAGGATTTCCAGTAGAGCGAATTCATTTTCACGGTAACAATAAAAGTAAAGAAGAATTAATGTTAGCACTTGAGCATAATATAGGTTGTATAGTGGTCGATAATTTTTATGAAATAGAATTATTGAAAAAGCTTACGGTAAAAACTAAGCAAAAAGTTAATATATTACTAAGAGTAACTCCTGGTGTGGAAGCCCATACACATGATTATATTACGACTGGGCAGCAAGACTCTAAATTTGGATTTGATCTGTTAAATGGACAAGCTGACCAAGCATTTCTGGATGTGCATCAAGATGAATATATTCAGTTGCTTGGTTTACATTGTCATATCGGCTCACAAATATTTGAAACTATTGGTTTTAAAGTGGCAGCAGAGAAGCTCATAACAAAAATGATCGAGTGGCATACAGATTATAATTTCTTATGCAGCGTTTTAAATCTAGGTGGTGGCTTTGGTATTAAATATACGGAAGAAGATACTCCGCTTGAACCTGCTGTGTATGTGAAAGAAATGATTAAAATAGTTAAAGAGCTCGTGCATAATTCTTCCTTTAGAATGCCAGAAATCTGGATAGAGCCAGGTAGGTCATTAGTTGGAGATGCAGGAACTACTTTATACAAAATCGGTTCTGAGAAAGAAGTTCCGGATGTTCGGAATTATTTAGCAGTGGATGGTGGTATGTCAGATAATATTAGACCTGCCTTATATGGAGCTCAGTATGATGCAGTAATTGCGAACAAAATGGATCTTCCATTGACAAATAGTTACACTGTTGCGGGTAAATGCTGTGAGTCTGGTGATAAATTAATTGAAGATATTCAATTACCTATCGCTGAACCTGGGGATATTCTTGCAATGTTCTGCACAGGTGCCTATGGATATTCTATGGCAAGTAATTATAATCGTTTAACCAGACCTGCAGTGGTATTTGTAGAAAATGGAAAGCATCAATTAGCTATAAGAAGAGAAACTTTGGAAGACCTCATACATCTTGACCTTCCTTTATCAATGGAGAAGGAGTGAACAAGATGAAAAAGGCAAACGTAATACTGTTTCTAATGATTTTTATCGTAGGAATTGTATGGGGACTAATTTACTGGTTATTTATCGCTCCAAATGCTAATTTGTAAAATCGGTAAAATTAAGGTACTATAAAACAGATATTTTAACAAATTGGACTTTGTTGTATTTAATGTGAAATAATACGTTTGTAGAATCTATGAATCTGTGCGTATAATTTCTTAGATAAATCAAATAACCAAGCCATGAAATTAAAAGAGGGTTTTAATTATGCTATTACGCTATAAAAAAACATTTGAGAAAATTTCAATGGGACTACTTTCCTTTATGCCCCACGAAAAAGACGTAAAAAAACTATTAGAAACAATTCATGAGTATGAGACAAATGCAGATTGGCATTTGTTTCTTTGGAAGAAGGAAGACGATTTAGTAGGATTGATAGGAGTCCGGATGGAAGGCATGGAAGCAGTTATTCAACATCTCTCTGTCAATCCATCTCATCGTGGAGAAGGACTTGGAAAAGAAATGTTACAAAAACTTCCAACGGTTTTACAAACAACTTCTATAAGGCCTTCTGAGGACGTTGAATCATTTTATACTAAATGCCAAATAAAAAAAGAAGGGGAATGACTTGAAACCTTATAAGTCATCTCTCTTTTTTTTCTCTCTATCTCGTTCTTCCAGTATTTCAGAACGATCACGAAGCATATGTTTATGAGTAAGAAAGTGTAAATCATCTTTTCTCTCTATATTGAGCTCATTAACTAACGTTTGTAACTGAGGATTAGATACCTCAATTGAAAATTTCTGAAAAGCTTGATTGTTAGTCATTAATACGAGTGCATCAGTCATATTTTCTGTTAACTTTTGGCAGTTGAAGTTCTCAAAGAAAGGAGAGTTTTTAGTTTCTTCCATTCTTTTTGCACTCGATTTCATCGTTTTAATCGCTCCACTAAAATTCCCACGACGCCAGTGATACATAGAAGTTGCTAACAAGATTAAGGCAGTTAATGCATGATTTTTCTGTCTTGGTGATACTTCCTTCCAATAGTCTTCTAAAAACTCATGACACTCAAAATAATCGAAGGTTTCATTGAAATGTTTTAGAAATGCCACAAAACTAGTATGAAATGTTGGGTGCAATACAATCACCTTTCCTCTATAATAATGTTAAAAATCGATAATAGGTGGAGTTCTATGTCTTATGAAGTAAAAACAGAAGCGTTTGAAGGGCCTCTTGATTTATTATTACATTTAATAAATCGTTTGGAAATAGATATATACGATATAAAAATGGCGGAAATCACAGAGCAATATATGGACCATGTTCATGCCATGCGAGTTCTAGAACTCAATGAAGCTAGTGAATATCTAGTAATGGCCGCAACCTTGTTATCTATTAAAAGCAAAATGTTATTGCCAATTCATCAAGACGATGATTTAGAAGACAATTTTGATATGGATTTTGCAGACCCAAGGGATGAACTTGTACAAAGATTAATAGAATATAAAAAGTATAAGGAAGCTGCAGAAAACTTGCATGAGATGGAGGAGACACGTTCACTCTATTATTCTAGACCACCCACGGATTTAAGTGAATACCAAACTAGCAAACAAATTGAATTACTTGAATTAGACGCGAATGTGTATGATATGCTTGGTGCTTTTCAAAAAATGTTGCGTAGAAAACAACTAAATGCACCACTTAATACGAGAATAAGTAAGCAAGAGATATCGATTAAAACTCAGATGAAGAATGTCATAGAGATATTACAAAAAGGTGGAGGAAAATTATCATTTTATGATCTGTTTCCTACAAGAGATAAACAAACAGTCGTCACTACTTTTTTGTCTCTACTTGAATTGATGAAACGTCAGATTATACAAGTGGAACAAAAAAGTAATTTTGATGATTTGTTTGTACAGTTGCGAAAGGAAGATATAGAAAGTGAATTCCAATTTGAAATTGATGAGTAAATTAGAAAGTCTTTTATTTGTAAGCGGAGAGGATGGCCTAACTAAAAAGCAATTAGCGTTTCTTACAAGTTCCGCAGAAGACGAATTAGATGTAATTCTCCAAGAAATGATGAAAGAATATAATATGAATACCAGCAGAGGGATCGAGATTAAGCAATTAGCAGGAACTTATCAATTAGTAACTAAACACCAAAATATAGACATTATTCAAAAATTAGTAGAAAATCCTACCCCACAGTCTTTATCTCAGGCATCTCTTGAGGTGCTCGCAATTATTGCCTATAAGCAACCAATTACAAGAGTAGAAATGGAGGAAATTCGCGGTGTTAAGTCTGAGAGACCAATACATACTCTTTCTGCAAAGGGGCTTATACAGGAGGTTGGTAGAGCTGAAGGAACAGGTAGGGCTATTTTATATGGAACGACCAATGAGTTTCTTCAGTACTTTGGATTAAAAGATTTAGATGCACTTCCGCCGCTTCCAGAAGATTTATCTGTGGATGAAATGGAAGATACTGACTTGTTTATGACAAAATTTCAAGAGACTTTTGAGGGATAGAAATAATTGAATGAGGAGTATGGTTCATTTATAAAAAAATAGGATTGTTTTTGTTGCTTTTTCTTTTGTGGAATGTGAATGAGGCGAATGCTTCATCCTCCTATGTAGTTATTGATGCAAATACGGGGAGATTATTAGAAGGAAGCAACGCGAAAGCAGCGCTGCCTATTGCGAGTCTAACTAAAGTGTGGACTGCCTTAACTGTGTTAGATAATGTTTCGTTGGATGATGAAATAACTATTTCAAATGCTGCTGCAACGCAAGAAGGATCATCACTCTATCTAAAAGCGGGTGAGGTTTGGACAGTTGAATCCTTACTATATGGACTTCTATTGCAATCTGGTAATGATGCAGCCTATGCTCTTGCTGAGCATACAGGTGGATCAATGGAGGGCTTTACTAAATTGATGAACGAAAAAATACAGTTGGCTGGTTTAGAAGATGCTCATTTTACTAATCCATCTGGACTTCATCATGAAGAACACTATGCTTCTGCATTAGATATGGCTAATATGTTCCGCTTAGCATTGCAAAATGAGGCATTTACAAAAATTTCTTCCGCTAAATCTTATAGCCCAAAAGAAAGATCGGTTACTTGGAGAAATAAGCATAAATTATTACACTTTAATAAGTATGCCACTGCAGGAAAAACAGGTTATACAAAAGTGGCAGGAAGAACATTAGTGACTTACTTCGAAGAGGATGGGAAGGAAGTTATTGTCGTAACTTTAAATCATTCAAATGATTGGAATACACATTCTTCTCTTGCGACAAATGTGTTCCAGAACTACGATAATGTGAAAGTTGTAGAAAAAGGAAAATATCGTCTGTTGGATAAACAGGTTATAGAAGTAAAAAAGGATTATTTTCTATTACTAAAAAAAGAAGAGCAAGAATCAACAAAGAATGTCTTGATCATTCCACGTAAATCTTCCGAGAAAAAACCTTATTTGTGGAATGTTACGATTAATAATGAGGTCGCATTGAAATTTGATGTGAAAAAAATTAAATGAAATTATTAAGAAGACAGTTATTACAAAAGACTGTCTTCTTTTAATTTTCCCGAAAGTATGACATAATTCACTCATATGAGATAGATAGAATGGACGAGGTGAATGTGTTGGAAAGATTACAAAAAGTGCTCGCGCATGCAGGTGTGGCATCAAGAAGAAAAGCAGAAGAAATGATTACACAAGGTAAAGTGAAAGTGAATGGAAAAGTTGTAACAGAGCAAGGGTTAAAGGTTTCTGATAATGATGTAGTAGAAGTTGAAGGGGTCAAATTAGAAAAAGAACAAAAAGTTTATTATTTACTTTATAAACCCCGTGGTGTGATTTCCGCAGTATCAGATGATAAAGGTAGAAAAACAGTGACGGATCTACTGCCTAATGTAAAAGAACGCCTGTATCCTGTAGGAAGACTGGACTATGAAACGTCAGGTGTATTACTTCTTACCAATGATGGGGATTTTTCGTATGCCCTTACACATCCAAAATATAAGGTAGATAAAACATATGTGGCCCGCGTAAAAGGAATCCCTTTGAAGGAACAATTGCGTCCATTAGAGCGAGGAATCGTTTTAGAAGATGGCAAAACTGCTCCAGCTAGAGTTAAGTTATTATCATCGGAGCGTAAAGCGGATAAGTCAATTATTGAGATCACCATACATGAAGGTAAAAACCGTCAAGTACGTAGAATGTTTGATGCCATAGGCTTTCCAGTACAAAAGCTTAAGAGAGAACAATTTGGTTTCTTAGGGCTTCATGGCTTAAACGCTGGCGAATGGAGAGAACTGACTTCTCATGAAGTGAAACAAATGAGAGTATTAGCAGAGACAGGAAAAACGGGTAAATAATAGCTTCGTGTTCACAAAGCCTTCATAAGTAAGGCTCTTTTAAATTGTAAATTTTGTTATAATTATTCATGATTATGCTTGGAAATGGAGGTTAGCAAATTGGCGCAATCTAAAAAACGAAGATTTTATATGAGAACAGCTATATTAGCAGTACTTGTCGTCGCTATAGTGTTTACAGTTTACTCCAACTTAAATAAAGAGAAAAATGCTGTATTACAAGTAGGGGATAAAGCACCGGACTTTGTTTTAGTAGATATGGATGGTACGGAAAGACGTCTGTCAGATTATAAAGGACAAGGCGTATTTCTGAATTTCTGGGGTACATGGTGTAAGCCTTGTGCAAAAGAAATGCCAGCCATGGATAACCAGTACGGAGAGTATACAGATCAAGGAGTCCAAACATTGGCTATTAATATTGGAGAATCAGATCTTAAGGTAAATAGTTTTTTAAATCGATATGGTTTAACTTTCCCTATAGCAATTGATCGCAATAAAAGTGTAATGGAATCTTACAATATTGATCCGCTGCCTACAACTTTTTTGATCAACCCAGAAGGTAAAATCGAAAAAATCATCAAAGGCGAAATGACAGAACAAGATATTGCGAATTTTATGGATCAAATTAAACCTTCATGAAGGAGTCTTAGAAATGGACAAGATAGTTTGTACATGTGGAAACGTGAATCCAGCTGGTACAGAATTGTGTGAGAGCTGTGGTCGTCCATTAAATGAAGAGACTAAAGAAAAAAAAATTGTAGATATGCGCTATGAAGGATCTGCAAGACGGTCTCAAACGTATAATAAGACGATAATTGATAAAGTATGGAATTTCTTTTCAAGTGTAAAAGTAGGAATGTGGATAATTGTTGCTATTTTAATTGCAGCTGCGATTGGAACTATACTTCCGCAAGTATTTTACGTACCTGCAACAAATGAAACAGATATTGCAGCATATTATGAGCGAATTTATGGTACATTTGGAACACTATATTATCAGCTTGGCTTATCGGACTTATATAGCTCTTGGTGGTTCCAGGGATTGGTAGGTATGCTAGGTATTTCCTTAGTTATAGCGAGTTTAGACAGAGTAATACCACTATATAAATCTCTAAAAAAACAAAAGACAAAAAGGCATATCAGTTTCTTAAAACGACAACGTGTGTTTGGTATCGGGAAAACTGATGTTTCAGAAGAGTCACTACTAAGTGCAGAAGAAAAGCTTAAAGAGCTTAAATACAAAGTTAAACGTGAAGGCAATGCTATCTTAGCTGAACGTGGACGGTTTTCACGTTGGGGGCCATACGTAAACCATTTAGGACTTATCATATTTCTTTTTGGCGTAATGCTTCGTGCTCTACCGGGTTTTTATGTGGATGAAACGATGTGGTTACGTGAAGGGGAAACGCTTTATGTACCGGAAACAGACGGGTATTTCTTAGAGAGTAAGGAATTCATTTATGAGACTTATTCAAAAGAGGAATCAAAAGAAGTTTATGGTGAGGCAATTGATCGAGTGGGCACAATTGCAAAAAACTATCAAACAGATGTTGCTTTGTATAAAGGTCCAGAAGGTTCTGTAGCAGGACATACAGAGGAACTAACATTTGAAAAAGAAGCTTCTATTCAAGTAAATAAACCGGTAAAATTTGATAACTTTTCGGTGTTCCAGATGGACTTCCGATTGGATGAATTAGCAACGATGACTTTCCAGCTACAAGATAAGGAAACACAAAAGTCATATGGAGAATTTAAGATAGATCTAGCCGATCCTCAGCCTTTATATGAACTAGATAAAGGGTATAAAGTGGAGGTAATGGATTATTATGCAGATTTTACTGGGTTTGAAGAAGGGATTCCACAATCTAAATCACCGCTTCCGAACAACCCGGCATTTTTAATCAAAATGTATAGTCCTGAGTTTCCTAAAGGTGAAACTAGTTTTGTTATGATAAAAGAAACAGTAGAACCACTAGGAGAAAACCAACATAAAATTGCATTCCAAAGTGTAGAAACTAGAGATGTGTCAGGTTTAACGGTTCGTAAAGACTTAACACTTCCTCTTCTAGCGCTCGGTGGACTTATCTTTATGATTGGAGTAGCTCAAGGATCTTACTGGAATCACCGTCGTATCTGGGTTCAATTATTAGAAGATGGACAAACGGTTATCGCAGCGCATACCAATAAAAACTGGTTAAGTGTTAAGAGAGATTTGGACAAGGTTACTGAAGTAGCTCATCTTCCTAAATATCTAGATCAGCAAGATACAGATTCTTTAGAAGAAAAAGTGGATATAGAGGAAGGAGTTTAACAAAATGGATATGGCATCCCTAAGTAGTACCCTATTATTTGTAGCGTTTGTAGCATATTTAATTGCTACGTTTTTATTTGGAGGAGCGGTTAAATCCTCCAATTCTAAAACAACCAAATCCTTTGAAAGGTGGGGTAAATTAGCAATTACCGTTACCATTTTAGGGTTTATAGCTAATCTTGGTTACTTCATTACTAGATGGATTGCTGCAGGACATGCTCCTGTAAGTAATCTGTTTGAATTTACTACTGCATTTGGCATGATGGTTGTAGGAGCATTTATTCTTATATACTTTATATATAAAACACCTGCTCTTGGATTATTTGCATTACCAATTGCACTAATAATAATTGCATATGCAAGTATGTTCCCTACAGAAATTACACCTCTAATACCAGCTTTGAAAAGCTACTGGTTAACTATCCACGTAATTACAGCAGCAATGGGTGAGGCGATTTTAGCGATTAGTGCTGTAGCAGGATTTATATATTTATTGAAAAATATTGATCTTACTAAAAAATCCAAGGAGCGCTTTTGGATTGAAGCAGTTATGTTCGTTTTAGTACTTGTTATTGGTTTTATAGTTGCTACGGTTTCTTTCTCACTAGCGGATTACAAAGCAGAATATTCGTATATAAGTAAAGATGAATCGCAGCATAACATAGAATACACTATGCCAGCTTTATTTGGTATGAATGAATCAGTAGCGCTTACAGAAGGGGCATTTGAACCAATAGCGGAAATGCCACCATTAGTTAATGCCAAGAAATTAACTACTGTAGTTTGGACTATTCTTTTCGGTACTGTAATCTATATATTACTACGTTTAATATTACGTAAACGTATTGCTACTGTATTACAACCACTTACAAAAAAATCTAATTCACAATTGATGGATGAAATTGGGTATCGTGCCGTATTAATTGGTTTCCCTGTGTTTACACTTGGAGCATTAATATTTGCCATGATATGGGCTCACGAAGCGTGGTCAAGGTTCTGGGGCTGGGATCCAAAAGAAGTATGGGCACTTATCACATTCTTGTTTTATGCAGTGTTCTTACATCTTCGTTTATCAAAAGGCTGGGATGGTAAGAGATCGGCTTGGATTGCTTTAATTGGTTTCATCATCATTATGTTTAACTTAATTGCAGTTAATCTGATTTTGGCAGGATTACATTCTTACGCTTAACAAAAAAGTATAGTGTGTTTTAGAAAGCTCTTTACTCTTTATACAACAAGGGGAAGGGCTTTTCTTTCATTTTGGATACAGTAATTGTACAATATAAGTAGATGTTGATAGAAAGGTTTGATGAAGCTATGTCTGAAACAATTAAACTTCTAGTAGTTGAGGATGAAGAACGTATTCGTCGTCTATTGAAAATGTATTTAGAACGAGAAGGTTATGAAGTAGAAGAAGCTGAAAATGGAGAAGTTGCACTACAGCTAGCATTAGAATTTGACTATAATTGCATCCTATTAGATATAATGATGCCTGAAAAAGATGGTATAGAAGTGATGACGGAATTACGTGCCCATAAAGAAACTCCTATCATATTATTAACCGCTAAAGGGGAAGAAGCTAACCGCGTAGAAGGTTTTGAACTGGGAGCAGACGATTATATTGTGAAGCCGTTTAGCCCTAGAGAAGTAGTGCTACGTGTAAAAGCACTATTAAAACGTTCTTCTGCATTTGCACCTTCACAAGGATCTTCTCTTTCTAAAGAAATTGTAGTTTTTCCACATCTTACAATAGATCATGATGCCCATAGAGTGACTGCAGATGGTGTTGAAGTAGGTTTAACCCCTAAAGAATATGAATTACTGTATTTCTTAGCTAAAGCACCTGACAAAGTGTTCGATCGCGAACAATTATTAAAAGAAGTATGGCATTATGATTTCTTCGGTGATTTAAGAACTGTTGACACTCACGTAAAACGGTTGCGTGAAAAGTTAAATAGAGTTTCCGAAAATTCTGCCAAAATGATTGTGACTGTTTGGGGTGTCGGATATAAGTTTGAGGTTATAAATGAATAGACTTTGGAATAGTGTTGTCGGGAAGCTATGGGGAACCATATTGCTTCTCGTCTTATTTGTGTTATTTATTG
>Ga0209013_10003857_pt1 | contig 13205 bp, 10 predicted proteins | sample Cruoilmetagenom2_FD_187291 | JGI IMG/M metagenome (GOLD analysis project Ga0209013, IMG submission 187291) | Oil polluted marine microbial communities from Coal Oil Point, Santa Barbara, California, USA - Sample 2 (SPAdes) (version 2) | ecosystem: Environmental > Aquatic > Marine > Oil seeps ... | reverse complement strand
GAACAGGGTCCTCCCGAGCATCCCCGCGCCGAACGTCACGATTAATTCGCGTGCCCGCTGCAGTGTGATTTTCTTTCCATAGATTCGTGCAATCCCCAGCACAAGAGCCGCCTGGACACCTAAAAGGGGGATGAAATCAATAAACGGCAGTGGAGTGATCGCGATCGCTGCTGCCGTGGAAGCCGCACGCCCAATCGCTGTTTGTGCCAGGTCCCAGCGGTAGGCTGGAAGAGCCTTTCCCAATGCTGCGACGATCCTGGGCTCGCTCTTCGCAATCGCCTGGAGAATGGAGGCCACCCCTTCCCCTTTCTTCGCGCTCAGGGGAATGATCTGCTCGACCCCAATTCCCAGGCCAGCTGCTGCTCTCCCTAGTACTTCCGGTTTCTCCCTGCCAATCAGGTCCATCTTGTTCAATGTGACGACGATGGGCTTGTTGAGATCACGAAGTTCCTGGAACAACGCCTCTTCTGGCTCCCGTATTCCGTGAGCAGCATCGAACATGGTCACAATTACATCTGCTTCAGCGGCAGCTTCAAGAGCCTTTTCTTTTTCAACAATTCCTACGCTTCCGGCTGCATCCGCCCCTGGAGTGTCCACGACGAGAAAAAGCCCGACGTCTGACTCCTGGGGATCGCGCGTCGTTCCCGGAACAGCGCTCACCTTTGCGCGGTCATCTTTGGTTTGAATCAGCTGGTTATAAAGCGTTGATTTTCCAGCGTTCGCAGGCCCAACAATCGCGATCGAACTCTTATCTCCTGCGACAAATTGGATTTGGTCAAGCGCTCTCTCGATCAGTGATTTCCACCCCTTCGGATCCAGAGGAAGCTGGCCCAAAACCTTCGTTAGGTCATCTCTCTCGTCCTGCGCAAGAGAGTCCCATAGCTTGAGAATCTCCCCTCCCCAGCGACCGACGAACTCTTCAAATTGTCCCTGCTCTCTATCCATCTCTGCTTCCTCTATCCTGTTCTTCCCTCTCCAGCACCATTATCTCACCCTTTCCTCCTGTGGATAACTCTATTAAAGCTGTGGATATCTGTCCCTGCAGGGGGAGAAAGCTTGGATAACTATCGCATACCCTTCCTTCTTTCCCCCTCTTGTTACACAATAATTAACGATTCGTGTCTCTCCCTATCCATCTCTTCTCTCCCCTTCTCTAATTCCCTTGTTCTCCACAGGCACACTGTAGATAGCAAAAACTCACTTCCCCACTACATCTGCTATCTCTACTTGATTACCTCCCCCTATGTGGGGGTCAGCAACCCCTTCAGGCTCTTCCTCCACATACTCACACCCTCTACTACGTCTACTAACCTTAACTAAACATATATAAAAGTGTTGATACTATGTGGGGGAAGAAAAAGAAAGGCGAATTGTATTGGCTCGCCTTTCTTGAATATCTTCAATAGCTAAGAGAGATACGTTTCTATGGATAGATACCTCGCAACTCAGTAGCTTTTACGACCCGGTCGATTCCAAGGACTTGGGCTGCTACTCGTCTTTCTATCTTACGGTTTTCCGCCTCTGCCATAACGGCGTGGAATGCGCTCACCATGATACGTTCGAGACGCTGGTTGATCTCTTCCTCGCTCCAGAAGAAGGACTGTAAACTCTGCACCCACTCAAAGTAGGAAACCGTCACACCGCCGGCGTTACAGAGAATATCGGGAATAATGAAGACCCCTTTATCCTCAAGGATGTGATCCGCTTCGGGAGTCATGGGACCGTTGGCTCCTTCGGCGATCATCCATGCTTGAACTTTATCAGCGTTTTTGGCGGTTAGCTGGTTTTCGAGAGCGCAAGGAGAGAGAAGGTCTGCGGGGTAGGTGAGCAACTCTTCGTTAGAGATTTCATCGCTCCCAGGGAATCCAACTAATTTTCCATTTGTCTCACAATATTCTGCTACTGCTCGTACGTCCAGGCCCTTTGGGTTGGAAATCCCGCCGGAGACATCAGAAAGGGCAACTATTTTTGCTCCCTCTTCCTGCATCAACATGGCCGTTACCGCTCCTACATTGCCAAACCCCTGGACGGCGACAGTCACATCCTTGAAAGATTTTCCAATCGTGTTTAAAGCTTCCCTGGCGGTGATCATAACCCCGCGTCCTGTTGCTTCAAACCTGCCCAGGCTGCCTCCGATCTCGATCGGTTTACCTGTCACTACGGCGTTGACGGAGTGACCCTCGTGCATGGAATAGGTATCCATAATCCAGGCCATGGTTTGGGGGGTGGTACCAACGTCGGGAGCCGGGATGTCTCCCTCAGGGCTCATCACGATGGATATCTCGGTTGCGTAGCGGCGGGTGAGCTTGCGGAGTTCGGCTTCAGAGAGATCCCGCGGATTAACAATAACGCCGCCCTTCGCCCCGCCGTAGGGGATGTTTACAACAGCACATTTCCAGGTCATCCACATAGCGAGGGCGCGGACCTCGTTCATATCTACAAGATGGTGGTAACGAATGCCGCCCTTCGTTGGCCCACGGACAGTGTTGTGGTGGACTCGAAATCCTGTAAAAATCCGAATCGAGCCATCGTCCATCGTGACCGGGAAATTAACAGTCAGTTCACGCTTGGTATGTCGAAGGAGATCTCCCATATCCTCCTCGAGGTCAAGAACTTCAGCAGCCTCATCAAATTGTTGGAGAGCGACCCAGTATGGGCTTCCTTCTGGGGGAAGGGTTCCATCAGCAAGAAGTTTCATTTCGCACAACCTTTCATTTTGGAATAAGGGGTTGATGTCCTAATCGAGGCTAGAGCAAATGGCGATGATGAAGATGACTTCCATTTGATCCCTGATCGTATGATGAGTGAAGTAAATAGGGAAGAAAAATGCATAAAGTTTGTAGGGACCGTCATGTAGTCACTTGGTTCGCAACAATTAACAAAAGGGAACAAACCGGACCCATTCTAACGCGCCCTGGCTTATACAACAAATGATGAACGTCCATTGGATTCGGTCATTAAGTCGGTAAAATGGCTAGTAGAAGGCATAAAGAAAATGCCTTGGAAAGAATGAACAAACGGAGATTTTCATGACTGCAGCGGGTGACTATGAGAGAAGAACCCTGGAACTTCAGACTCTCACTGAAGTAGCTCAAACCCTAACTTCCCTCACAGATTTCCCTACGCTCCTCTCCTCTGTAATGGAGAAGCTCAACAATATCCTCGATCCGGCAGACGTGGGCATGATAATGTTATGGGATGATACCGCCGGACTTTTTCGAGTGGGAGCATCTTTTGGATGTGATCAGAGCAAGCTAAAGAATATTGGGTTAAGAGCGGGAGAATCGATTACGGGAAAAGTATTCGATTTAGGAGAGACAACTCTGCTGTCTTCACCTCAAGATGTTGCCGAGGCAATGGCAGATCTCAGGAAAGCAAACCGAGACGCGCTTGTATCCGCGCTTAACACAGATTCTATGCCAGTGAGCGCAGTCGCTGCACCATTACGCGCAGGAGACAAAAGGTATGGGATCTTGCTAATTGAGACCCTTCAGGGCAGCGCGAAGTTCCATCGGAGCGACCTGCCGTATCTTCAGGCTCTGGCGGACTACATTGCGCTGGCTATCGACCGGGAGCGGTTAGAGGCGGAATCGGAAGAGATACGATCCTCCCGAAGGGAAGACCAGGTTAGATCCGAAGTGATGGCAGTGCTATCCCATGAATTAAGAACGCCGCTCTCAGCAATCAAAGGGTACGCAACAGCACTGCTGTTGGAAGATGTCACCTGGACAGAAGAGAAAGAAAGAGATTTTCTGCGCCTTATCGACGTTGAGTGCGACAACCTTCAAGGAATGATTGGAGATATTCTTGATTCATCAATGATTGATGTAGGACAGATGGTCATTGAGTATCAGCCGGCACTCTTAGAGAAATTGGCAGAGGAAGTCGCAAGTGATATGCATCGGCGCACAGAGAAGCATCGACTCATCGTTGATTTTCCGTCAGGCTTTCCAATCGTAGACGCAGACCCTGGGCGAATTAAGCAGGTCATACGCAACATCATTGACAATTCCATTAAATATTCGCCGGAAGGGGGGCTTATCGTTGTTCGTGGAGAGGACAGAAATAAGGATGTTGTGGTAAGTATTTCGGATCAGGGGGTGGGAATATCTCCGGAAGATCTTATTCCGCTTTTCGAAAAGTACTTCAGGGTGAAATCAGCTACGGGCCACCATGTGGCCGGGACCGGCTTGGGATTGCCAGTTGCTCGTGGAATCATCGAAGCCCACAATGGACGTATTTGGGCTGAGAGCAAAGTTGGACAAGGAACGACTCTATATTTCTCTCTACCGAAAGATGTCCAGAAAGACTGAAGAGAGGCGGAATACTTAGTCCGAGGAGACGGGAGCATTCACTAGCGACGGAATAGATAGAGAGAAGATCATGTGCAAAGAGAGAATCCTGATTGTCGAAGACGAGCCAAAGCTGGTCAAGCTTCTCCGCGAAATACTCACAGCTAGTGGTTTCGATGTCTTGTCAACCGGGAAGGGAAAAAACGCAATCGAAATTGTGGCACTTGAACAGCCCGATCTACTCCTGTTGGATGTCGTTCTTTCCGGGAAAATGGATGGATATGATGTTGCCAGACGGGTTAGCGAGTTTTCAGATGTGCCCATTATCATGCTCACAGCAAAAGCACGAGAGTCAGACTTGTTAAGAGGTTTTGGTGCGGGAGTTGATGATTACATAACAAAACCATTTAACTCCAAGGAACTCCTGGCGAGGATCCGAGCAGTACTGAAGAGGTCAAAACAACCCGCTAATGAATCAAAGGAATCAGTGATTGAGTGTGGTGACCTGTTCATCGATATCGCCCGCCGAAGAGTTAGCTTGAGTGGGAAGGAAGTAAAGCTGACGCGCACGGAATTCAATCTGCTAATGGAATTGGCAAAGAGCCTAGATCAGGTTGTGACTCATGAACAGCTTCTTGTTTCCATATGGGGACCTGAGTATCGTAACGACATCGATTACCTTCGTGCGTTCATTAGGTACTTAAGAAAAAAATTAGAGACAGACCCCGCATCTCCGAAGTTGATCCTCACAAGCCAAGGTGTTGGTTACATGCTTGCCTCTCCCGAGAACTGAATAAGAACTGTTGGGGGGGATTTAACTGCCGCGATCGAAAGATCGGGGCTTTTTTCATGGGTTTTTAATATAAGAGGGGCGTTCTTTTATGCGTTTTTAATGGTCGGCCCCTTATACTAGGCATGGTAGAGAACGAAGGTGAGGGTCCGAAAATGATATTAACTAAAACAAAAAAGGCGGCGCCTTCCCAGGAGATAATCACAGTAAAGGGAAGCATGCTAGAGACGGCAATGGCGCAGATGGATATTGCGTGTGACCAACTGGGGATTAATGACGGGACACGAGCCATCCTTCGACAGGCGGAGAGGGAATTAACCGTCTCGGTGCCCGTGAGACTGGACGATGGCTCAATAGAAGTTTTCAAAGGGTATAGGGTCCAACACTCCTCGGCGCGGGGTCCATGTAAGGGGGGAATTCGTTTCCATCTTGCGACCGATATTGATGAGGTACGCGCTCTTGCGCTCCTGATGACACTAAAGTGCGCCGTTGTGAACTTACCTCTTGGTGGGGCGAAAGGGGGGGTCAAAGTCGATCCCCGAGACCTCTCTGACGGGGAACTTGAGAGGATGACCCGCCGTTATGCCGCCATGATCCTTCCGCTTCTTGGAGGAAAACGGGATATTCCCGCCCCAGATATGAACACCGGGGAACAAACGATGGCGTGGTTAATGGACACGATCTCTATGCTCACAGGGGATATTGTCCCGGAAGTCACGACGGGAAAGCCAATATCTCTTGGAGGGTCTCAAGGCAGGGCAGAGGCGACAGGGAGGGGGGTGGCAATTGCCACGGGGGAAATACTTAACAGGTTAGGGAGAGACACAAAAGACGCAACAGTTGCAATCCAAGGCTTTGGGAACGTAGGCCAGCATGCGGCGAGGATTCTCTCAAATGAATTTGGCTGCAATATCGTAGCTATTTCTGATGTCAGCGGGGCGTCTTACAACGCGGAGGGGCTTAATGTACGGGAGGCGATCGAGTACGTGAGTCGCCACCCCGACAATCTTCTTGAAGGATATGGCGATCACGCTGAGGTTGAGAAGATCACAAATGACGACCTTCTTACTATAGAGGTTGATGTATTGATACCCGCAGCGATAGAAGACCAGATCACGCTGCAAAACGCGGAGAGAATTCAAGCGCAGGTGATCGTTGAAGGCGCAAATGGACCTACTACATTCGAGGCCGATAAAATCTTAACCGCGAATGGCATCCACATCGTGCCAGATATTCTGGCTAACTCAGGAGGGGTAATCGTATCCTACTTCGAATGGGTGCAGGACTTGCAGTCGTTTTTCTGGGAAGCTGATGAAGTTAACCAGCAGCTAAACAGGAAAATGGCGAACGCGTTCAATGAGGTCTGGGAGGTGTCGAAGATAGGAGAGATAAGCTTGCGAGAAGCTGCATATCGACTAGGCGTTGAACGAGTTGCGCATGCTGTCACGATTCGGGGAATATTCCCATAAAGCACAAGAACACTGAAAAGGAGAAACTGAAATGACCGACACGATGACAAAAACCACGCTTGAGATGAAAAATATAGAGCTTTCGAAATCGCCAGTGGACGACCTAGCACAAATCATCCTGCGAGATGCCATAGAGATGGCCCGAAAGAAGATTAATCCAATATATTGGGGGAGAGAGATTACATCACTCATCAGGGACAGGATTTTCTTCGACTATCTCCGGCACGGGATCGCACGTGGTGTAGCCGAGGGATTGGCTGCAAACGACAAGGCCGTGATCGGGGTTTTCAGCTACGAGACTTCGGACAACCCCTATAACGAATCAGGAGATGAATACAGCCCTGATTTAACAGTACACTTGCTTGTTCTTGTTAAAAAACCCACAGAGGGGTTAAAGGCGCTTATTGCATCTTTGGATCGAGCGATAACAGCGCAGATGGTTGCCCTATCTTCGCCGAAATACGCACAGATTGAATCGACACTCGATATTAGCTTGATCACCCAAGATGAGGTTAAGAGACGCTCGGGGCTCGCTGCATTGCTTTCTTCTGTGCACGCCCCACCCATGAAGGTTTGGCCGATTGCAGGGTAGATGTTCATTAAATGAGAACGGGTGGCATTCCACCACCCGTTCTCATGAAGAACAACCAGGGATTGTGGGAGAGGGGGCTATCTAGGAAAACTTCCCTCTCCTGCAATTCAATTAAGCCCAGCCGCGCAGGCGCACAACCTCGGCGACGCGACTAACTGCGACAAGATAGGCAGCCAGGCGGTTGTGGACCTCGTTGTCTTGAGCAGCTTGATGGACCGCGTGGAATGCTGCGGTCATCTTCTTGTCTAAGCGCTCGTGGACAAGATCCTCCTCCCAGTAATAATCATAGGCGTTTTGGACCATCTCAAAGTAAGAAACGGTCACACCACCGGCGTTGCACAGGAAGTCGGGAATGACATACACGCCTTTCTTATGCAGGATGGCGTCTGCTTCAGGCGTCGTTGGTCCATTCGCCAACTCGACGCTGATCTTGGCTTTAATGCGCTCGGCGTTGCTTTCGGTGATGACGCTCTCGAGAGCAGACGGCATGAGGACGGTGACGTCCAGCTCGAGCAAGTCTTCATTGGTGATCGGTTTGGATCCGGGAAAACCTGCAACGGCTCCGGTCTTCTGCTTGTGGGCAAAGACATCCTCGTACTTCAGCCCGTCGATGTTGTAGATGCCGCCGCGCGAGTCAGAAACGGCAACCACCTTCAATCCCAGGAGCTGCTCGCCGAGCTTGTGACCAAAAGAGCCGGCGTTGCCGTAGCCCTGGATGGCCACCGTGGCCCCTTTCAGGTCGATACCAAGCACTTTGCCAGCTTCGCGCAGACAGAAGATCCCACCACGTGCGGTGGCGTCCCCTCGCCCAGCTGAGCCGCCGAGAGCGAGTGGTTTGCCGGTGATCACACCGAACTCGTTGTAGCCCTTAAGGAAGGCGTATTCATCCGCCATCCAGGCCATGATCTGCGGTGTGGTGTAGACATCGGGAGCGGGCACATCCTTCTCCAGCCCGATCATGCGCCCAACCTGACGTATGTAGGCGCGGCTGAGGCGCTCGATCTCTCCCTGCGACATTTCTTTTGGATTGCAGATGATGCCACCCTTTGCGCCACCGAGAGGGATGTCGACGACGGCGCATTTCCAGGTCATCCAGGCGGAGAGAGCACGCACGGTGTCGATGGTCTCGTCTGGGTGAAAGCGGATACCGCCCTTCGTCGGACCGCGGGCGTCGTTGTACTGAACGCGAAAGCCGTGGAAGACCTTGGTGCTTCCGTCATCCATGCGGACGGGTAGCGTGACGTGAAGCTCACGCAGCGGCCAGCGAAGCAGCTCGTGCATAGCCGGATCGAGCTTGAGTAACTTGGCCGCTTCGTCAAGCTGTTGCTGTGCTATCGTAAAGGGATTCGGTGATCCTTCATCTTTCTTTGCCATGTTCTTCTCCTTAAAAAAGGTTCTTGTAAATCGATCCCCCCAGGGTTGTCTTTGCGTGCCTATCCAGAAAATTAATCATGGTTTGCATTCCGTCGAGATTGAACCGGCGATGCGTATAAAAAGAGAAAACTCTTTTTGCTATCCCCGGTGTGCGCCCCTTGCAGCAAGAAAAAACGCTTAACGCCGTATTCGCAAATGGTGATGTCCTTCCGTGGAGCGGGGCAAAGGTCGGCATCGAGATTCTGCAACACCTCCTCTACAGAAAAGGGATACAGTTAAAGTCAGTGGCATGGGCCACTGTCACCTGCACGATAGCTCTGGCGAAAGGCAAGGTCAAGTGACAATTCTCACTCTCTGCGCTGGAGACTCTACTCCAGTGCATGTAAGGCAGCGCTCAGGGCGGTACGTACGGCTGATGGATTGGCACGGCCTTCGGCCTCCTTCATAACCTGACCGAAGAGCCACTGGAAAACGCCTTCATTACCGCCCAGGTAGTCTGCTACCTGACGGGGGTGTGCATCGAGAACACGGCGAACGATGCTCTCAATCACATCAGGATCCTGGATCATGCTCAGCCCGAGAGAGCGGACGATATCATCAGGGGGGGTTCCGGAGGAGACCATCTCGGACAGAACAGTTTTGGCGCTCGTGGCGTTAACTTCGCCCGTTTCGACCAGTTCAACTAGGCGGGCGAGATCAACAGGCGGGACGGCATTGTCCTGGAAATCGATACCAGATTGATTTAACAGGCCGAAGAGGTCGCTCGAGAGCCAGTTGGCAATCTTTACCGGAGGCACCTTGGGGGCAGACTCTATCGCGGCCTCAAAATAATCGCCGATCGAACGCTCGGCAGTAAGAACGCCGGCCGCATAGGCTGTGAGACCATACTCCGCAACGAACCTCCGCCTTTTTTCCAGCGGGAGCTCTGGCAACTCGGATTGAATCTGCGTAACCCAAGTCGGTTCGACGTGAAGCGGAGGTAAATCGGGTTCGGGGAAATACCGGTAGTCGTGAGACTCTTCTTTGCTGCGTTGAGAGACTGTGCTTGAACTGGCCTCATCCCAGCCGAGGGTTTCCTGAGAGATCTCGCCGCCCTCTTTTAGAATATTACTCTGGCGCTCGACCTCATAAGCGAGAGCGTGGGTCATCGCCCGGAATGAGTTTAGATTCTTGATCTCCGTGCGAATGCCCAATTCAGTTGAACCCGCATGGCGGACAGAGACGTTCGCTTCAAAGCGGATGACGCCCTTCTCCATATCTCCAGTGGTCACCTGCAAATAGCGGAGAATGGACCGAAGAGCGGTCGTATAAATCTTTGCCTCTTCTATGGAACTCAGATCAGGTTCGCTGACGATCTCCAGCAGCGGAACACCAGAGCGGTTGAAATCGACAAGAGAATGCCCTTGGCGATGGAAGAGCTTCCCGGTGTCCTCTTCGAGGTGGACGCGGCGGATACGGATACGTTTCTCCCCGGCTTCGGTCTCTATGGCCAGCCAGCCGTCATGTGCTAAGGGGAGCTCGAATTGTGAGATCTGGTAACCCTTGGGGAGGTCGGGATAAAAGTAATTCTTTCGTGCAAACACGCTCGTTTCGGAGATGGTGCAATTCAGGGCCAGTGCAACGCGTACGGCGAACTCAATGGCACGCTCGTTGATTACCGGAAGAGTACCGGGCATCCCGGTGCATATCTCACAGATGGAAGTGTTCGGTTCAGCGATTGTTGAATCAACAACGGCGCAGCCGCAAAACATCTTCGACTGCGTGAGCAGTTCGGCGTGCACCTCTAAGCCGATGACGGGTTCGAAGGCTGATTTTGTCATTAGAACCAAGGATACCAGCGATAGGCGAGTTTATAAAACGAAGATGGAACTCTTCAATCCGTCTTCAAAGGACATCAGCCGTGCCGCTGCATGAAGCGGCGCATTCGCTCCAGCGCCTCCTCAATTTTCTCGTATGAAGTCGCGTACGAACAACGGACGAAGTTCCCCTCGGCGCCGAAGGCATTGCCGGGAATGACGGCGACGCGCTCCTCATTAAGCAAGCTATCAGCGAAAGTTTCATCGTCCATCCCGCTGGCTTCTATAGAGGGGAAAGCGTAAAAAGCGCCGCGAGGCTCGAAGGTCTTGAGTCCCAGCTCGTTAAAGCCGTCGACGATAAGTCTACGGCGGCGGTTGTACTCTGCAACCATCATCTCGACGTGCTCATTGCCAATACGCAGAGCTTCGAGCGCAGCGACTTGAGATACCGTCGGAGCGGACATGATGGTGTATTGGTGTATCTTGCGCATTGCGCCGAGAATGGGAGATGGAGCGGCAGCGTAGCCTATCCGCCAGCCTGTCATGGCATAATCTTTTGAGAAGCCGCCGAGCGTGATCGTCCGATCGTACATCCCATCCAAAGAAGCGATACAGACGTGTTCGTGGTCATACACGAGGCGATCGTAGATCTCATCGGAGATTACCAGCAGGTCGTGATCCTTGGCGACCTCGGCGAGTGCCTGAAGGCGCTCGCGGCTCATCACTGCGCCGGTTGGATTGTTGGGATAACCGATAAGAAGCGCCTTGGTTTTGGGTGTTATGAGCGTTTTGAGATCAGATGCCGAAATCTGGAAGTCATCCTCTACTCGTGTTTTAAGGACGACAGGGGTGCCGCCGGCGAAGATCACCTCTGGCTGGTAGGACACAAAGCATGGCGTGGGCACGATGACTTCATCGCCCGGATCGAGCACTGCGGCAAGCGCCAGGTAAAGCGCTTCCGATACACCTACAGTAATGAGGACCTCATCCTCCGGATCGTAGGTGACATCATAAAGTTGGTTTAAGTGTTCTGCGAGTGCCTGACGCAGCTCGGGGATACCCGAGTTGGATGTGTAATGGGTCTCGCCTTGCTCCAGGGACTTAATCCCCGCGCTCAGAATGGGGTCCGGGGTGACGAAGTCAGGCTCGCCAATACCCAGAGAAACCACATCATCCATCGTGGCGGCAATGTCGAAGAAACGGCGAATTCCTGAAGGTGGAACACTGGCGATGCGGCGAGCGACGAAATCACGCATTTTGTTTTACTCCTTCTTGTTTATAAACAAGGGTCTAGTTTTGTTGTCTCTGTCTTCCGCACTACTGCGGGAATGTGTTTCTCAAGTTGTGAATTCTTATAAGAGCGAGACCTGCCACTCATCCTGTTGTTCGCTATACCACAGCTCGAAAATCTGATCATTTTCAGCCTGTACCCTGAAACGACGTCCGCCGGGAATCCTCCACCGGGCAACGATCTCGACGATGTCTAATCGTTCCCCCTCCCACCAGAGAGTAATCGGGCGCTCAGCGTAGGTATGGCCCGAGAGGCATTCGACGGGATTGTGTTCCATTAAAATTGGTCCTGTGTTGTTCACATCGTCGGATAATTAGGAGAGGGCTGCCAGTGGCACTTAGCCCTGTGAGGGGCGATGATCTTCCCTATCCCGCAAGCTCTTTTTTGGATATTAACAAGCCGCTAAGTGCTTGTATCAGGAGATCTTCTTCGATGAAGAGATCCTGATACTTTAACATCCGAGCAGTCAATTACTCTTCCAATAGCGAAGTGTCCCCGATGTTCAGCGTCTTGAATCTGCCGCTGATCCGGGCGCCTCTACCGATGAGAGACTCAGAAAGAAGGGCATTTTCAATGGTTGTATCGTTCTCAATAATCGAGTCCTGGATGACGGAGCGACGGATGACGCATCCGGATCCCACCGAGACATGGGGACCAATGGACGCCTGGGATATCTCGGCGCTGGGATGGATGAACACCGGTGGGATGATGAGCGTTCCATCTCGTAGCTGCACTTCTGTGGTGTTATCCCGCCCGTTGTCGAGTAGATAACGGTTTGTTTCGAGTAAAGCGTCGGGTTTCCCGCAGTCTTTCCAGACCTGAACGGTCTCGACGCGCATCTTGAGGCCATCTTCGAGCATAATGTTGATCGCGTCGGCAAGATAGAATTCCCCTCCAAGCTGGTCGCCTTGTTCCATCTGTTTTTCGATCGCTGTGATGAGGTCTTCCGCCTTCTCGAAGTAGTAGAAACCGGCCAGAGCGAGGTTATTGCTCATGTCGTCTGGTTTCTCAACCAGGCGGCGCACCCAGCCATCCTCACCGACTTCAGTCACACCGAAACGACGGGGATCTTCCACCTCTTTGACCCAGGTTACCGCCCCCGCCTTCTCGCTCGGCAGGATGTTGAGATCGACCTCGAGCAGCGTATCCACGAAGACCATACACATCGGACCTTCGAGCCCCTCACGGGCAAGCCAGATGGCGTGCGACTGCCCGAGCATCTCCTCCTGGACAACGTAGCGAGCCGATAGTTCGGGGTAGACCTCGCTGACGTATTCCTCGATCTGCTCACCTAGATACCCAACGATGAAGACAATTTCATCGATGTCGGGCAGGGTTGAGAACATATCGAGGACGTGACCGACGATGGGTTTGCCGGCTACACTGATTAGGGGTTTCGGTTTGGACCAGGTATGAGGTCGCATGCGAGTGCCGAAGCCAGCCATAGGGATGACGATTTTCATGTTGGGTTCCTTCCCTTTTAATGCTAAAGATCTGGTTTGCGCAGGTGCCAGTCGGTTTGTGTCTGGTAGGCATGAACAGCCTGGAAGAGCGCCACCTCGCCCAGGTGGGGTGCATTCAGCTGCATCCCGATCGGCAGG
>Ga0209013_10003856_pt1 | contig 13208 bp, 9 predicted proteins | sample Cruoilmetagenom2_FD_187291 | JGI IMG/M metagenome (GOLD analysis project Ga0209013, IMG submission 187291) | Oil polluted marine microbial communities from Coal Oil Point, Santa Barbara, California, USA - Sample 2 (SPAdes) (version 2) | ecosystem: Environmental > Aquatic > Marine > Oil seeps ... | reverse complement strand
TCTAATTGACCGATAAATGTTGCCGCTGGGAGAAGTTCTTGAAGATATGTGAGCACACCGATGATCCGCCCAACATCAACTTTCCCAGCAACTACGATATTTCCACTCGTGATGCCGTGGTCTGAAAGCATCGCCTTATATCGCCATGCCAGCGCCTTGCCCACATCTCCATTGCACTGCTTGAGGATATCCAGCCAGTGATAATCATCCAAATTTTTCGTGAGGAGGCCCGTCTTGGCAGCCTCGTCCCGTTCCATAGCGTTGTAGTAGAGCACCGGTTCTGTACCGCGCTTCTTGATCAAGTCAGCTTGGGTGAGGTGCCCACCTCCAGTCAAGTAGTACATCGGGGGGTTATGTGCAGCTGGGCCAGTCAGCAAGATCGCGTCAATTCCATGGCTTTCCATTAACGAATCGAGATCGTTTTTCATCCATACTCCAAATATACTTTGCCGTTATCGGTTGTTCCAATTCTCATCCTATAAATAGACGCTTCATATGAATGCTTGTTGGATTGCCCTGAGCAATTCATAATCTTGGGAAGGTAGAACGGTGCGTGCATCAAGGACAACTTGGTCCTCAAAGACACGCCCAACTGCTGGCGTGTCTCCAGTCCGTAACCGCTCCAGAAATCGTTTTGGACTGCGTGGGGATAATGCCAGCAAGTATGTTGGTAGGGTTTCACCTGGAAGGCTTCCACCACCAACGGTCGACTCTCCCTTGATTACCTGCCCATGGCCCAAGAAATTTCTCCAATCCTGTATCCTGGCCTCTAGCTCCCTGGTAGATATTGCTATCATTCGCCAGATCGGTATCTCCTGCTCGGCTTCATCCAGCAAATAATGCAGCAGAGTAGCTGATAGAGCCGCCAGACACAGCTTATCAGCCCGTACCGCACGGGCGAGAGGGTGTTTCTTAATTTTATCAACAAGATTGCGACGACCTAAAATGATCCCTGCTTGCGGTCCGCCGAGCAGTTTGTCTCCCGAAAAGCAAACCAGGTCGACTCCAGCGTTAAGTGATTCCTGCACTGTGGGTTCGTGAGCAAGGCCGAAATTAGCAGTGTCAAGCAATGCGCCTGAACCAAGATCGTCGATGAAAGGGATGCCCGCCAGGTGGGCAACTGTCACAATATCTACAAGATCGGGTTCACCGGTGAAACCAACAATTTGGAAATTCGATCGGTGGGCACGCAGAAACGCGGCTGGTTTGTCCTCGAGGGCAACCTCGTAATCACGCAAGTGGACTCTATTTGTGGTACCGACTTCAATCAGCCGGGCGCCAGATTGTTTCATCACCTCCGGCACTCGAAATCCACCACCGATTTCAACCAGCTGCGAACGGGAGATAACTACCCCCCGGCGGCGAGACAAAGCAGATAATGCCAGCATAATCGCAGAGGCATTGTTGTTGACGACAAGCGCAGCTTCTGCGCCCGTCAACTGCTGGAGTACTTTTTCGGCGTGCACTAGGCGTGATCCCCGCCGGCCGCGCGCTAGGTCATACTCCAAGTTCGAGTAGTCTCCAGCAACTTCCTGTACAGCTTGGATAGCAGCTGAACTAAGCGGTGCGCGTCCTAAATTTGTGTGCAAAATCACACCGGTCGCATTGATTACTTTCGCAAGGGAGGGCGCGGTCCATTCTCGTAAGGTGCGCCCGATATGTGTGTTTATGGTTTCTGTATCTGGTACTGGATCACCATTCACATAATTGCTACGGATCTCGTTCAATACTCGCCGGATGGCAGCGACCGTTAAAGGACGCCCGAATTCATCTACCCATCCTTGGGCAGTATCTGAAGATAATGTTTGATCAACTGAGGGCAAGGAGCGTAGGTCTGACATCCGTTATCGATGAGACAAACTGCTATATAGGGAGTTTAACCTGGCAGAATGTATGCTATGGGCTCCACTGGCTTTTCTCCCGTAAGCGGAGCAAGTATTCTATCAGCACAAAACCCAAAGCCAGCAAGAATGCCAATGAGGGCGTCAATATTCGGGCAATTTGCAACCATGCCAAAGTCGCGCCATAGACACCCACCCAAATCGCTTGACGCAGAATAACCCCGCGCGTCACAGGTGGTTGGCTGGGAAATCGAAGATTAAGAAAAGCTACAACTGGCAGCAGCAAGCCAGTAAACGCCAGGACCAGCAGGAAATAAAATAACCAACGCGGTCCCACAGTCGGTCTGGTTACCCAAAAAAGAGCGATTAATCCTCCCCATCCAATGAGCGCCAAGACAACGGCAGCTGGCATAAACACGCGCACGTGAGGTGAAGCAGGTTCATCCATCAAATCAATGACTCTCCTTACAGTTCTTCGATTTCTACCTGAAGGCGGTTTAACCCTACTTTTATCTCATCCATTTCAGATCGTACTTCTTGCAGTTTATTGCGTTCTGCACGCACAAACCGTGTGTATGGAGAAATTGCATCGTTTATCTGCTGTAAACTGCGTTCGATTTCACTCTCAAACTGCTTACGCAGCGTTTGGATTAGTTGTAGACGCATGTCAGCGATCTTTGCGCGCAGTTCAGCTTTCGCTTGGCGTTTACGAGCCGGGATAACGAATAGACCCAAGGCGGCAACTACACCAGCTAACAACACTCCCGTGATATCCGCAGCGGCAGTAGTAGCGATAATTGCAACTAGTGTGCCCAAACCAACCGCGCCAACCTCGACCGCTGCCAACGCCGCTACTGAGGCCTGTGCATCACTCGCAATCTTCTCCGCCTCTGCGGTCTTGTCATAACTCTCAACAACACGATTCGTTTCGCGCCCGACAGATTCGATAAGGTGCTGGCGGTCGTGGTGAAAAGAAGTGCTGACGCTGTCACCAACGATACGTTCTTTATGCTGCCGGCGGCGGTCTGCCAGGTGTTCCATGACCGCCTGCCATTGCCGCAAATCAGAATCTACCAACCAATCGATAAGTTCACCCACTTTGGTTTCTACCTGTTGGGGGCTATCGGCAACCACACGCTGCTCAAATTCCTTTTCGATTCTCGACTTGTTGAGCAGGTCGAAGACCCTGGCTAGACGGAGCGTATCATCGAAATAATCGATCCCGCGCCGTTCCATATCAAATAATACATTTTCGATATCTGACATGCGGAATTCAAAATCGCGATACATGTCCTCTTTGTATACGCTCAGCTGTTTCTCAACGTCTTCCAGGGTAGTGAAGTCATCTTGCAGCAAATCCAACCGCCCATTAATCTCAGTGTTGTATTTGTCAACAAGATGCATCCCAACGCCTAATGGGTTCTGAAACTTCAACTGCAGCCGCTCGCTCTCGTCCAATGTCTCATGGACATATGTTTCGAGAGGTTCGAAACGGCTTACCTCCCAGTAGGAAGGTTCACCCTCTTTCGCCCGCTGGGCTAATCGGGAACTGACGGGGAAAACTTCTGGTGTGATATCCAACAGTTTGCGCGTGTTATCCCGGATATAGGTTGTTACGCGCTCAATGTCAGCAACATCCTCAAAGAGATCGATTTTATTGAGCACGACGACCACCTTTTTACCCCAATCACGGATCTGCTGCATAAATGTGCGCTCTGATTCCGTGAAAGGCCGGTCTGCTGAGGTGATAAATAATACCAGGTCGGAGCGGGGGACAAACTGCGAGGTGATCTCTTCGTGCTGTCTGATTATGGCGTTCGTTCCAGGAGTATCAACAATGCTGATATCCGTCAGAATCTCTATTGGGGCAGTCAGAACATGCAGGTTTTCATCTTCAACGTTACGCTCGGATACGGACCCATAACGCAGAATATTTATCTGTGTCGTGGTCGGTGTCACACCCTCTTTAAGTACGTTTTCCCCCAACAGGGCATTGATAAATGCACTTTTACCAGAGTTAAATTCGCCCACAACAACAAGCAGAAACAGCTCATCTAATTGGTGGAATGAACTAGCCAGAGTCTTTTGGTCTTCTTGAGAGGCGCCAAAATTAACCAAGGCCACACGCAAGTCGCTGAGCAATTTTCGCTCACGGTTAAGCATATTTTCCTGGGGCTTGTTCAGAATGCGCATGGGTAGGAAATCCTGGCGAGATTATAGCATCCGAAAGTATGGTGGTCAACGAACCATGAATTTCCCTGCACAGGGGTTTTCAAAGTGACCATAGAACTTTCGAATTGGGCCGGGTACTAACTATTAGGCAAATGTTGATTGCATGGGAAGTGCCAGAGTTATTATCTAGCTAATTTTTCTAAGAATCCACACGATATGATAATAAATTTAACCTAATCTGCTAACATCGGGCGGTGGGAGCGATTTTGCCCGTATGTGACCAACACCAACCCACTGAACAGCAGCAGGATTCCGATAAATGTGCCCGCCGTAAATTGTTCACCAAGCAGAAAGATCGCAAGCAGTCCCGCTGTGAGGGGTTCTCCTAAGGTCAGTGTCGCGGCGGTTGCCACCGACACTAATTTAAGACCCCTGGCAAATAAGCTGTACGCAAAGGCATTTGTGATGATCCCTAAGTGAAGAGCAACTGCGATTCCTGTGGGATTTGATACCCAAGCTAAATCACCACGGAATAACACCGGCAGAACAATAACTGCTCCAATCATGAACGTCAATCCCATAACCGCTTCTGGTTCATGATCACCAAGCAGCCCCTTGGTCACAACCGTGAATACAGCATATGAGAAGCCAGCTCCTATTGCCAGGAGAATGCCAAGCAAATCCCCCTGTAAAGTGCTGCCTGCTGAAACTAACAGCCCGCACCCGATTACTGCCAATATAGTCGCGATAACCCACCAACGATTCGGCCGTTCATGGTAAACGATGTATCCCAGTAGTCCGGCCAGAATCGGAGTACTCCCAATACCTACTAAAGTACCCACCGCAACGCCGGTACGAGCCACGCCAGAAAAAAACAACAGGTTGTAGCCAACCATGCTCAATCCCGCCAGCAGGGTCGGCCACAGAGGCCACTTCTCGCCTCGGTGAAAACTTCCCCGCAGAAAAGCGAAAACAAGCAAGATCAAGCCACCAATAACCAGCCTTACTGCGCCAATCACCAACGGATCTGCCCCCATTGGTGCAAACGCTTGAGCTGTTCCAGTGGTCCCCCAACAAATCGCCGCTGCCAAAACCATCCAGCTGCCCCGTTGTGAGTGAAGACGCCTGTTTTTTGGTCTAGTAGTCATTTTATTTTGATATCTTCATAAGCAGATGCAAACATAGATAATATGATCTTAACTCACCACTCCATTCTATAAACGGGCTACATGCCCGAAGCGACTAAAACATTTGTTTGGCCGGTAGAATCATGGCTAGTTACGCTTAGGGAAATACGCTCCGGTAGTACGCATGTATTCTGCATAGGGTGTACCAAATCTGAGCAACAAATCTTTCTCTTCTGCCAGACACATTACTAAGAAGATTGGGACAAATAATAGTGAATACACGGCTAAAAATGGGGAGTTCAGCATTAATGCCATCACCAACCAGATGAACACTTCACCAGCCGCCTGTGGGTGGCGAAGCTTTGCGTAGATACCTCCATACATGCCATGTTCTTTTCTCGGTCGAACTGCCTCCTCACCAGCGTCTCTCATACCAACAATCATTAAGTACACCGCTGGTACACCGATCAGCAAAGCGATAGCTATCGATATCCACCAAGGCCAAGGAAAGGATAGTGGCATCGGTGAATTGACCGGGTAATAAAAATAGACGATGTAATTAATTGCGGTGATTATTTCAAAACCGATAGCCACTACACGGTAATTACCGCACCTGTGGTAGGCACCAGGACCATAAACAACTTCAAGCGCTGCTGGGCTCACACTGAGCACATAATAATACAAGAACAGTAGGGCAGAGAAAGTTAGCAACGTAAGGTTCAACCATGCAATCACATTGGCACCTCCTATGTCTCATCGTTTATGATCCCTCGCACCTATACTGAACAACATCCAGCGAAATTCAAAATTTGGTTTATAGATTATAGGTGATCATAGGCGCATTTACTAACGAAAGCCTTGGTCTGCCGGGTGATAAATCCTTAGATCATTACATTTTTCCACGCGAAATTTTACACGAAAGCCCTTAGCTGCACACCAGCGATGTGTGCTGGACATTTCACCCTGCGCAAGGTATAATCGGCGCTTGCGGGTTCACCATTTGCCAAAACCCCAACAATTTTTACGAATAAAAATATTACCGCCCGATGGGCGGTTGTGTAATCTCGATTTTTGGAGAATTTTCGATGGAAACGAATACAGTTGCCACCCCAGAAACAAACCAGCCGGAATCCCTAGCGGATATTCAAAGAAAAACCAAGTACACCGGCACAGTGATTAAAACTACACTTGCTGGTGCACTGGTCGATATCGGCATGGAAACTCCGGCTGTTATCCATATCTCACAGCTTCAAAAAGAACCCACCAACAAGGTTGAAGATGTAGTCACGATCGGCCAAACAGTTGATGTATGGGTGAAACGCGTTGAACCCAAACGGAACCGCATTGAACTAACCATGATTGAACCGCTTGACGTTGAATGGCGCGAGATCAACAAAGGCATGACGCTCAAGGGAAAAATCACCCGCATAGAAAGTTTCGGGATATTCGTAGATGTTGGTGCAGAACGACCAGGCTTGGTTCATATTAGTGAAATCACGCATGACTATATCAAAACGCCGAACGATGTCGTAAAAGAAGGCGAAGAGGTTGAAGTTCAAGTTTTAGACGTCAATCGGCGCCGGAAACAAATAAAGCTGAGTATGAAGGCGTTGGAAGTTAAACCTGCCCCAGAACCAAAACCTGCGAAACGGAAAAAAGCTGTTGTTAAAGAGGAACCGAGCGAACCAGTACCAACTGCCATGGAAATCGCTTTCCGAGAAGCTATGGAACGTTCCGATAACAATGAAGAACAACCGCAAGTGCAAACGAAAACCAAATCAACAAAGACCGCTGAAGAAATGGACGATATATTAAGTCGGACACTTGAGAATAAAGTTGAAGGCAGCTGATAACTTTAAGTGGTAGCGCAAATAGAAATCAAGCGCCCTATCTGACCTGCGGTCAGTCGGGCGCTTTTGAATTAAGCCCGGATGAGGGTAAAATAAAACATCACCTATACAAAAATCCACCTATTAACCTACACAATGTAGCGAGAATATCCAAACTACGATGATATCAGAACAGAAACGAACAAATTTACCAGTCAATATCTTAATCACTGGTGGCGCTGGATTTATCGGCAGCCACCTAGCGGAATCTCTACTCTCCCAAGGGCATGAAGTAACGATCATCGACAACTTGTCTACCGGACGATTCGAGAATATCGCGCACTTGACGGATAATCCTAGATTCCATTTTGCGATTGAATCGATCACCAACGAAACAGTAATGGACCGCCTAGTCAGCAAAAGCAACCTGATCTTTCATTTAGCAGCGGCCGTAGGAGTACAGCTGATTGTCCAAAAACCAGTCCACACCATCGAAACGAACATCATGGGAACTGAAGCTGTACTAAGGAATGCTCTGCGTTACCGGGTGAAAGTTCTACTAGCATCTTCGTCCGAGGTTTATGGCAAGGGGAATTCAATCCCTTTCAGGGAAGAGGACGATGTGGTAATAGGCCCGACCAGCAGAAATCGCTGGGCATATGCCGCCTCAAAAATGGTGGATGAATTTCTAGCCCTAGCCTACCACCACGAATATGATTTACCCGTAACTATATTTCGCCTATTCAATACTGTCGGTCCGCGCCAGACTGGGCGCTATGGGATGGTGATTCCGCGCTTCGTGAAGCAAGCACTCCAGAACGAACCTTTAACCGTCTACGGAGACGGTCAACAATCGCGCTGCTTTTTACATGTACAAGACGCTGTTGCCGCGATCCAAAGTCTGGCGGATAAACCCATGGCTGAAGGACAGGTTTATAACATTGGTTCTCTGGAAGAGATCACTATCCAAGGCTTGGCGGAAGCAGTGCTGGAACAGACTGCACGTTTAGATCAAAGTGTTAGCCCAATCGAACAAGTCCCCGTTAAATATATTCCATATGATGAAGCGTATACAAAAGATTTCGATGATATGCGCCGAAGAGTTCCAGATATCTCCAAAATCCAGACCATAACCGGCTGGAGCCCAAAATGTAGTTTATCTAAGATTCTCACGGATGTTATTGCCGAAAATTTATAATTCCTTTTGGATAATAAAAATAGCGCCGGTATCTTACACCGGCGCTATTTTTAATCAAATTTAATTACGCTTCTCGGAATTCCCCTTCAACCACTTCGCCATCATCCTCAGGCATGGGAGTTTCTGGTGCATGCCCGTTACCTCCGGGGCTGAAATCACTGGCAGGTTGCTCGCTCTGTGCATAGAGCTGCTGACTGAGTGCATGCAAGGCATTCTGTAAATCATCGCTTAGCGATTTGATATTGTTGGTATCTTCCCCCTTTGCAGCTTCACGCAGCGCAGCGATCTTTGTCTCGATATTCTGGCGTTCATCTGTTGGTACTTTCTCACCCAGCTCATTTAGAGTTTTCTCTGTCTGGTAAACCAGGTTATCGGCTATATTCCGGGCTTCAATCAGCTCTCGGCGTTTGCGGTCATCAGACTCGTGTGATCGGGCTTCGTTAACCATGCGATCAATTTCGGGCTGTTCCAGGTTGGTGGAGGCAGTTATCGTCACCTTTTGTTCTTTCCCGGTGGCTTTGTCCTGGGCTTTTACGTTAATGATCCCATTCGCATCGATATCAAACGTCACCTCAACCTGAGGGACGCCGCGTGGCGCAGGTGGAATTCCTTCCAAGCGGAACCGGCCCAAGGTCATGTTATCAGTTGCCATCGGCCGCTCACCCTGCAGCACATGGATATCCACCGCAGTTTGGTTGTCATCTGCTGTAGAGAATACCTCGCTCTTTTTGACAGGGATGGTTGTGTTGCGTTCAATGAGAGCGGTCATCACTGCACCAAGGGTCTCAACACCTAAGGATAGCGGTGTAACATCCAGTAGAAGCACATCTTTTACTTCACCACCTAATACACCTGCTTGAATTGCAGCACCCACTGCAACAACCTCATCGGGGTTGACGCCCTTATGGGGTTCTTTGTTTGTAAATGAGCGTACCAAATCCTGTACCATAGGCATTCTGGTAGCTCCCCCAACGAGGACAATCTCGTCAATATTATCAGCATTTAGTTTGGCGTCCTTCACTGCCGCGTTGAACGGGCTGCGCAGACGCTGAACCAGGTTCTCACTGAGTTGTTCGAACTTCGAGCGCGATAATTTCATCTGCAGGTGCTTTGGACCAGATGCATCTGCGGTCACATAGGGCAGATTAATCTCGGTTTCTAAAACACTCGAGAGCTCTATCTTTGCCTTCTCAGCCGCCTCACGCAGACGCTGTAGGGCCTGAGGATCGTTGCGCAGATCAATACCTTGCTCACGCTTATACTCTTCCGCGAGCCAATTGACAATGATTTCATCCCAGTCATCGCCGCCAAGATGGGTATCGCCATTCGTGGCCCGCACCTCGACAACTCCCCCCCCTACATCTAAGACACTCACGTCGAAGGTACCCCCACCCAGGTCAAACACTAAGATGGTTTCATTTTCTTTTTTATCAAGTCCATAGGCAAGAGCCGCTGCAGTTGGCTCATTGATTATCCGCAGTACATCTAATCCAGCAATCTTACCGGCATCTTTTGTTGCCTGGCGCTGGCTATCGTTGAAATATGCCGGAACTGTGATCACCGCTTGGTTGACAGTCTCACCTAAATAGGCTTCTGCATCTGATTTCAACTTTCCCAGGACCATTGCTGAGATCTCTTGTGGGCTATATTCACGGTCAGTGGCCGGCAATTTCACGCGAGCGTCACCTGCAGGTCCTTCAACAACTTGATAAGGGACCATTTTTCGTTCAGTCTCAACCTCATCAAAACGCCGACCCATAAACCGTTTAATTGAGAAAACCGTATTGTCGGGATTCACAACTGTTTGGCGCTTAGCCGTCTGCCCCACAAGTCGTTCCCGATTATTATTGAAGGCAACGACAGATGGTAGTAAGCGTGAACCTTCCGCGGTCGGGATAACTGTTGGGTCACCACCTTCTATTACAGCAACAACGCTGTTTGTTGTTCCAAGATCGATACCAATGATTTTTGCCATATTTTCACCTCTCACTTAAACTAATTTTTCACTACCTAAGCATAATCTGAGATTGCAAGAACTACGTTAACAGTGTATAGGATATATATCAACATTATTGGTTCCAAAATATCAGGCAGTGTAGCGCATGTACAATAATGGTTAATATTGAATGCGTTCCCATTTATTGGTTCAATTATGAGCATAAGTGGGATGCAACAAACTCAATCGGGGTGTTTTCACATAAATTGTGGGATGGTTCCTACAAATCAGAAATAATGTTAAAAAAATGAGATGCCGAAAATAGCAACTGCTCCATACAAAATAACAGAACTGAGCATATTGAAATTTTTAACATTGCACAATATATTTCTCCAAAGTGTTAAAAAATACCCACAGGGATTAGGCATATATGGGGGGCATGGTGCTGTCTTACCCAAACGCTGGGGGGTAGAGCAAAATACAATAATATCTCATCTTATTGCTTAATTCAGCGAATTCTTTAACAATCGGTTTTCTTAAATTATTGTTTTTTTTTAGAATACCGTAGGGTTTACGTATTGCAGATAGACAAGGTTATCTGCTAAAATAGTGACAGTTGCGAGGCGTGATTATATTCCTCAAATGTCCAGGGGGATCACAGTTCTCTATATCTGATCGAAAATTCGGTTAGAAAAGATCTAATCACTAGCATAAACCAACCGGAATCAGCGTTGGTGAGAGGATTTCTGCGCCTTATTATATGATCGCTCGCAATTTCTTTGGAGGAGGAGTCTATCTATGGATGCTGAGCATGCGTGGCGGGCTGCGCTCGGTCAATTACAGATGGAGATGCCTAAAGCTGCCTATGAAACTTGGGTGGCGGGCACGGAATTGATAACATATGAAGACGGGAGCTTCATTGTCGGTGTGCAGAATGCTTATGCACGCGATTGGTTAGAATCCCGATTGGCCAGCACGGTCAAACGCAAACTGTCCGGATTAATGAACCGGACAATTGCAGTGAGGTTTGTCGTCTGGCAAAATCCACCTGAATCCGAAATTCCTTCCCCTCGGATTGACCTGCATCCCGAACAAAACGAGCAGGATTCACAGCCATCAAACCCCCTAACAAATAATCAGAAATACACCTTTGACAATTTTGTGGTTGGTACAAGCAATCGTTTGGCTCATGCCGCCTCCATTGCTGTCGCCGAGAACCCGGCGCACTCATATAACCCGTTATTTCTCTATGGAGGCGTTGGCCTTGGAAAAACGCATCTTCTGCATGCAATCGGTAATTCTTGTGCGGAAAACGGTCTTAACGTCCTGTATGTGTCGTCAGAAGAATTTACCAACGACCTAATTAACGCAATTCGCACGCACAAAACTCAGGCTTTCCGCGAGAAGTACCGTCGTACAGATGTACTGCTAATTGATGATATCCAATTTATCGCTGGTAAGGAATCGACTCAGGAGGAGTTTTTCCACACCTTCAACACCCTGCATGGTCAAGATAAACAGCTGGTCATCTCATCCGACAGACCTCCTAAAGCTATGATCACTCTAGAGGAGCGCCTCCGCTCCCGCTTTGAATGGGGTCTTGCCGCTGATATCCAACCACCTGATTTTGAGACCCGTGTAGCTATCCTGCGCTCGAAAGCTTTACGTGTCGGCAGCGATATAGAAAATGAAATATTAGAACTCATTGCCCACCGAATTCAATCAAACATCCGCGAATTGGAGGGCGCCTTAACGCGGGTCGCGGCGTTCTCCCAAATTAGTGCCGTACCGCTTTCCCCCCAGCTGGTGGAGTCTCTGCTGACAGATTTACTCCCCCGGCGCGCCGACATTCAAACTGACGAAGTTATCGATTTAGTCGCCCGAGAATATGGATTGGAGACAGACCGTTTATTGGGCAGGGAACGCACCAAGGAGGTTGCCCTCCCGAGGCAAGTAGCCATGTATTTGCTGCGCGAAGAAGCTAATATCTCTTTACCGAAAATTGGTGAAGCCCTGGGAGGACGGGATCACACTACAGTTATGTATGGTTGTGATAAAGTCACCGATTTACTCGAAACAGATGACCGCTTCCGCCGGCAGGTCGTTGAAATCAGACAGAGTATTTATGGGCAACCCAGATAAAACATATCATTTGATCTTATACTGAAAATGCCTCCGCGGAAATATCGGAGGCATTTTTCATTGTTCATTGTAGTTAGTGGAAGAAGTTAATCCTGTTCTCTATCAGGGTGCCGGCGCCACCACCGTGGGTCTGGTGGTGGTAATGGCGTGGTAATGGATTTTTCCGGGAAGGGGTCAATATCCACCAGGTTGGCGTAAATATACCTACCAATTACCCTGGCAGTGGCAATCGTTGGTGCTGCCAATAAGATACCGAGAAAACCTGCCAGCAATGCACCGGCAAAGATGCCCAGGATGACCACTAATGGAGGCAGGTGGGCCCGGCGTCCAATAATCCTCGGCAGCAAGTAATTGAGATCAAATTGTTGGAAGATGATGTGCATACCGATCACTATCAGCATAAATATCCAGTTCGGGATCGGCAGCCATGTGGAACCAATAAATAAGGCCAAGATGGAGGCGATTACCAACCAAATCGCATGGCCGAGAGTTGGCAGGAACTCTAATAGCCCAGCCAGAAAACCCATCGCGAGTGCGAATGGTAATCCAATAATGAAGCCAACCACTGTGAAAATGGTTGAAACAACGATTGCCAGGACAATCTGAGCCCGGAAAAAAGCAGACCAGATCTCACTGGTCATCAGCCGTAATTGTGTGTTATCAGCCAGGTACTTCGGCGGGACCAGTCCTTCAATCCACTCCCGTAATGCCTGCCCGTCTTTAATCAAGTAGAAGGCAACTACAACTACAAACATAACCCAAATTAGGGAAGAAATTACCTCAACTGCGTAGCCTAACGTTTGCCCAAAAAAAGGTTCGCTTAGACTTCTGAGTGAACCCAAAACCTGCTTGGATACCTCATCAATATTGATGTTTTGACCTAGAATTTCATATTGTGTGATGCGAATTGCTTCAATTTGAGAAAAGATACGCTCGATATCGACATTTAGGCTGCTAATCTGA
>Ga0209013_10003855_pt1 | contig 13208 bp, 12 predicted proteins | sample Cruoilmetagenom2_FD_187291 | JGI IMG/M metagenome (GOLD analysis project Ga0209013, IMG submission 187291) | Oil polluted marine microbial communities from Coal Oil Point, Santa Barbara, California, USA - Sample 2 (SPAdes) (version 2) | ecosystem: Environmental > Aquatic > Marine > Oil seeps ... | reverse complement strand
AATCATTCAACGTACAAAAAGTACGCCTCATGATTCCAAAATTTGCACGCCTTGAATTTGAACTTTTTACGAAACCGTCTAAATCGGACTTTTTACGAGACCATCAAATTTATATAACCTAAAGATAATATTTGTTAAAATATTAGATGGTTAAACAACTAACGAACCAATAGCAGACAATTATGATATGATTTGGATTTTTCTGGCAATGGTCGGACTTTGGATATGGCTTTTCATCTTGATATTGCCGTGGCATCCAATGAGTACTTGTGAGTTTCTGGATGCTGGCGCGCCTGCTCCCGAAGAAAATCTGAGTGATATCTCAGTTCTTATCCCTGCTCGGAATGAAGCGGATGTAATCAAATTTTCACTTACAGGACTGAAGGTACAGGGAAGTGATCTCAATATCATTCTGATTGATGATAATTCTACGGACGGTACAGCCTATTTGGCACGGGAATTATTAAAATATAACTTGCGAATCATCTCGGGAAAACCGCTGGAGCCGGGCTGGAGTGGCAAGCTCTGGGCTCTTGAGCAGGGAATTTGCCACATTGATACACGTTTTACGCTTCTTGTGGATGCTGATATAGAGTTGCAGCCGGGTATTCTTCCGGCACTTTACAAAATGATGACGGAAAACGATCTCCGTTTTGTCTCCCTGATGCCAGCCCTGCGCATGATCAGTTTCTGGGAAAAGTTGTTAATGCCGGCTTTTATATACTTTTTTAAGCTGCTCTATCCATTTAGTCTGTCCAATTCCAGTTTTCCCGGGGTGGCAGCAGCCGCTGGAGGGTGTATTCTGATGGAAACACATCTGCTTGATGAAATTGGTGCTTTCAAAAGCCTTCGCGAAAAACTGATTGATGATTGCGCACTGGCAAAAAGGGTTAAATCGTTCGGTTATAGGACCTGGATCGGTCTGACACATTCCGTACATAGTCTTCGTTCCTACAATCATTTATCTGAAATTTGGAACATGGTGGCGCGTAATGCTTTTACCCAGCTCCATCACTCGGTTCTGCTGCTTGTGCTGTGTACGGCCTTAATGATAACGGTTTTCTGTCTGCCCGTGATGGGTTTTATATTTCCTTCTATTATAGCAAAGGTTATTTCAGCTCTTGCCTTGGGTGCCATGATTCTGAGTTATTTACCGATACTCAAATTCTACGGGCTGTCAAGGAACTGGGCAATAGCCTTGCCGCTGATTAGTATTCTCTATCTTGCCATGACCTGGACGTCGGCAATTCGCTTCTGGAAGGGAGAAGGAGTTAACTGGAAGGGAAGATACTACACGAAAAGACAGGACGTTGGCTAATCTTTTATATCTATAATTCAAGATGATTATAGACATATTGGCCTGGTTGAAGATCCGGTGCGGCAAGATTGCTTGACTGGAAGGGAAGAAATGATGAAAACAAACAGTGCTTATGTATCAGAACAGAACTTCGAGCAACAGATTCTTCAAGGCGTCTCCCGTTCATTTGCGCTTACCATTCCACAGTTGCCGCCCGCTCTTAGCAGTGTTGTCACAAATGCCTACCTGTTATGCCGAATAACCGATACCATAGAAGATGAAGTTGCTCTTACCATTGATCAGAAGAGTTTCTTTTTTCAAAAATTTATCGATGTAATCAGCGGTAAAGTGTCGGCAAATCATTTTGCAGATGAGTTATATCCCTTGCTTTCAGACATGACTTTACCAGCAGAAAAAGAACTAATCCGAAATACAGCATTAATGATTCGGACGACTTTAAGTTTTGATGAAAAACACCAGGCTATACTCAAACGTTGTGTGACGATTATGTCCGAAGGTATGCTAAGATTTCAAAAAATAAAAAGTCCTTATGGATTAAAAGAATTATCGGATATGGATAGTTACTGCTTTTATGTTGCAGGAGTTGTCGGAGAAATGCTGACCGGTCTATTTTGTGAGTATTCGGAAGAAATATCGGAAAATCGGAAAAGATTGTTTGAGGTGGCAGCTTCATTCGGTCAGGGGTTACAAATGACAAATATTCTCAAAGATCTATGGGATGACAAGGAGCGTGGTGTGTGTTGGTTGCCTCAGGATATTTTTCAAAAGGCAGGTTTCGATTTAAAAAATCTTTCGATAGACAACTACGCACATACATTCGGCAATGGGCTCGCCGAGTTAATCGGCATTACACATGCTCATCTTAAAAATGCCCTTGCTTTTACATTGATCATTCCTCCACACGAAACAGGCATACGAAAATTCTGTTTATGGGCTATTGGAATGGCGATTCTTACCTTAAGAAATATTAACAAGAAACGAAATTTTAAAAGCGGTAACGATGTTAAGATTTCAAAAAGGAGTCTAAAGGCAGTAATTACTGTGTCAAACGCAACGCTGAAAAGTAATTATCTTCTCAAGACATTGTTTAATCTCACAACAAGAGGGTTGCCGGAGCCCATCAAGGAATGAGAAAAGATTTTAGTAACCGATCACGGATCTGCTTCCCTGTGTTCTGATGTGGTAAAAGGAATCGGAAGGAAATAATTTTGGGCATACCAGCGCTTCAAAAAATGCGTTTAGGTGCATATATTATAAAACAAATGCTAAAAGGCAAAAGCAGGTTTCCATTAGTGCTTATGCTGGAACCTCTGTTTCGCTGCAACCTGAACTGCAAGGGATGCGGTAAGATAGCCTATCCCGACGAGATTTTGAACAGGAAATTATCTGTCAAGGAATGTGTGGCTGCTGTTGAGGAATGCGGGGCTCCTGTTGTTTCAATTCCAGGCGGTGAACCGCTGCTTCATCCTGATATCGCTATAATCATCAGGGAACTTACCGCCCGCAAAAAGTTTATTTATTTGTGTACCAACGCTCTCCTTATAGAGAAACGGATAAAAGAATTTGAACCTTCACCCTATTTAACATTTAATATCCATATAGACGGTTTAAAAGAACGTCATGATGCCCTGGTTTGTGCCAAGGGCGTATTCGACAAAGCAGTGGTTGCAATTCGTCTGTTGATCTCAGGTGGTTTTCGGGTAACCACAAACACTACTTTTTTCGACGGCGAAATACCCGAAAACGCTGCCCGCCTGCTTGATTTTCTCACTTCTCTCGGGATCGAGGGAATGACTGTATCACCAGCATTTAGTTACGAAAAAGCGCCCGACAGGCAGCATTTTTTGAAACGCGATGGCATCCATGCACTATTCCGGGGAATTTTTGATATCGGCAAGGCAAGGGGATGGCAATTCAATCACAGCAGCCTGTATTTGGACTTTCTGGCAGGCAATCAGGATTACGAGTGTATGCCCTGGGGTAACCCTACCCGCAATATTTTCGGATGGCAGAGGCCATGCTACCTGTTGGACGACGGTTTTGCCGCAACGTATAAAGAGCTCATGGAAAATACAGATTGGGGAAAATACGGTGTGGGCAAAGATCCTCGCTGTGCCGATTGTATGGTTCACTGCGGATTTGAGCCGACTGCTGTCATTGATTCAATAAAAAATCCTCTTAAAGCACTGATGGTCAGTTTGAAAAGAGTGAATACTTAGCAATACGGGAACTATCATGAAGATTTTGATCACCGGAGCTTCCGGATTTATTGGGTCAGCGGTATTACGTCAACTTCTTCAGGTTGGACACGATATGCGGGTACTTTTGCGCGTAAACAGCGATCGCCGTAACCTTACCGGATTAGATATTGAAACCGTTAACGGCGATTTGACTATACCAAGCTCTCTCGATCGCGCCCTTGAAGGGTGTGAAGCGCTTTTTCATGTGGCGGCTGATTACCGTCTTTGGGTACCAGATCCTGAAAATATGTACAAAACCAATGTCCAAGGCACCCGAAATATAATGCTGTCTGCAGCTAAAGCAGGGGTAAAACGGATTGTTTATACCAGCAGTGTAGCCACTCTCGGACTCACAAGGAATGGAAGCCCGGCAGATGAGACAACTCCGGCGACTCTCACAGACATGATCGGTCACTATAAGCGTTCAAAGTTCCTGGCAGAAGCCGAGGTCCGCAAGCTGGTAGTCGAACAGAATCTGCCGGCTGTTATTGTCAATCCATCCACTCCCATCGGTCCTCGAGACATTAAGCCTACCCCGACCGGACAAATGATTGTTCAGGCTGCATCAGGACGTATGCCAGCATATGTTGATACAGGACTCAACCTGGTTCACGTTGACGATGTGGCCAAAGGACACCTGCTGGCATTCGAGCGTGGTGTGCCTGGTCAGCGGTATATACTGGGTTCACGTAATATGACTCTAAAAGAGATTCTCACCGAGCTGGCTGAAATAACCGGAAATCAAAAACCACGATTTCGTATTCCTCATAATCTGATCCTGCCTATTGCTTATATAACGGAAGCCTGGGCTCGACTATTCGGTGGAGGTCAACCATTAGTTACAGTGGATGGGGTCAGGTTGGCTAAAAAATATATGTTTTTCTCCACAGCGAGGGCCAAGCGCGAACTCGGTTTTAAGACCATACCGGTGAGGCAGGCTTTATACGACGCTATAGATTGGTTTAAACAGAACGGATATTTTACAAAAGAGGAGATAACCACCCGATGAAAAAGATAAAAATTGGCATCGTGGGTATAGGAAACTGTGCCAGTTCGTTGGTTCAGGGTATTAACTATTACAGGAACAAGGAAGCTAAGAACGCCATAGGCCTGATGCACTGGGATATCGGTGGTTATAGGCCACACGATATAGAGGTTTCAGCAGCATTTGACATAGATAGACGCAAAGTCGGTAAAGATGTGGCAGATGCCATTTTTGAAAGTCCCAATTGCACAAAGGTATTTCATAGAGATATTCGGGCAATAGGGGTTAATGTCCGGATGGGTCAGGTGCTGGACGGCATGTCAGAGCATATGCGGTATTATGACGATAGATATACTTTTCTTCCTGCGGATGATCCGGAACCAGGCAAGGATGAAGTTGTTAGAGAGCTTGTAGAATCGGGAACTGAGATCCTGCTTAATTATGTGCCGGTAGGATCTGAAAAGGCTGCCCAATTTTATGCAGAGTGCGCTCTGAAGGCTGGTATCGGTTTTGTGAACAACATGCCGGTATTCATTGCCAGTGATCCGATATGGAGCAAACGCTTCGAAGACAGTAATATTCCCATCATCGGCGACGATATAAAATCCCAGCTCGGTGCCACGATTGTTCACCGGATGCTCACCGATCTGTTCAATAAACGCGGTGTTGAACTGAAACACACCTATCAGCTTAACACAGGTGGCAATACCGACTTTCTTAACATGCTTGATCGTAACCGACTCATGTCAAAGAAAAAATCAAAAACCGAGGCCGTCCAGTCGGTTGCAGCGAACCGGATAGATGACAGAAACATTCACATAGGTCCGAGTGACTATGTAGCATGGCAAAAGGACAACAAGATATGCTTTCTCCGCATGGAAGGCAGGTTATTCGCTAATATACCGATGAGCCTGGAGTTGCGCCTTTCTGTGGAGGACTCCGTCAACTCTGCCGGTGTAGTCATTGATGCTGTCCGATGTTGCAAACTTGCGCTGGATCGGGGTGAAGGCGGTGTTCTGTATTCGCCATCGGCCTATTTTATGAAACACCCCCCACGGCAATACAGTGATGATCAGGCCTTTCATATGACTGAGGCCTTTATCCGGGGAAGCCGGGCAGAAGACCCGCAGCAAAAACACGATAAGGAATAAGATGAAAGGCAGACAGAACAAGGAGAACAGAAGGTGCCATCTTTAGCAACCCGAAAGTTTCAGGATTGTAAGGCTATCCTTTTCGATTTCGGCGGTACTCTCGATTCTGACGGGGAACACTGGCTTGATCGGTTTTATGCACTTTATGAAGATGCGGGTTTAAATATACCTTTAGACCAGATAAAGCGGGCATTCTATTCTGCCGATAGGGCTTGTTATATAGATCCGGAAGTTAATTCTTTGGGGCTAAGAGAGCTAATGAGACTCCACTTGAGGCTCCAATTTGAGATGCTTAGGTTAAACGACCCTGAAAAGGAAGAAAGGCTTTCCGATGCATTTTGCACAGAGTGTGAAAGTTTCTTAGGACGCAACGCTCGCCTGCTCCGCCAGTTACGACAGTGTTACAGGCTGGGTGTGGTATCCAATTTTTACGGTAACGTTGCCGTCCTGTGCAAAGAAGCGGGGTTTTCGGATATCATGGAACTAATTTTGGATTCCGCCATGATTGGCATCGAAAAACCCGATCCCCGAATCTTTCAGCTTGCCATCAGAAAATTAAATCTCTCACCTGTAGATATTGCTTTTGTGGGAGACTCTTTTGAGCGTGATATGGTTCCCACACGAGGCCTTGACATGAAGACCATATGGTTGAAAGGGTCAAATCCCCGAATCCCTTCAAATGCCGGACCGGTCGATTCCGTCATTTCAAGCCTTGCTGAGCTGGAAGCGCTGATTTCATGAAAGCGGGAATCATTGCTGCCGGGAGAGGAGAGCGTTTTGCTCGGGAAGGCATCTTGATCCCGAAACCGCTTCTGCCTGTCCGTGGTGAGCCTATGATCGCCAGGACGATCCGTGCCGCTGCTACCTTAAAGGTTAACTCAATCGCCTGCATTGTGAATGACTTGAATCCGGATGTGGCGCGCTATCTTAAAGGAAAGATATGGCCGGTGCCTCTGAATCTGATTGTAAAGACAACCCCCAGTTCCATGGAAAGCCTCTTTTGTCTTGCCCCGTTTTTGAAGGATGGGTCCTTTATCCTGTTCACAGTGGATGCGATTTTTTCTTTCACGACCCTGAAAAATTTTGCCGCAAAAGTCCGCTCTATGGATAAGTCCGACGGGGCCCTGGCCATAACCCGGTTTGTGGATGATGAAAAGCCGTTGTGGGTGAAGATGAACAGTCGTGATAAGATTATCGCCATGGGAAATGAAGCCAGAGACAGCCGATATGTAACCAGCGGTTTCTATTATTTCCGCCCAAATATTTTTGGGATGATAGATGAGGCCAGAGCAAGAAAGCTTAACGCCCTTCGCCAGTTTCTGGGTCTATTGATTGAAACGGGTTTCTCGCTACATGGTGTCCATGTCCCCAAAACAATTGATGTGGATTACCCCGAAGACTTAAAGAAGGCAGAGGCATTTTTAAAGGAGATCGAAGGTTAATGAGAAAGCAATCTCCGATCCTTGGTATCTATAGGGAACAGATCTTTTCCCCCGGTAAGATTCAACAAGATGCGGCCATCCTTGATACTACACTGTCGAAGTTGGCACAGATGGGCTATGAGACCTATGCACTACGTGCCGAGACCCTTGACATTGTTTCTCCTCCTGGCTTGGTATTAAGCTTGGCGCAGTCCGACAGGGCCCTTGGGATCTTAGGAAAATTGCAGGAGGACGGAATACCAGTGATTAATTCCGTACGGTCGGTACGTAACTGTTATCGAAAGAACCTGGTCCCTCTCTTGCAAAAAAACGGCCTGCCCGTACCTGAAAGCCGGATCATTTCTTTAGATGACCTGGAGCGCAAGGAATTGTCCTTTGATATATCCACAACATACTGGTTGAAACGCGGTGATGTGCATGCGATCCGGCCAGAAGACGTGGTACAAGTAAAATCGGGCAATCAAGTGATCACGGCCATTGAGCATTTCCGCCGGCAAGACATAGAGGATGTGCTTGTCCAGGAGCATGTGGAAGGTATGGTGGTCAAGTTTTATGGTGTTGGAGCGGATACATATTTCACTGCATTCTCTCCATCTACCGGTGAAAAGATTGTCTTTCAGATAGAGGCCCTATCAAAAATAGCACGCCTGTCAGCAAAAGTCGTTGGGCTTGAGGTTTATGGCGGCGACGTCATCTTCACTCCAGAGGGCAAAGTGGCACTGATCGATCTTAACGATTGGCCCAGCTTTTCTTTGTGCTGCGAGCCTGCTGCCGAGGCCATAGCCGGATACACAACACGATTGATCAACGGAGGATTATATGAATTATCAAAATAGTGCGAAAGAGGTTGTTAAAACTATATCACAAAAACTTTATCGTGAAGAGCAGCGATACATATCCCCCGGCCTTCAGGAAGTGGCGCAGCTTTCTCAATTGGCTATAAAAGAGGCAAACGGCAGGTGGCTTGTTGACATGGACGGCAGGCGTTATCTTGATTTCATGGCAGGTGTGGCGGTCTGCAGTCTGGGACACTCCCATCCAAAGTATATTACTGCGCTTAAAGATCAGCTGGAAAGGTTTGTGGTGGGCAGTTTTACCACGGAAAATCGCCTGGAACTCCTCAAACTCATTGCCTCTATTACACCTGAAGGCCTTGATAAAATCCAGCTCTATAGCGGCGGCGCAGAGGCGGTGGAGGCTGCGATTCGCCTGGCCAAATCATACACCGGGAAATTTGAAGTCATCAGTTTTTGGGGCGGCTTCCACGGCAAAACCGGCGGGGTGATGGGTCTTTTGGGTGATCCTTGGAAAAAAAACTGGGGGCCCCTTCATCCAGGCCTTCATCTTTCTCCTTATGCGGATTGTTACCGTTGCCCGTTTGCTATGGACTATCCCGGTTGCGGACTTTTTTGCCTGGAATTCCTTCGCAAATTCATCGAAAATAATACAGTTGGAAGCCTTGCCGCAATCATTGTAGAGACCATTCAGGGTACCGCGGGTAACATCGTACCTCCCCCTGAATTCATTCCCGGTCTATTAGAAATTGCCCATGAAAATGATGCGTTGCTCATAACCGATGAAATGATCACGGGATTTGGACGTACTGGAATGATGTTTGGTTCGAACCATACAGGCATTATCCCTGATATCATGACTATCGGGAAAGGCATGGGAAACGGGTTCCCGGTAAGCGGTATCGTCTCTAGCAACGAAATCACAAGCACCAGGCCCTTTTCAAAGCCGAGTTCATCCTCCAGCAGTTACGGAGGAAACGCCCTGGCCGGCACTGCGGCCCTTGTGACCATCCAGACAATCATTGAAGAATCTCTGGTGGATAATTCCCGAAAAGTAGGAGATTATCTCCTTAATGGATTGCACAGACTTCAGGAAAAATTTGAGTTTATTGGGGATGTTCGCGGAGCAGGACTCCTTATTGGAGTGGAATTGGTAAAGAATCGCAAGACCAAAAAACCACTTGAAAAATCGGTTACAAAACAGATATTCTTAGAGACCCTTAAGAGGGGAATGGTGAGCATGAATTACAAGGCCAACTTCCGCATTAATCCCCCCTTGAGCCTGACCAGAGAGGAGGCGGATACAGGGTTGGAAATCCTTGATGATGTCTTTGCCTATACTCAAAGGCATCTCCTTAGAGGATGAAAGGGCAATATGACCGGTGATAATGCTAAATATAGCTTTCCGTTACATGGTGTGCTCATAGGTTTCGGCAATGTGGCCAGACATGCCCATTTGCCGCTGTTTCTAAAAAATGCACATTTTGTGATAGATGCCGTGGTAGAACCATCCAGCAAGCGAGCAAAATTGGCAAAAGATCTGTTGCCGGATGCCATGATCTATTCTGATATCGATCAGATGATTACCAATAACAACTTTGCTTTTGTGGATATCTGTACCCCCCCATGCTTCCATGCGAAGCTTGCCCTTAAAGCCGCAAAGGCCGGCTTCCATGTTTTTTGTGAAAAACCCCTGGTCACATCTTTTGAGATTGTTCCCAAATTAATTGATGCAGCCGAAAAACACCATAGGGTTGTCTTTACAGTTAACAACTGGAAGCACGCACCTATATTTGCAAGAGCAATTGGGCTTGTACACCATGGTCAAATAGGACGGGTTCAATCGATTTCGCTCAGCGCTCTGCGTACACCAAACTCCGGTGGGGGGCTTTCCGACTGGAGAAAAATCGTAGAGATCGCAGGTGGCGGCATCCTTTTAGACCATGGCTGGCATCATCTCTATCTGGTACTGTCTATTATAAAGGACGTCCCTGTATCGGCCTCTGCGAAGATGCAATACTTAGGTGGAAGTCACCTTGAGGATGAAGTAGATCTTATGGTGCGATTTAAAAATGCCGAGGCGCACCTTCACCTTACCTGGCGTTCGTCCCAACGACAAAACTTTGGGAACATAAAAGGTGAAAATGGAATGATCAGCATCAATGATGATCACCTGATTTTGCACAAAAATGGTCTTCCCCCAGTCCGGTATGATTTTCCTTATACCCTTTCCAGAAGTTCTCACCATCTGGAATGGATGAAACCTGTGATTGAGGATTTTCGTCGCGAAACTCTTGATAGCAATGTTCGTGGCACCAATCTTACAGAGGCTAAGTGGTGTGCCCACCTTATCTCTTTGGCCTATCGATCACAACGGGAAGGTTCCCGTTTTATTAATGTCGATTCAATTTCGCAATACGTTTGATCCCTAAAGGCGCTGAGGAATATTGCAATATATAGATCGATTCATCCGATAAAAATCTGGAAAAATCAACTCATGATGAACTATTCTTTAATCATTCCTGCTTTTTTTGATGAGCAATTTCTAAAAGTTAGAATTGCCGGATTAACGCTGATAGACCGTCTTTTTCATGAAGCACAAAAATGTGGCATTCAAAAAGTATTCGTTTTTTGCTCCAACCCTGACTCATTGAAACCATTGAACAATTCTGTTCAATTTGTGAGCAAAATTGATAAAATGGAAGAAATACCTCAAATGAGTTCTATAATATTGAAATGTGGTTATCTGCCTAATGCTCTTTTCTTTGAATCATTATTAAAATCTATTGATGGGAAATTTTCCTGCCTGATTCCACATTATCCTTCAGTATTAGTGGTTAAAGAAAATAATGACACGCAAAAGCTAAAAAAGTTATGGGATAAAAATGGTTTTGACTCTTTATACGATGAATTCAAAAACAGCTCTTTTTCTAAAGTGTTAGATATAAAAAACGGAAATATTTATGATACAAGAAGTCCTGAAAGAATCTTCTTTGTTGAAAATCAACTATTCAAGGACTTAATCAAAGATACTGAAGGGCTCATGTCGAGGCACTTTGAGAGAAAGATATCGATTGCGATTTCTAAACGCCTGGTCGAAACGTCCATAACTCCCAATCAAATAACTGTAATCAGTATGTTGATTGGATTGTTGGGGGCTTTTTTTATGGGGATCAGTAGAGGTTTGTGGCAGATATTGGGGTCAATCTTGTTTTTAACCCATTCTATTATGGATGGTTGCGACGGTGAGATAGCTCGAATTAAATTTTTAGAAAGTCGCTTGGGAGGTCTTCTCGATTTTTGGGGAGACAATGTGGTTCATTCTGCTGTATTTATAGCTATTGCATGGGAATGGTGGAATAGGACACAGGCCTTTTTCCCTTTATTATTGGCGATGTTTGCAGTTTTGGGCTGTTTGGCCTCAGCCGGTATGATCTATTGGAAGACCATGCGGTTCAAGGATGAAAAAGGCCCGCTGTATATCCATGTGTCCTCTTTAAAAGAAAAAAATAAGCTGAAGGAAATCGCCGACTTTTTATCCAGACGTGATTTTATTTATCTGGTTGTGATATTATCATTCTTCAAGCATCTGGATTGGTTTTTAATATGCAGTGCCCTTGGAACGCCGGCATTTTTATTGGTGCTTGTCTGGCTTAATTCCAAAGAAAGCCGGAAATAAATTATAGACCGGCCTTCTGATTCTATCGGTATCTAAATGAAAAAGTTTCATGTTTACAGCATCATTACAGGAATCGCTCTGCTATTTTTTTTAATCTGGAAAATCGGTCCAAGAGAATTATGGCGGGACCTGACCCTGTTGGGCTGGGGACTCTTGCCGATGATCCTGCTTGAAGGACTGGTGGACCTTTTTAATACCATTGGTTGGCGATATTGTCTTTCCGGCCCCCATCGATCATTGCCCTTTTTTCAGATATTCTGTATCCGCCTGGCCGGCACTTCGATTAATTATCTCACTCCCACAGCCACCCTCGGGGGCGAAATAATCAAGGGAAGCCTTTTGTCTTTGAATCATCAAGGCCCTCAAGCCGCTGCCGGTGTGATTATCGGTAAACTTTCATACACTCTGGCACAACTAATTTTTGTGGTTTTGGGGTCCTTTTTTGTCCTTTGGAAAATTGAGCTACCGGTCGGAGTTTGGGTAGCAATGCTCGCAGGGAGTACCCTTTTAGGGGCAGGGCTCCTGGGATTTTTGGCCGTTCAGAAGTATGGCAAACTGGGAGCCATCGTGCGCTGGCTCATGGTTCATAAAGTTGGCGGAAAAGCTTTAGAAAAAGTAGAACATCACATTACGAAAGTGGATAATGAGCTCAAGATCTTTTATAAAAAGCATCCCCAAAATTTAACTCTATCTATGTTCTGGCACACCATTGGAATGGCATGTAGTATTATGAAGTGCTGGTACTTTCTTTTCATAATGATAGACCATGCATCCTTCTTGATGGCTGTCGGTATCTGGTTCCTGGGAAGTTGGATAGATCTTGTGGGTTTTGCTATCCCAAGCAAAATTGGTCTGTTGGAAGGCACCCTGGTTATTATTTTCAGGCTATTCGGTCTCCAGTCAGCCCTCGGTTTTACATACGGAATTGCTCTTCGACTGGAACAGATTTTCTGGGCTGGAGTCGGACTTTTAATTTATACAGCGCTACTGGGAAAGAAACGTGAAAGAAAGCTTTTCCCAAGCAAAAGGGCAAAAGGTGATACGCCCTGGCATACCCACTAAAGCAATGTCAAAACAAAGATTCACTTTGGAAAGGGAAACTTGCCAATAAGGTTTTTTAATAAAAGAAAAGGAAGGTTTGACATGTTGAAAATAGACAGATCTATCCGGCTAACCCAGGTTTTGGTTTTTGGGATAATTATCGGTTTTTGTTTGATTTTCATTTTCCAGCGTGAGGCATTGGCGGAAAAACAAAAACAGAAAAGACCTGTCCTGAGTTTGCAGCAGTTGATTGATATGGCTGTTGTCAAAAGCCCCGAGATAGATGAAAGCCGAAGTGAAATTAATGTGGCCAAAAGTAATCTCAAACAGGTAAAAGCTGCTTATTATCCCCAAATTGATATCACCGGTGTTACTGGTCCCGTCAACGATACCGAGGAACCGATAATTATCAATAATAAAATCCATGATCCATCCCCTGGCACAAGTTTTTCTAATACCGGTATTTTTGGCAGGTTAGATTTTACCGTAAAGCAACCCATTTACACCTTTGGCAAGCTTTTTAACCGAGAAGAAGCAGCAAAAAGTGGAATCAAGGCC
>Ga0209013_10003854_pt1 | contig 13210 bp, 13 predicted proteins | sample Cruoilmetagenom2_FD_187291 | JGI IMG/M metagenome (GOLD analysis project Ga0209013, IMG submission 187291) | Oil polluted marine microbial communities from Coal Oil Point, Santa Barbara, California, USA - Sample 2 (SPAdes) (version 2) | ecosystem: Environmental > Aquatic > Marine > Oil seeps ... | reverse complement strand
ATGCCCGGGCCATTGCAGACAGAGCCAGACCAGGCTCAACAGTTGTATTAATGGGAGCTGGTTTTATTGGCTGTATTATTCTGGAATCTCTGGTACAGCGGGGTGTGAATCTCACCATTGTTGAACGAGATGAGCGTATGGTTCCCAGAATGATGAATGAAACTTCGGGAAATATGCTCAAGGAATGGTGTGAAAGTAAATCTATCCGTGTTCTTACCGGACATAGCGTATCTGAAATTAAAAAAGATGAGCAGCTTATAGTTCAATTGGATTCGGGAGAGGCATTGGATGCTGAACTGGTTATTTCGGCAACAGGTGTTCGTTCTAATACTGACTTTCTGGAAAACACCAATATTGAACTGGATAGAGGCGTATTGGTTAATCAGTATTTACAGACTAATCAGAAAAATATTTATGCGGCTGGCGATGTGGCTCAGGGACGTGATTTTTCTACGAATGAATTTTCTGTTCAGGCGATACAACCTACAGCTGTTGAACATGGCCGTATTGCTGCAATTAATATGGTGCAGGGAAATACTCTGCTGCATCAGGGCAGTTTGAATATGAATGTTCTGGATACGCTGGGATTGATTTCAACTTCCTTTGGTCAATGGATGGGGGTTGAAAGTGGTGATGAAGTCAGCCAGCTTGATCGGGAACGTTTTAAATATATAAATTTGCAATTTAAAGATGAATGCCTGGTGGGCTTAAGCAGTCTGGGCCATACTGAAAATATGGGCGTAGCCAGAGGATTGATTCGAGGCAAGGTTAAGTTGGGAATATGGAAGGAACGCCTGCAGGAAAATCCTACCCGATTAATGGAAGCTTATCTGGCCTGTTCGGTTGGAAATGTATAGTAAGCTCAACTCAAGGTTTAGTATGAAAATAGTTTTAAAATGTTTTGCTTCTTTAGCCCAGCACCTGCCATCTCATGCTCAGCGTAATGCTGCTGATGTTGATGTTTCAGAGGGTATGAACGTTAATGAAATTATTGATCATTTTCGTATTGATCGTGAGGATGCCTATCTTGTGATCCTCAATGGTGTTTTTGTTTGTTGTGAAGAGCGGGATAAAACCATCCTAAAAGAAGGTGATACTCTGGCTCTATGGCCGGAAGTTGCTGGTGGCTGAGCAGTGACTGAGTTTAAAGATGAATTTACTCTGGAAATGGGCTATACCCGTGAAGAATTTATCCGGAGTTTTTCTTCTTTGGCAGATGGGCAGCCTTACCAAAGCAGTCAGGACCGCATTCACTTAAACGAAGCCAAAAGACAGCTGCTTATCAAATTGGGTGAAGATCAAAACAGACAGATTGCTTCACTCATCATTCCAAAAATCCAGGTTACATTTTTATTTTCAGGCTATAGTAAAGAAGAAAAAAGTTATTTCATGAAAAAATTCAGGAGGTATTATCATAAAGGGGGAGGTTGAAAATGAGCTGAATGATGAGCAATTATTGCGCTATAGCCGGCAGATTATGTTACCCGAGATTGATCTGAAAGGACAGCAAGCGCTGCTTTCCGCTCGTGTACTTATTATTGGTATTGGCGGTCTGGGCTCCCCTGTAGCACTTTATCTGTCTGCATGTGGTGTTGGACATATATGTATTGCTGATCCGGATAAAGTCGAATTAACGAATCTGCAGAGGCAAATAGCTCATAGTGAAAACTCTCTGGGTTTGGATAAGGTGAGTTCCTGCAAAAACTCAATGAGCGCTCTGAATCATGAAGTTGAAATACGCACCCTGGAAACCGCTTTGGAAGGTGAGCTGTTATTAAAAGAAGTTGCCCGGGCTGATATTGTGGTTGATTGTACTGATAATCTTACGACCCGTTTTGCCATTAACAAAGCCTGTGTTATTAATACCACAGCGCTGGTATCTGCGGCATCTATCCGCTGGGAAGGTCAGATAACTGTTTTTCATCCCGGCTTAAAAGGCAGTCCTTGTTATCATTGCTTTCACCAGGAAGAAAACAGCAATGGTGAACCAAGAGAATTGGAGCAGACTTGTGCAAAAAATGGTATTCTTGGTCCGGTTGTCGGTGTTATGGGCAGTATGCAGGCCATTGAAGTGGTTAAAATAATAACTCAGTCAGGTGATACTCTGCTTGGCCGTGTGTTATTATTTGATGCGCTGACGATGCAGTGGGAAAGCATGATTTTACCACCCAACCCGGATTGCAAAATATGTGGCAATTTAACTAATAACTGACCTTAATTATACGTTTAATGGAAGAATTAAGCTCCGCAAGTATTCAGGCACTAACACTCCTTTTTTCAGGTAATGTGGAAATCTGGCGTATTATTGGTGTTTCTTTTACTGTCTCGGTCAAAGCTATTTTGATCGCAACAGTTCCTGCTGTGATCATTGCCTTCCTTCTTTCTTATTATGTCTTTCCAGGACGTCGTCTGCTGATTGCATTATTTAATACAGCATTGGCTATTCCTGCGGTCGTTGTGGGACTGACTTTATATATCTTATTGTCACGCGCGGGTCCTCTGGGTGATTTGCACCTGTTATTTACCCAGCAGGCAATGATTATCGGACAAATTATTTTGAGTTTTCCAATTCTGGTTGCTATGAGTCATGCCAGTCTGCAGGCTTCCGATCGCCGAGCCTGGGAGACGGCAATTACTTTGGGCGCACATCCATTGCGGGCAGCTTTGACGGTACTCAGGGAGGTACGATTTGGTCTTATTGCAGCAATAATAGCTGCCTTTGGTCGTATTATTGCGGAAGTGGGCAGTTCCATGATGGTGGGTGGTAATATTCTCAATTACACTCGAAACATACCAACAGCCATTGCGCTGGAAACCAGTAAAGGCAGCTTTGCGCAGGGGATTGCTCTGGGTATGGTATTGCTGTTTCTGGCTTTGCTGCTGAATCTGTCATTAACCTGGTTTCAGGGCAAGGGTGAGGTTAACTCATGAGCAATAATTTATGAACAGGAAAGACTGGCATATTAAAATGAATCATATTGCCTTTCAACATAAGGAACGATTGATTCTGGATGATATCAACTTACAGATAAGACATAATGACTTCATTCTTATGACGGGACAAAATGGTTCGGGCAAATCTACCCTGCTTAGAATTATTGCCGGCCTGTTAAAGCCATCGATGGCGCAGATAAGCTCCGGGCATCATAAGCAAAGCTGGCCACAGGCACGAAATATGCTTCGACAGCGTATTTGTTACTTACATCAACAACCCTACCTGTTTCACGGAACTGTATTTGACAATATTGCTTATGGTCTGCGCCGTAAGAAAGTACCTAAACAGGAAATTGGACATCGGGTTAATCTGGCATTACAGACCTTTTCCTTAGAAAGTTTAATTAACCGAGATTGTCGTGAACTTTCAGGAGGTGAAAAACAGCGTGTCGCTATCGTTCGCTCCTGGATTATCAAACCTGACATTATTCTTCTGGATGAACCTTTTGCTAATATGGATAAAGAGTCACGATTCAAATCCTATGATTTAATCAATCAATTGCAGCATAATGATATTGCTGTTCTGCTAACAAGTCATGATCCTCAGATGGGAGCGTTAAATATTAATCAGCACCTGCATTTATACCAGGGCAAAATGGTAAGCAAACACCTTTAATATAATGAGTAATTAAAAGAGTTTAAAATGAAAGATCAAATATTAACTGTTAACGAAGCATTAAATGTTATAAAAAACAAACTCACTGCAATAGAAAATCAACAGACAGTCATTTTGCCTAATGCTCTGGGAATGACGCTTGCGGAAGATATTATTTCGCCAATTAATGTGCCTAACTATCAAAATTCAGCAATGGATGGTTATGCATTGTCAGGCAGTAATATCCCTGAAGAAGGTGAACAGGAACTAAAAATAGTGGGCGTTGCCTATGCCGGCACTCCTTTTAACGGAGATATTGGTCAGGATGAATGTGTGCGGATTATGACTGGAGCTAAAATTCCTGATGGTGTTGATACGGTGATTGAACAGGAAAAAGTCCAGCTCAATGGCGATTTCATAACGATAGGCAATAACAATAAGCCAGGACAGAATGTTCGAAATATTGGTGAAGATATAGCTAAGGACAGTGTTGTTCTTGCTTCAGGCTCCTGCCTGGGCGCCGCACAAATGGGTGTCCTGGCATCTTTAGGAATTGCGTCTATTAAGGTACGCAGAAAACTGCGAGTGGCTGTTTTCTCCAGTGGTGATGAGATACGCAGTATTGGTGAGACTTTGGATGGCAGCCAGATTTATGACAGTAATCGTTATACGATTACCAGTTTGTTAAAAAATCTGGGTGTAGAAGTTATTGATTTAGGTGTTGTTCCGGATACTCAGGCAACCATACAGCAAACATTGGAAGTGGCTTCTCTGGAAGCTGATATGATTATTACCTCTGGTGGAGTTTCGGTTGGTGATGCTGATTATATTAAACAGTCTCTGCAGACAAAGGGTGAAATCTATTTTTCCAAACTGCATCTAAAACCCGGCCGCCCACTCACTTTTGGTCGACTGAATCAGGCCTGTTTTTTCGGACTGCCGGGTAATCCTGTCGCCGTGATGGTCACTTTTATGTATTTTGTCAGACCGGCAATCAAGCAGCTAATGGGACAAACAGATATTGAACTGACAAATTTTGAGGCAGCCTGTCAGTCTGAACTTAGAAAACATTCCGGACGTACAGAGATTCAACGCGGCATACTGGAACAGGATAAAGAACAGGGGCTGATGGTTCGTACGACGGGTAAGCAGGGTTCGGGTGTGCTCAGTTCGATGAGCCGTGGTAATTGTTTTATTTATCTGGATCATGAAATGCAGAGTGTGAGTTCAGGAGATAAAGTTACTGTTCATCCATTTAAGCTCTTTTAAACTCAATACATGTTTTGAACCAGCTGAGTTATCCCTGTTCCTTTTCAATTCGTTTCATCATGTTTTCCCATAGGTTCAGTGATTTTTCATTGTCAAGAGCGATCATTTTATTATCTGATAGCCATAAACCTTCACTATTAAAGCTAAACAAAAAGGAAAGATCATTTCTTTTGTTTTTTAGCAGCAGGTTTTTATTAAAATTGTCCAGGATCAGCGGCTCAGCAGTCAGGGATGGATAATAACTTAAAACCATGTGGTTTTGTTTATCGTCCATTTTTACATAATTGATCCTCAGTCGTTCAATCGGAATATCCAGTGCTAACAAAGTAAAATATTTGGCGATACTAAAGTCTTCACAATCACCAGCATTACGAATTAAACTTTCAATGGGTGTTGCCCAATAGTCTTTCTTATTCCAGAGTTCTTTATCGGAAACCCAATCCATCCGATTAAAAAAATCATTCACCAGTTTTATTTTTTCTTGTTCAGTTTTACCCAGGCTGTGATGTATGAGATTTTCCCAGTCGGTAAAGCGCTGGCTTGTTGCATAATCATGATTGCTGTTAATTTGATGATTGGCTTCAGCCATCAGAAAATCAAATTTGTCGAGATGTTCAGCATGAGCATGAATAGAACAGAAGGGGGCTGACATAACGGAGAGTTTGACAAGGTTCAAGGCAATATATCTGGAATATTTTTTGAGCATCTTGAACCATCCTTAATGTTACAGCAAATTAACCAGGATCAATTGAATAAAGGTGTGCTAGGACTTCAGTATAGTATATAAAATTATTTTTTACATATCAGTATTCCTACGAGCAACACCCTCGGTTTATACGTAGCCCGCAGTCTTTATTTTTGCCACCAGGTGGTTAGTAAGGGGACGTAGGATATTAATAGCAGCCAGACTAACATGATCATAAGAAAGGGAAAAGTGGCTCGAAATAATTTCAAAATAGGTTGACCAAAGCGCTGGCTGGCAATGAACAGATTTATTCCAACGGGTGGTGTCATATAGCCAATTTCCAGGTTGGCCAGAAAAATAATGCCCAGATGAACAGGTTCAATGTTGTAACGTATGGCCAGAGGCATAATCAGCGGCACAACGACAACGATGGCAGAAAAAATATCCATCATGGCTCCGACTAACAGAAGAAACAGATTGAGAAGTAGTAAAAACTGTAATTGACTGTCAATGTTTCTTTCAACCACTTCTAATAATTTCATCGGCAGTTGGGAATCAATTAATAAATTGGTTAAGCCCATGGCAACACCCAGAATAATTAATATACTGCCGACCAGAGTAGTTGTATCAATCAGGATCTGTGGTAAATCTCTTACCAGCTGTATTTTTTTAAAAATGACCATTTCCACAAGCAGAACATAAATTGCTGTCAGTGCGGCTACTTCAGTAATGGTCACAAAACCGCCAAAAATTCCGATGAGAATCAAAATGGGTAGCATAATATCCCAGATGCTGCCTCGTAGAGCAGAGAATAGCCGGTGCCAGGAAAAATCATGGGGCGGTATATGTAATTTTTTAGCTGAAAAAATACTGTAAATGGATAGCATGACCAATAGCAGCAAACCGGGCAGCATGCCGGAAAGAAATAATTCATCAATGCTGACTCCGGAAACGATACCGTAGAGCAGAATAGCCATGCTGGGTGGAAACAAAAGACCCAGAGAGCCAGATGTTGTCAACAGCCCCAGACAAAATTTGTCCCGGTAGTTGGCATGTTCCAGCATGGGCAGAAGCAGAGCACCAAGGGCAATAATGGTGACCCCGGAGGCTCCGGTGAATGCGGTAAATGCAGAGCAGGAGACAATGGTAACAATTGCAAGTCCACCAGGCATCCAGCCCAGCAGAGCATTAAACAATTTGATTAAACGCTTGGTTCCACCACCCGCAGCCAGAATCATGCCTGCCAGGGTAAACAGAGGAATGGCAATTAGGTTGGGTTGGGATGCCAGGCGGTACATTTCAATGATTAATACCGTGGGATCAAGTTCAGCAGAATGACTGGCCACCAGTCCGCCGGCACCCATTACAGCAAACAGGGGCGTGCCGAGGATGGCAAGAAGAATTAATGCCAGGATAATAATAATCATTTAAGATCAGTACATGAAAAATGTTTAATGGGTCTGGGTTTCGGCTCTTTATATTCAAAGCCGGTAATGGTCAGGAGCAGCAAATGCAGGGACAGAATAGAAAATCCAATGGGCAGGATCAGGGCAAGATAGACTGACCAGCGTTCATTACTTGGTGCATATTGCCACTCATCCAGCCAGAAACTTAAGGCAAACCAGGCGAAGATACTGCAAACGAATGCACTGAGTAATAACAGCGGGCGGATCAGCTGTTCCTGCTGCTCGGTGCTGAGAAAAGGTGTCAGAATATCAATTTTTATATGTTTGTTCTGCTCGGAAACCAGCGCTGCGCCCATAAAAATAATAAACAGGATCAAATGTCGTGTGACCACATCCATATGAGAAAAACCGGTGTCAAAAAAGTTTCGTGCAACAACCTGTATAATTGCCAGCAGCAATAATAATAATAAACTGCTTGCGGCAATTAACTTTTCAAAAATGATCAATCCATGCTTTATTGCAAAAACAATTTTTAGCCAGGTTGGCATTGTTGTACCTTTTGTTCGCTCAAGTCCCTTCTCCCTCTCCCAGAGGGAGAGAGAACTCAAGGCTGTTTAGAACGAAATTCTTCCAGCATCGTTTTGGTGCGCTTGAACATTTTTTTGGAAATATAATCGGACTTAATTAATTCATTGGCAGCGGAGTCTCGAATTGCCATCATTTCCTGTTTTTCCTGTTCGTTCCAGTCCCACATAAATTGAATACCACTCTCTTTGAGTAGAGTAATACTTTGTACATTATCACGGCGGGTAATTTCATTAATATTTTCACCCGCTGTTTTACCTGTTGTTTTTAATAATTGCTGTAAATCATCAGGTAATTTTTTATAAAAACGGTTGCTGACGACCAGACTGCCAATTGCATTGGTCATGGAGACATTGGTGGCATAGGACAATTTGGTATGCCACTGCATCGTTAATGCACCAAAGGTCGAATTATAAACTGTATCAATACTACCGTGTCTGGCAGTCAGCTGGGTATAGACATCAATAATTGACAGTGGTACAGGAGAAACACCGGCGGCTTTGGCAAAAGCCTCACCAATGGGATCTCCCTGCCATAACCAGATGCGTTTACTTTTGAGATCGTCCAGTGAATGAATGGGTTTTTTGGAGAAAAAATGGATGGTGCCTATTTCTGGCCAGCCTAATAATTCAAAACCTTTAAAGCGGAAACCAGCTTCTATTTCTGGCATAAGCTGGTCCCGTACATAATCAGATTCATCCGTATTTCTGAATAAAAAAGGCATTTCCAATACCCTTGCTGATGAATAAATTCGGCCTACCCCATAACCGGTAAAAAAAGCACCCTGTAATTGTCGGCTTCGCATCTTACGCAAAACATCGGGTTCGTCGCCCATAACACCGCCGGGGTATATCTTGAATTTCAGGCGACCGTCACTTTTTTTGTATACTTCATCAGCCCAGCGATCAATTTCTTTCATCCAGGCGGTATCAGGCGGTACCAGAGTGGCAAATTTGAAAGTATATTGTTCTTTAGCACTGGCGTTGGATGTCAGTAATAATCCAGATATTAATACTAATGTTAAAAATGTGAGACTAAAACGAGTTAAAACCATTGTTCTTCCTTCTTAAGTAACAGGGAAGCTTTACGTTTGGAAATCTGATTAATTAATGCCTGTTCCGGATAAAGCGAATTGCTGGCCTGAATAATCCCGGTTAATAAATCATGAAAGGCCTGCTGATCAAAGCGTTGTCGTTCCAGATATTGTGCCCTTAATAAATTAACAACCAGGAGTTTGTCCTGATTAGCCTGATTGGCTTTGGCAAAGTGTTGTTCAGATAACTCATAATTACCACCCAGCATTGGTGACTTGCTGCCATAATAAACACCAAAGAAAGTATGGGCACTGCTCAAATAGTAGCTTTCATCCAGCTCTAAAACTCGCTGCATAAACATGACCGCTTTGGGTAATTGTGCCAGATTACGGGCTTTATCCCGGTTTAAATCAATAGATTTTGCCCAGCATGAGGCGGCCCAGAAAAGAGCAGGAACAGAGTTTTTCCCCAGCTTGTTGACACTATCCTGCAAGTTATTCAGATCGCCCTGGATATCCTGTGCATTCAAACCCTGATCAAATAAAACCCGTCGGGCATGCTGATATCCGCGTTCATATAGTTCGGATGCGCGGTCAGGATCGGTGTCTTCAATAAAACCAAAAGCATAACCATAATAAGCCTGAGCAGCATAAAGGTGTAACGCCTCATTGCCTGGATCTTTGATGAGCATTCCTTCAATCAGGCTAAGATTGCCAGGAATTGCCGAATAGGCCAGATCCAGATCAGTTTCCATGTTCATTGCGCTAATACCGCCGTCAATCAGAGGCATGGAGGCACGTACAGTGAGCTGTGAAATGGAACAGGCACTGAGCAGAGAAAGAGTATATAGCAGCAGACCCAGTTTCAGGTAATTGTTCATAGTTTATTTTGCCTGGTTGATTTTATGAGTGCATTCTGCTGTTAATTATCAGTTGAATACAACTTTAAGAATAGGAAAGTCTTCTTGTTATTGCAACTGATTTGTCCTGCTTATTCTTGTTTTTAAGCATAGTTGTTAATTATTTCTTATAGAATGGTTATAAAACAAACTTTGACAGCTCAGGTACGATTTTTTTCTTCAATCCATTTGCTCATAAAGTACTGGCTGCGATAGAGTTGATGGCGCAGTATCTGCCCAAAAAAATTATTTTTTCTATGTTCAGATAAATTGTCTATGAGTTCATGTAGTTTTGTTGTCAGGGTGTTAGCATGTTGTTGTTCATTAAACTGCTCCCGGACAACCTGATAAGCCTGCTCACTATATTGCTGCCAAAGTAATTTATCCTGGTATAGTTCAATTGCATATTGAGCAATTTGTTTTTCATTATGAATATTGTCAACGATCAGACCACCCCAGGGCAGCTTATCGACCATACCCTCCTGTCCGAATTGGGTTGTTACGCAGGGAGTTCGAGCTATAAATCCATCGGCAATCTTACCCTTTATCCCTGCTCCAAAACGCAGTGGTGCAAGATTAACGCGATATTGCGCTAATGTTTCAATGGCATCCTCAGCGCGTCCTTTAATAATAAAACCTTTGTCTGGCTGATGTAATTGCCAGACCTTAGCAGAAGGATAAGCTCCGTATATATGCAATTGTGCCTCGGGTAATTGCTGGCGGATTTTTGGCCAGATAGACTGGTAACACCAGAGTACGGCATCCCAGTTTGGTGGATGAAGAAAATTGCCGATCATGACAAAATCTCTTCGTTGTTCATAACTGCGATGTGGAGCTGTTGCGTTATCAAGTGTCAGCATAAAAGGGCAATAATGAAGCAGTTGGTCACTAATTTTAAATTGCTCAACTAATAATTTCATTTCATAGCTGGAAATGATCAGACTGAGATCGCTGCGTAGAATTGCTGCTATTTCACGTACCGCATCGTCACTTTGAAGCTCAATTGCCTGTCCGCTCTGCAAAGCTTTCTGCCGGGCTCTGCGTAAGAAGTGCAAATCCTGTGTATCCAGAATATTGACAGCATCAGGACACTGCTCATTAACACGGGGTGCAAATTGTTCTTCGCTAATAAACCGGTCGTAAAAAACCAGTTCAGGTTTTAAATCTGCGACAAAGTCATCAAAGCTGGAATCATTGAGTTTTATCGAATGGCTGCTGATCTTCATCTGATCCAGATCAGCACAAAATTCAGTTTTATCTGCTGCGCAGGCAAAGTGGAGCTGCCAATGGGGAGCAATGGCTTTAAGTAATGCAAGGGTGCGATAGCCGGCGGCAGAAGAACTGGGTTCAGGCCATAGATGACCTATAAAGAGAACGATTTTCTGATTCATTTTTTACTTAATGGGGTTCATCAATTGCAATGATGCCCTCAAGATGAGTATTAATGATTTCTTTTGCCAGCTTTATAAAGCCGCTGAAATAAGGCTGATTCTGATCTTCTCGGCGAATTGACGCATAAAGTGTTCCCCAGACACCTTTCTCACCTAAAGGCAAAGCTTTAATATCATATTGATCCAGTATTTTCTTGTTTACAACCCAGCAGGGAAGGGCAGCGACACCTCGATTACTGGCAATCAACTGCAAAGTCATGGCGTTAACCTGAGAATGTCTGACCAGACTGGGCTCAACACCAGCCGGGCTTAGAAAACGGGTAAAGATATCCAGACGCTCTCGTTCAACCGGATAGGTAATCAAAGTATCATCATACATATCTTCAGCAAAAATACAGGCTTCGTCAGCCAGAGGGTGTTGTTTGGAAACGGCCAGAAGCACCTGATATTTAAACAAGGGTATATAAGCAATTTCATCACTATTACGGATGTCAGAGGTAATGATCAGGTCGCTGGAAGCACGTAACAATGATTCGGTTGGATTAAAGTCAAAACCGGTGGATAAATCCAGCTCCACCTCCGGCCAGTCCCGACGATATTGATCCAGTGTGGGCATAAGCCAGTCAAAACAACTATGACATTCCACCGCAATATGCAGATTACCGCTGTCGCCGGTCTTGATGCGTGACAACTGCTGTTCAGTCTGTTTTACCAGCGGCAGGACCTTATCAGCCAGTTCCAGCAATTTTTGTCCTGCTGGAGTAAAACGCATGGGACGGGTTTTTCGAACCAGGACCGGTGTGCCTAAATAATCTTCCAGAACCTTGAGCTGGTGCGACAGAGCTGATTGCGACAGATTTAACTGATCAGCGGCGGCAACCAGACTGCCGGTGTTTTTAAGACCTACCAATGTTTTCAGATGACGAATTTCCAGTTCCATAGGAGTAAACCTGTTTGGTGCCTGCTTATTGAATAAAGAATTTCGCTACATTTTAACGTATTTTCGGCTGTGAGTGGAATTCATCACTAAAACTGGAAAAAAAACTAAAAACATGTTACTTTTCCGCTCCTTAGCTAAATTTAGAGCAGTTAATCTGCTAACACAAGGAAGCATTTCGATGCCCGGTAAGCTGTATATTCAAACTTTTGGTTGTCAGATGAACGAGTATGACTCGGCCAAAATGGCGGATGTTCTGAATGAATCCCATGGAGTCGTTCTGGTTCAGGAACCTCAGGATGCGGATATTTTATTATTAAATACCTGTTCTATCAGAGAAAAAGCCCAGGAAAAAGTATTTTCACTGCTGGGGCGTTTTCGTCAGCTTAAGGAAATCAATCCCGGCATTGTTATTGGTGTGGGCGGCTGTGTGGCCAGTCAGGAAGGCGATTTAATTCGTCAGCGGGCACCTTATGTGGATTTGGTCTTTGGTCCTCAGACACTGCATCGCCTGCCGCAAATGCTGGATGAGGTGTCCACTATTCACCAGCCGGTAATTGATGTTTCCTTCCCTGAAATTGAAAAATTTGATAATTTGCCCGAACCCCGGGCGGATGGCCCCAGTGCCTTTGTGTCGATTATGGAAGGCTGCAGTAAATACTGTACTTTCTGCGTTGTGCCTTATACCCGGGGTGAAGAAATTTCCCGGCCTTTGGATGATATTATTGCTGAAGTGGCATCACTGGCAGGACAGGGTGTCGTTGAGGTCAATTTGCTGGGACAAAATGTCAATGCCTACCGGGGTGAAACTCATGATGGAAGTCAAACTGGAGAGAGTGCTGACCTGGCTCTGCTAATTCACTATATTGCCCAGATAGACGGGATTAAGCGTATTCGTTATACCACTTCTCATCCTAACGAGTTTTCTGATAGTCTGATTGAAGTGTATCGTGAAGTACCTGAACTGGTCAGTTTTCTGCATTTGCCGGTTCAAAGCGGTTCAGATCGGATTTTGAGTATGATGAAACGCGGCCATTCTGCTCTGGAATATAAAAGTAAAATCAAACGAATTCGTGAAGCACGGCCGGATATTTATCTGTCATCAGATTTTATCGTTGGTTTTCCAGGTGAAACAGAGGCTGATTTTCAGGCCACTATGCAGCTTATTGAAGACATTCGCTTTGATCAGAGTTTTAGTTTTATTTATAGTCCCAGACCAGGTACACCGGCATCATCGCTTCCGGATGATGTACCAATGGAAGTTAAAAAGCAGCGTTTGAGTCAACTGCAGGCGCGTATCAATGAATTTGCTCTGGAATACTCACAGCAGATGGTGGGGAGTGTTCAGAATATTCTGGTCTATGGTTCCTCGAAAAAAGATACTAATGAACTGGCAGGGCGGACAGAAAACAATCG
>Ga0209013_10003853_pt1 | contig 13215 bp, 10 predicted proteins | sample Cruoilmetagenom2_FD_187291 | JGI IMG/M metagenome (GOLD analysis project Ga0209013, IMG submission 187291) | Oil polluted marine microbial communities from Coal Oil Point, Santa Barbara, California, USA - Sample 2 (SPAdes) (version 2) | ecosystem: Environmental > Aquatic > Marine > Oil seeps ... | reverse complement strand
ATGTGAATTTACACAATGAACGTTCAATGTTCGTTCAAAAAAATCGACCGCTAGCAAAATGCTGCCCGTCTAAAAAACGGGGGTTTTAACCTTTTACAAAAACAATAAACGTTCTTTTGTGCCTGTGCCTCGCGGAGTCTACGCTTACCTATCCACAGCACTTCTCAACTTTTCGCGACGATTCTGGTGAAAAATGCGGGCTATTGGTCGGATTTGAGTATGGCCAGAAAAGCCCGTTGCGGAATCTCGACGTTTCCGACGGTTTTCATTCTCTTCTTGCCTGCTTTTTGCTTTTCCAGAAGCTTCCGTTTTCGTGAAATATCACCACCATAACATTTTGCAGTGACATCTTTGCGCAATGCTGAAATATTTGTCCTGGCTATGATTGTTCCACCGATTGCAGCCTGGATGGCAATTTTAAACATTTGACGTGGAATTTCTTCTTTAAGTCTCTCGCATGCACTCAGCCCTCGTTCACGGGCTTTTGACTCGTGGGTAAGCTGGGAAAGTGCATCAACAACCTCACCGTTGACGAGAATATCCAGTTTAATGAGATCACTTTTTCTGTAGTCAATCAGTTCATAGTCAAATGAACCATAGCCCTGGGTGACGGATTTAAGGCGGTCATAGAAGTCATAAATTACCTCTGCCAAAGGCAGTTCGCAGGTAAATTCTATGCGGCCGGGCATAGGATAGTGGTAGTTTGTGTTTTCGCCACGCCGCTGCATACACAGGGTCATGACTACACCCATATAACGCTCCGGTATATGAATTGTTGCCTTGATAAATGGCTCCTCTACATGGCTTATGCTCCCGGGATCAGGAAAGTGGGCAGGGTTATCAACCTCTACTTTGGTCCCGTCTTGAAGGTAAAAGACATAGCGCACCGAAGGAACAGTTAAAATAATGGAAATATCAAATTCCCGTTCAAGCCTCTCCTGAACAACTTCAAGGTGAAGAAGACCGAGAAAGCCGCACCTGAAGCCAAAACCGAGTGCTGCTGATGTATCCTTCTGGTAGGCAAGGGCGGCATCATTTAATTTCAGTTTTTCAAGGGCTGAAGCCAGGTCCTCATAGTCGTCTGTTGAAATAGGGTAGATAGAGGAAAAAACAACTTGCTGCATTTCCTTGAATCCGGGAAGGGGTCTGGGGCAGGGAGTCTCAACAAGGGTAATGGTATCTCCTGGCTGGGTGTCTGATACAGTTTTTATCCCGGCAATAATGTAACCGATTTCACCAGCGCCAAGTTTTTTTTGAAAAACCCGTTTTAATCCGAACACGCCGACTTCTTCAACCCTGTACTCTGCGTTATTCGACATGAATTTTATCAACTGACCGGGCTTTATTTCACCATTGACTATGCGGCATGAAATGACCGTACCGCGGTATGGATCATAGTTGGCATCGAAAATCAACGCCTCAAGAGGTTTCGAATTATCCCCATCGGGGGGGGGAAGCTGGTTGACAATCGCTTCCAGAACGTTTTTGACTCCCTGGCCCGTTTTTGCCGAACAGAACTGAATAGTTTCTCTGTCCATCCCAAGATCATCTTCTATCTGGTCAGCTACTTTGTCAGGTTCTGCTGAGGGAAGATCAATTTTGTTGACAACGGGAATAATTTCCAGATCGTTTTCCATGGCAAGATAAAGATTAGCCAGGGTTTGAGCTTCAACGCCCTGGGCGGCATCAATAAGCAGCAGAGCACCTTCACAGGATGAGAGAGCCCGGGAAACCTCATAACTGAAGTCAACATGGCCAGGAGTGTCGACCAAATTCAAGGTGTACTTTTCGCCATTCTTAGCTGTATATGGAAGGCAGATTGTCTGGCTTTTTATGGTAATGCCACGTTCTCGTTCAATATCCATGGAATCAAGAAGCTGGTCCTTGAACTCTCTTTCACTCACCATCTCGCAAAGCTGGATCATTCGGTCCGCAAGTGTTGATTTCCCGTGGTCTATATGTGCTATTATGCTGAAATTTCTTATGTTTTTCATTAGTTGGAGGTCTGTCTGTTTGTTAATTTATGTACTAATTTATTATCATGGTAAACTGAGGAGCATTTGATAGCATAAATCTTCTTAAATTAAAACAAATTCGATTTGTTGATCCACGTTGCAGCCTTGTTGATGTTTTTTTTGTATTATTATAGTTGATTCAAATGAAATTTTTTGAAAAATAGTGTAATATTATTTTTAATAAACTCTGTGAAAGGTTTTTCCTTGAGCAGAGTCTTTTTATTTAAGCGTGTCGTGGTTAAGACACAGAAATCGAAACAAGTCTAGTGTTTTTGAGGCAGATCGCAATATTCTTGCAGTGAAGTAGACAAGCACTTTTTCTCAACATGACCAAAAAGAAAAACAAGATATCTTCAGATAAGGAAATGCAGCATCCGCTTGTTGTCATGTCTGAAGACAAAAATCTTCCGGCACTCAGCAACCCGGCTCTTCATCGCTACCTGCAGGAGATAAGCCAGTATGAATTACTGTCTCGTGAAGAGACGGATGAACTTGCCATTCGTTTTCAGGAAACAGGTGATCCTGATGCTGCATATCGTCTTGTTTCCTCAAATCTCAGGCTTGTCGTCAAAGTCGCAATGGATTTCCAGAAATACTGGATGCAGAATTTTATGGACCTTCTCCAGGAAGGGAATGTTGGACTTGTCCAGGCGACAAAGAAATTTGATCCCTACCGGGGGGTTAAATTTTCGTACTATGCAGCCTATTGGATTCGGGCCTATATCCTTAAATTCATAATGGATAACTGGCGGCTGGTCAAAATAGGGACAACCCAGGCCCAGCGAAAGCTTTTTTTCAGTCTGAATAAGGAAAAAAAATTACTTGAAGCGCAGGGATTTCAACCTGAAATAAAATTACTGGCGGAACGGCTGAATGTTAAAGAGAGTGAGATTGTTGAAATGGGCCAGCGTATGGATAACTGGGAAGTGTCCCTTGAAAGTCCGGTTCGAGCCGACTCCGAAGATGAACAAAAAAGCTTTCTCCCCCAGGAAGGGCCAGGCATAGAAGAAATGGTGGCAAGCCAGGAGATTAAGGAAAGGCTTTCTGAAATTCTGGGAGACCTGAAGGATCAACTCAACGAAAAGGAACAGGTAATCCTTGAGACGCGATTGCTGAATGACGAACCACAGACATTACAAACCATAGCGGACCAATTTAATATCTCACGTGAACGTGTCCGCCAGATAGAAGCTAACCTCTTGAAAAAACTCAGGAAACATTTCGAAAAAGTTATGCCTGATGTCAAGGACTTCTTCAGCGGGGACCATATGATACTAAAAACTGATTCCGGTTTTTCTGAATAACCGGCAGGCACTGCTCAGCTGTATCGCAACATTTCCCATCCCTTATTAATGGAAAAATATTGGCACTATAATGAAAATTCCCTTGCTTGATTTAAAACCCCAGACAAAAGAATTCCGGAAGGAAATTATCGATGCGGTTACCAGGGTCATCGACTCCACCCAGTATATCCTTGGCCCGGAGGTAAGCCTTCTCGAACAGTCTGTTGCCGATTATTGCGGGGTTCCGTATGCTGTCGGTGTCTCAAGCGGAACGGATGCCCTCCTGGTCAGTTTGATGGGCCTTGGCATCGGACCGGGTGATTATGTTCTGACTTCTCCGTATACTTTTTTTGCCACCATGGGATCTATCCTTCGTGTCGGCGCTCTTCCTGTCTTTGCCGATATAGAAGCGGACAGTATGAATATAGATCCTGCATACATGGCCGACCTGCTCGAAAAAGACCGAAAAAATGGATCAAGGATTAAAGCGCTCATGCCGGTTCATCTTTTTGGCCAGTGTGCCGAGATGGCCAGCATCATGGAATTGGCCAATGAGTATGGTGTACAGGTTATCGAGGATGCTGCCCAGGCTATCGGTTCCGACTTTCCATTTCAAGCTGATGGCAAAAAGAGATGGAAAAGGGCCGGATCAATGGGGAATGCTGGTTGTTTCTCTTTTTTTCCAAGCAAAAACCTTGGAGGAATAGGTGATGGTGGAATGGTTGTCACAAGTGATGAACAATTTGCTGAAAAACTACGCTCACTTCGCAACCATGGGGCGCAACCGAAATATTACCATTCGATCGTTGGCGGCAATTTTCGTCTTGATCCGATTCAGGCCTGTGTTCTGAGCATCAAAATACACCATTTAGATAAGTGGCATCGGGCAAGATATAGAAACAGTCAATTGTACCGGGAACTTTTTGCTGATGCCGGGCTTATTGGTGATTACGTTACTCTGCCACCTGAAAAGTTTAAACAGGCCGAAGGGGCGGAGAATAATAATCATCATATATACAATCAGTTTGTTATTCGAGTTCAACAGCGGGACAGGCTGCGTGATTATCTTTCACTGAACAATATTGGCTGTGAAGTATATTATCCCCTCTGTCTTCATCAACAGGAATGCTTAAAGCCGTATGGGCTTGCAGGCGGATCTTTTTCTGTCGCTGAACAGGCAGCAAATGAAACACTTGCTTTGCCCATATATCCTGAACTGCAATTATCTCATCTGGAATATATTGTTGAAACCATAAGAAAGTTTTTTCAGTTATGATTTCGTTACTAAGGACGACTCCTAACTAATTAAAAAAAATGTATTGTTTGTATCACAAAAGAATTTTTGCTGTAGGAACAGTTATTGTTTTGATCCTGTATTGCGGAGTGATGTTTAATCTCCAGGCAGAAGACAAGCAACCTCCCGTTTCCGGGCCGAAGATCCTGAAGACAAACGTTCCTGATCATGAAATCAAATATGAAGATGAATTCTCCCCGGACTGGAAAGTTAACTGGGATCGTGCCCGTCAGTTGTACCGTGAAAATAAATACCGTGAGGCTCTTGTCCAGTATGAACTCCTCCTGGCCCAAAAAGAGAATATTGATGAAGCAAGATGGGAGTATACGTCAATTCTGCTCCACCTTGAACGGTGGCAAAAAGCGAAATATGAACTTGAACGACTGATTTCCAGTGAATCGAACAACAGGAATTATCTTTTTGCCCTTGCCCAAGTCTACCTGAAAACCGGCAAGGTGGACAAGTCCGTAAAACTCTACGGTCAGCTTTATGAACAGGCCTCTGTTGATCCTGAGGCAGTCCGTGCACTGGAAGGGCTCACAAGTGCTCTTGAACGTCAGGCCGACAATGAGGCTTTGCTTCCTTTGCTTGAACAGTTGATAGTTCGAAAACCTGGCGATATCGGTCTACAGAAAAAACTGGCCCTTCTTGCCATGGAAATGAGAAAATTTGACAAGGCAGAAAAAACCCTGCACAAACTTGAGCAGGATGATCCTGATGATGTTTATGTCCTCCAGTGCCTGGCAGAACTGTATGAACAAAAAGGGAAAATGGATCAGGCAGCAGTCTACTGGCAAAAGCTCATATCAGTTGACCCTGAAAACTCTGACGCACATGAAAGGCTTCAGCACTACTACTGTGACAGGAATAACTGGCAGATGAGTTTAAAGCATGTTGAAAAACTGTTAAAAATACAGCCCCATAAGTTTGATCTGCTTGAAACTGCTGCAGAGCTGAATTTGAAAACAGGTCGAATTGACAAGGCCCTTGAGTACTATGATTACCTGCTGGTCATTAAACCGGGAAATAAAGGTATTCTGCAAAAGAAGAAGGAGACACAACAGATTCTTGCCGCTGATCTGCTCGCCCTGGTCGAAAACGAAGGTAGTCAGCAACTCTGGCAGGATCTTGTTAAGGTTACATCCGATCGACCCGGCGTATATAGAGAAATCGCGTTCCTCTTGAGAAAAAAACAGAAGAATGACGAATTGATAGAAGTGCTTGTATTGATATGTCAGGAAGATCCTGATGATATACAAACATTAACAGAATTAAAAGAATTACTGAAAGAGAAGGGACGCAGCCGGGAGTTGACAGTTCTGCTCAACAGCAGTAGCCAATAAAGATAAAATGGAGAAAAGTGTATAATGGTTGCCAGAATTCCAATGTCCAAAACCGGTAATCTCAAGATGCGGAAAGAGCTTGAACAACTTCAAAGAGTAGAAAGAATTGATGTAGTAAAAGCGATTGAGGTTGCACGTGCGCACGGAGATTTAAGTGAAAATGCAGAATATCATGCTGCTAAGGAAAGGCAGGGGATGATTGAAGGCAAGATCATTCAGCTTAAAGACAAATTATCCCGTGCAGAGGTCATCGACTGTACCCAGGTGAGTTGTAACCAGGCCGTATTCGGTACAGTTGTAACGCTTATGGATATGGACACGGAAGAGGAAATTACCTATCAGCTTCTCGGTCCTGAAGAATCGGATGTCAAAAAGGGGTCTATCTCTGTCCTGTCTCCCCTGGGGCGTTCCATACTGGGAAAAAGTGTTGGCGATGAGGTGATGACTGTAACGCCCGGAGGTGTAAGGGAGTTTGAAGTGGTTGAAATTAACGCATCAACCATTGATTGATGAAATGTCGCCGTCAATTACTCATTTTTGAGGTATTCTCTAAAACGCCGACCAGAAAAATATTAATAACCTGGCGTTCTGTTTCATCAATTTGATAATCAGATTCAGTATTGATGTTCCAGATTCTAGCTATTTCATCTAAGGCACCAAAGATTGCTCTTTTTGCAATACCTGGAAGTATGTCCTGACGGAAGACCTTCTTTCTTTGTCCCTGGCTGATTATCGAGGAGATAATGTTCAGGTACTCACTGAACTTGTTGTTCCGGTAGTCTTTAATAACCTTATTGGTTTGCCTGAGCTCGATCTGGATCACCTCTGCCAGGTTTTTGTTTTTTTTCATTTCCCTGAGGTGGTTGACAATGAAGAGTTCAAGCATCCGGCGGGGATTTTCTTCTTGCTCAAGCTGAGCTGTAATCTGTTCAATGAGTTTGCCGATTTTCTGTTCAAAAACAGAGAGGAGGATATCATACTTGTTGTTGAAATAAAGGTATATGGTTCCATCTGCAACCTTTGCCTCTTTGGCAACATCAGAGATTCGAGCGTTGAAAAATCCCTTTTTGGCAAAGACCTTTGTGGCAGCACGGATTATTTTATTATGCTTATCCGCTGTTTTCATCAATAAATAACAAAACTAGGTTTGTAATTACCAGCAAATGAATGACTATTCATTCATTTGCATTCAAGGTTAACAGAGTGGTCCTCTGGGTGTCAAGTAAAATGGATGCGAATAATATTAAGATATGTTTAAGTTTTAATTTTTATTCTCAGTTGTATGAAATTAAGTGAAGAGTTTTTGACTTCATTATTCCACTACGCTATTATCTTCCCATTCATCTCTCAGTTGTATGAAATTAAGTGAAGAGTTTTTGACTCTTATGTATAGTATTTATCGTTTTAGCCCGCATTTCTCACAAGAATCGTTTTTATTATTTCAGTGGAGTTGAATATGAAGGTTTTGGTTATTGGTTCCGGAGGTCGTGAGCATGCGCTCGTGTGGAAATTAAATCAGAGTGCCAGGGTAAATAAAATCTATTGTGCTCCCGGGAATGCCGGAATTAGAAAACTTGCTACATGTGTTGACCTGAAAGCAAATGATGTCAAAGGTCTTGCTGGTTTTGCCGCAAAAAATAAGATTGATTTGACTATAGTGGGCCCGGAAAATCCTTTAACCCTTGGAATAGTCGATATTTTTGAAAAGAAAGGCCTGCGTATATTTGGCCCGAGCGGCGCGGCAGCAGCTCTGGAGGGAAGCAAGGTTTTTACCAAGGATTTTCTCCGAAAGTACAATATTTCCAGTGCAGCATACAAGGTATTTACCAAGGCCGGTGCTGCCAAAAAGTATATTGACAAGATTGGTGCTCCCTGTGTCGTTAAGGCGGATGGTCTGGCTGCCGGAAAAGGGGTAATTGTTTCACAGACCAGGGCAGAAGCCAAAAAGGCTGTTGACCTCATCATGAAAGACAAGGCATTTGGTGATGCCGGCGACAAGGTGGTCATCGAGGAGTTCCTCACCGGCGAGGAAGCATCCTTTATCGCTTTTACAGACGGCAGGACAGTGCTGCCTTTGCCTTCTTCGCAGGATCATAAAGCTGTTTTTGAAGGTGACCGTGGTCCCAATACGGGTGGTATGGGAGCATATTCCCCAGCCCCGGTCCTGACAGATGACCTGTCAATGCGGGTGATGAAAGAGGTTATGATTCCCACCGTCCAGGGCATGGCCGCCGAAGGAAGACCGTACAAGGGAATGCTTTATGCCGGCATGATGATTGACGGTGAGAAAATGAATGTACTTGAATTCAACTGCCGATTCGGTGATCCTGAATGCCAGCCTCTCCTGATGCGTATGAGAACCGACCTTGTCGATGTTCTTGAGGCGGCAGTTGAAGAACGTCTGGATACAATTGAGCTGGATATTGACCCCCGGCCGACGGTATGTGTCGTTATGGCTTCCCAGGGGTATCCTGCCAAATACGTTACCGGTAAACCGATTACCGGCCTGGTTAAGGCTGAAAAAATTGAGGACGTTTTTGTTTTCCATTCCGGGACTGAGTACAAAAACAGGCAGACAGTCACATCAGGTGGACGTGTTCTGGGTGTAACTGCAATTGGTAAAGATATTGCCACTGCCATTGAAAACGCTTACAAGGCCGTAGATGTCATACGATGGCAGGGTGTCTATTTCAGGCGCGACATAGGACACAGAGCCCTCAGCCGCTTTGAGAAAAAAAATGCTCCCGCTGTCGGTATTGTTATGGGTAGTGATTCAGACTTGCCTGTTATGAAGGCGGCTGCCAACTTTCTCAAATCATTGGGAATCAGGTACGAAATCATTATCTCTTCAGCGCACCGTACCCCTGAACAGACAGCCGAATATGCCCGTACAGCCGCTGAAAGAGGGCTGAAAATAATCATTGCCGGTGCAGGTATGTCTGCTCATCTGGCCGGAGTTATTGCAGCGCATACAACCTTGCCGGTCATTGGTGTGCCCATTGATGCATCCTCTCTGAATGGACTTGATGCGCTGCTGTCAACGGTGCAGATGCCGCCGGGCATACCTGTGGCCACGATGGGGATAGGGAAGGCCGGTGCCAAGAATGCCGCTGTTCTCGCTGCCCGCATACTTGGGATTGAAAACAAGCAAATTACAGATTCCCTGCATGAATTCAGCAGGGAAATGGCAAAACAGGTTGCTGAAAAAAATAAGTCGCTTGGCAAAATGTGAATGTATCAGACATACCGTCAGAAGAAATTGACCGGGCCGTAGTACTTTTACGAAGTGGCGGCCTGGTTGCCTTTCCCACTGAGACATACTACGGACTTGCCGTCGATCCGTTTAACGAGTCTGCCCTGCAAAGGTTGTTCAGGGTGAAGAAAAGACCACAGGTCAAGCCGGTTCTTGTCCTCATCTCAGGGAAAGGGCAGCTCAATATCCTTGCCGAGAATATTCCGGATATTGCCATTCATCTTATAGATAATTTCTGGCCTGGACCGTTAACCGTCGTTTTGCCGGCCCGAAGCACCATGTCAGGTCTTTTGACTGGGGGCACCTCGACCATAGGAATCAGGCATTCACCCCATCCTGTTGCATCATCACTTCTTCACAGTATGGATGGCCCTGTTACAGCGACCAGTGCAAACAGGTCGGGTGAGCCTGCGGCTGTTTCGGCAGAAGATGTCCGGCATATATTCGGCAACGAAGTGGATATGATTCTTGATGGCGGTTCGACACCCGGCAAACTCGGGTCAACTTTAATAGGGTTTGAACAGGGGCAAGTAAAGTGTATCAGAGAAGGTTGCATACCGTTTGCCCGGATTCTCAATGCATTATAAACTTACCAGTAAAAATTCCAGGTCATGGACAAACCGTTTCAGCTTGTTTCAGAATTCACTCCGTCCGGAGACCAGCCTCGGGCGATAGATCAGCTGGTAAGAGGGATAGAACAGGGTGTGCGGGACCAGGTCCTCCTTGGTGTAACCGGGTCCGGAAAGACCTTTACCATGGCCCAGGTCATAGAACGGGTTCAACGCCCAATCCTGGTCCTTGCCCCGAACAAAACACTTGCCGCCCAGCTCTTTTCCGAGTTCCGTGAGCTTTTTCCTTCTAATGCGGTAGAGTACTTTGTCAGCTACTACGATTATTATCAGCCTGAAGCATATATTCCTCAGTCCGACACCTACATTGAAAAAGACTCCTCCATAAACGATGCTATTGACAAGATGCGTCATTCGGCAACTATCTCACTTCTGACCAGGAAAGACGTGCTGATCGTTGCATCTGTTTCCTGTATCTATGGTCTTGGCTCCCCGGATGAATATAAAAACATGCATTTATTTTTGAAGGTCGGTGAAGATTATCCTATGGAAGATATCCAGCGCCGCCTTGTTTTTATGCTCTATGAACGTAATGAAGTCTCTTTTCATCGCGGGACGTTCAGGGTACGGGGCGATGTCATAGAGATCTTTCCCGTCCACGAAGACGACCATGCCGTGCGTATCGAATTTTTTGGCGATACTGTCGAAGCAATTTCAATCATAGACCCGTTGCGCGGAGTGGTCGTGAAAGACATGGAAGAGTTGACTGTTTTTCCCGGCAGCCATTTTGTTACAAGCCGCGATCATATCCGGAAAGCGCTTCATTTTATCAAGGAGGAGCTGAAGGAAAGGCTTGCCGAGCTGGAATCAGAAAACAGGCTTGTTGAATACCAGCGCCTTGAACAGCGAACCCAGTTTGATCTCGAAATGATAGAAGAGCTGGGGTATTGCAACGGTATTGAAAATTATTCCCGTCACCTGACCGGTAAGGCGCCGGGTGTGCCGCCGCCCAACCTGCTAGACTATTTTCCTGAAGATTTCCTGATGTTTATTGATGAATCTCACATCGCTGTGCCCCAAATCAGAGGGATGTTTAATGGCGACCGTTCACGTAAACAGACACTTGTTAATTTCGGTTTTCGGTTGCCATCAGCCCTGGATAACCGGCCACTCCGGTTTGATGAGTTTGAGGAACGGGTCAATCAGTTGGTGTATGTTTCCGCTACTCCGGGTGACTATGAATTCGACCGGGCTCAAGGAGTGATAGTCGAGCAACTTATTCGGCCAACAGGCCTGCTTGATCCGAAAATCGAAGTACGGCCCGCCGGTTCCCAGGTTGATGATTTGCTTGAAGAGATCCGTCTGAGAACAGAAAAAGACGAAGCCGTCCTTGTCACAACCCTGACCAAACGCATGGCTGAAGACCTTACAGAGTATTATGAAAACGTCGGGGTCCGGGTACGATATCTTCATTCAGATATTGATACCCTGGAGCGGGTCGAACTGGTTCGTGACCTGCGCATGGGAGAGTATAATGTTTTGATCGGTATCAATCTCCTGCGGGAAGGTTTGGATATACCCGAGGTATCCCTTGTTGCAGTACTAGACGCGGACAAGGAAGGTTTTTTAAGATCAGAGCGCTCTCTGGTACAGACCTGCGGAAGAGCTTCGAGAAATGAAGAAGGCATGGTCATTCTGTATGCTGACAAAATAACCAGATCCATGCAGTACACAATTGATGAAACTTCTCGCCGCAGGGCAATACAGACAACCTTTAACAGAGAACATAATATTACACCCGAAACGATTCGCTCAGCTGTTAAGGATTCAATTACCCAGCATCTTAAGGCCACTGGCTGGCCTGAGTATGGCAGGGATGAGATCAAAAATGGTGCAAGAACCGCTGAACATGAGCAAGTGTATCATACGGCTGACGACCTGCGGGCCGAGATTGGGGAATTGGAGAAAAAAATGGTGGAGGCTGCAGAAGAACTGGCTTTTGAAGAGGCTGCCGGTTATCGTGACCGCATCAAGGACCTGAAAGAGCTTCTGCTGGCCTGTTAGCAGGAGACTGTCCTAAAGTTTTTTTATTCGTACTGTAAAAAAACATGATGAATGTCGAATGTCGAACAGAGAATTTTGAACCGTGGAACTAAAGAAAAAAACTTCGAAATTCGACATTCCCTGTTCGACATTCTGCCGTTCATTTTGAAAGAAATCGTTTAATTTAATGACATTGACTCAATACTCACATCTCATAACTCTATCATTGGTTAATGCAATTCATCCAGATTTTGGCACATATTTTTTACACATTTACGAGCTCTGTAAGAGGTTTTAACCTTGCCTGATTTACTGTATAAAACATCGCTTGTTATCCTGCCGTCTCTGTATGTCTGGATAAGCACACTCTGGTTCAGTACCTGCCGTTTAACCGTTCGTGACGAGAAATATATTGATGAGGCACAGGAGCAGGGATCCGTCATAGTTCCCTTCTGGCATTATTCGCTTTTTTATATGTTCTATCACGTCAGCAGGTATCCGGCTGTTGCCCTGGTCAGTGCCAGCCGCGATGGAGAATATATTGCCAGGGTCGCAGAAAAACTCGGGTTTGAAACTGTACGCGGATCATCCAACAGGCAGGGAACAAAGGCCTTAAAGCAGTTGCTCAGAGCCATGAGGTCAGGTAAACATGTCGGTATTGTTGCCGACGGTTCTCAAGGGCCGGCACGAAGAGTACAGCCTGGAACAGTATACCTGGCTGCAAAAACAGGCTCTACAGTTCTGCCCATGGTCTGGTCTGCCGATCGCTGCAAGATTTTTAACAGTTGGGACAGAACAGTTCTGCCTCTGCCGTTCAGCAGGATTGTCATGCGCTATGGAGAGCCGATGAAAATACCATCGGGTTTAACCAGTGAAGAAATTGAGAAGTACAGGCTGGCCCTGGAGGGTACAATGAATGAGCTTTATGATCGGGTTTGGGCTGAATTCAACAGGGATCGCCATGACGACGGACCGGGCGAATACCTAGCTCCGTGACGCTCACGGATTCAGGGAAAAGATAAAAACTAATGAATAAAGACGTTAAAAGTATAGTTGTGGCAGGACTCAGTGGAGGTTCCGGAAAGTCCGTGGTTGCTGTCGGTTTGACCGCCCACCTGCATGACATCGGCCTGCAGGTTGTCCCATTTAAAAAAGGACCGGATTATATTGATGCCGGCTGGCTTTCCCAGGCCGCCGGAAGACCGTGTTACAATCTCGACCCCTATCTCATGCATGAAGAGGAGATAATTTCTTCATTTCACAGACATGCTGTCCATGCTGATTTCAGTATTATTGAAGGCAACAGAGGCGTTTACGATGGTGTTAATGCTGATGGGGGCTTTTCGACGGCCGAACTGGCATTACAACTCGATCTCCCTGTGCTGCTTGTCATCAACTGTTCCAAAACAACGAGA
>Ga0209013_10003852_pt1 | contig 13218 bp, 5 predicted proteins | sample Cruoilmetagenom2_FD_187291 | JGI IMG/M metagenome (GOLD analysis project Ga0209013, IMG submission 187291) | Oil polluted marine microbial communities from Coal Oil Point, Santa Barbara, California, USA - Sample 2 (SPAdes) (version 2) | ecosystem: Environmental > Aquatic > Marine > Oil seeps ... | reverse complement strand
GCCCATTGTCCAATATTCCTCACTGCTGCCTCCCGTAGGAGTCTGGTCCGTGTCTCAGTACCAGTGTGGGGGATCCCCCTCTCAGGGCCCCTACCTATCGCTGCCATGGTGAGCCGTTACCTCACCATCTAACTAATAGGACGCATAGCCATCCTGTACCATCCGAAAACTTTAAACTATAAATGATGCCATTTATAATTACCACGGGGTATTAATCCAAATTTCTCTGGGCTATCCCCCTGTACAGGGTAGGTTCTATACGCGTTACGCACCCGTGCGCCACTCGTCATCAAGGTGCAAGCACCTTATGTTACCGTCCGACTTGCATGTGTTAGGCCTGCCGCTAGCGTTCATCCTGAGCCAGGATCAAACTCTTCATTGTTGTATCGTAAAATACTTCTACGCCTATATAAACTATGAAAATTGTATCCTAACCCTTGTTTGTATTCTTAATCTTAAAATAATTCAAATTCTCCTACCTATCATTTCCTAAAAAAAAATAAGCAGAAAAACGCTGTCTGTCAATATGTCAATGAACTTCCTTAATTCAGTAGCTCCTATTCCTTATTCCTAACCTAACCGTTACTACTGCCCAGCTAAGCGGGTGCAAATATAAAGCACTTTTTTTCCTTGTACAACCCTAAATCAAAAAAAATTATACTATAAAAATTATTAAATCATAACAGCTTGAAAATGAAGCTTTCACCATTAAATATTATTGATATAATACCCAAATATTTTAGCTAATAATCAAATTAAGTATAAAAGAAGTTCCTAACAAAACAGCGGATAAAAGTCAGACCTACAATCTGAAGCTGTATTTATTTGCAGTTTTAAAATCTAATTAGGAGAAGAAATTCCATACTAACCCAAACCGTATTACAAAATCACGATATGGGTAATCAGGAGCAGCATAAAAACTATTCCCTGTAAATGAAGAATTAAAATGTTCTGCTTTAAGATATATCCTCGCAGTTTTGACTTTTGCGTTTATAAAAAAATCTAATAATGGAAATCCTCCTAGTTTCTCCCGGTTCTGTGTATAAAATTCTGCCAGCAAAGGATTATAAGCGTCCATATTATAACTACTAAAATATTTAAAGGTTACTCCCGTTTGTAAGAACATCGCCTTCTTGAAAACATGCTTAGTAAAATAAAGCGTATTTCTTGTGGTAAATGTGGGTAGATTTAATACCTCATTATCCTGTGTGACATTCTGATACATCAGAGTATTGCTCAATGCCCAGCTTCCAAATTTAAATTCTTTAAAGTATTTGACTTTTAAGTAATTTATGCTATTCCCTTCCTGAAATGGTTTTATATAAGCATTCTCCAAATTGGCATCAGCTTGTTCATCATTTGCAAGAGAAGCAAAATAAGTATAATTGTCTGTGGTTGTATATTTTGCGCTTAAATCACCCCATACCTGCGATTCCAGGTTAAATTGCAGACTGCTCAGACGTTCTTTTTCAAAGTTTTGAACATTGTACCAATTATAATTTTCATAGTCAGACTGATACAACAAGAAATTAAAATTTGGCAATCGGGATGAAGAATGTATGCTGGCACTAATTTTATTCTTTTCATTTATTTGGAAGCTGGCCGACGCATCAATAATATTTCCTGTTAACTCTCCAGTGATATTGAAAGCGACACCGCCTTGTAGCATAAAACCCCCTATCTGTTTTTTGTACTTTGCCCCTATAGCTACTTCTTCTCCTTTCAGCCTATTTGGAATAAAGCCTTCATCTGTCGTAATTGTACTATTAAAAAAATAATTGTAGTTATACAAATTAACAGATGCTTTTAAAACACCCAGTGTTCTGTTAGAAAACTCTGCATTAATCTCATTATACATAGTCTTTAAGTTCGCCCTGTCACCAATAGGGCTTACCAAGGCATCTCCAAAAAATTCGTTTTCAGTATCCTGTTGAAATTTGTAACTCTTGGATTCGTAAGTAAAAGTGTGTCCAAACCCCAGGTAATTAGATGTGGAGTTAAGCGAATCAGTTTCCTTTTTAATCAATCTGTATTGGTGCTCAAGAAAATATCTTTTACCTAGTAGTATATTCTGGGCATCCGTAAAAAAAACATCTATTCTGGACCGGTCTTTAAATTCGGGGTCTTCAGATTCGAACTGTAGTTCTTTATTAGAAATTCCGCCATTTTCTTCCCCTTCAATTTCCTGAGATGTCCAGTGTGCCCTTAATCTGTACCGGCCATTCTCTGTCACATAGTTAGCAGTAGATTTAAAATTTCCAGATTTGACCTGACTCCACTGATACTTTCCTAAAGACCTAAATCCTTTATAAGCTAATGAGAGGTTAAATCGGCGCGATGTGTTAAAGGTTAGCATTGCATCCAATAGCTGACCCTGTTCAAAAGTGGTCTTAAAAAAAAGGTCTGTCATAGGCGTGGCTACATTGTAATAAGATATATCCTCCACCTCCATATAATTAAAATGTCTCGCTTTAGAACCAATAGAAGGGTAAAGAGTGTTGCGTTCTAAATTGAGACCAAGGTGATTATAAGGCTGGCCTACATTGGAAAAAGGCATTAATTCAAAATCATCCCTTCGCAAATAATTGTATTTATATTCTTTTTGTATACTAAGAGTAGTATCCAGATAGGTAGAGTCTCTTGAGTAAGAAACAATTTTATAATCCCTGATCGTAATTTCTATACTATCTTTTTCTTTGGCCTTTTTAACTTTCTTCATACGAAACGCGGCAGTGTCTTTCACTTTGGAAGGTGCAATGGAATCTTTTTGCGAAAAAAGTGATTGGCTCATTAAAACCAGGAATAGCAAAAGGAGATATCTCATGTAAAGACTTTGGTTACAGTTTTTGAAATGCCAGATTCATATCCAACTGTTCATAATAATAAAGCAATAACTTGTAATAGGATTATTCTGCCTAAGGAAAATGATAATTTTAAATGTTGTCCGCAAAGTTAATTTTTTTGTTCCTAAATAAATGTGAAAGTTTGAATAGACATAAAACTTTCAAAAAATCAATAGTTCACAAATTATAGCTATATTAAAACACAAATTACTGTAGTTTGGCAGAAAAAATTGAATATTCCTAGTTTTTTCAGGATATTAGCAAAAAAAATACATGTTAAGAAAATTGGTGGTTCTCCTCCTGCTAGCAGGCTCCTTTTCGCATGCGCAATTTAATGAAGGAGCGCCATGGATGAAAGATTTGAAAAAATCAAAAACTTCTAAAACAAAGGCCAGGACTGCAAGTTCCTCAGTAGACACCTATTCCATTTATGAAATATCTGAAGCATTCCACAAGTATTGGGAAGGTAAAGATAGTAAGGAGAAAGGAAGTGGTTTTAAACCTTATATGCGCTGGGAAAATTACTGGATGAATTTTGTGGATGCTAATGGTAATCTACCTACCTCAGAACAGTTATGGGCGGCATATAAGAAAAAGCAGGAAAACACTATTGGTAAAGCTATCAATCCTGTAAGTGATTGGACGTCTATAGGTCCTTTTACTCATGGAGCTCAGTCAGGAAGGCTCCCGGGACAGGGAAGGATAAATGCAATAGCTGTAGATCCTAACAATGCCAATGTTTGGTATGTTGGTGCTCCGGCTGGAGGATTATGGAAATCTACAGACGCCGGTAGTAGCTGGACAAGTCTGTTTGATAATTTTTTACAAATAGGAGTTTCCGGAATAGCAATTGACCCCAACAACTCCAATATAATTTACATATCCACGGGAGATGACGATGCTGCGGACTCTTACAGTATAGGCGTTTTTAAATCTACAGATGGCGGCACATCCTGGCAAGAGACAGGGCTTAACCCGTCTACGCCAAATATTAATCTATTGACAAACGAAATCGTGATAGACCCAACAAATTCGAATATTATTTGGGTAGGTTCAAATCGCGGGCTTTATAAATCAACAGATGCGGGGGTAACTTTTGATGTGAAACGACCCGGAAATATCGCCGATTTTAAACTTAAACCAGGTGATCCGAATACAGTCTATGCCGTTTCGGTCTCCTCATATTATAAATCCACCGACGGTGAAACTTTTACTAGAATTGAGGATGGTTTACCTAATGATTCAGGTAGGCTGGTACTTGGGGTTAGCCCAGACGATCCGGAAGTAGTATACATCTTAAGCGCAAATACCCAAAGTAATAATTATAGCTACCAGGGATTATTCAGATCCGATAATGGTGGAAATTCGTTTACTGAAACCGCTAACAATACAAATATTCTTGAATCCAATCAGGCCTGGTTTGATCTTGCCATTGAAGTATCTCCTACAAATGCGGATGAACTATATGTAGGTTGTTTAAATATTTGGAAAAGTACAGATGGAGGAGCGAATTTTGGACAGCTAAATCAATGGTTCAACAATACCCCTGCCTATACCCATGCAGATATTCATACTTTAAAGTTCTTCAATAACAAATTGTACTGTGGTAGCGATGGGGGCATTTATGTTTCCGAAGACGGAGGAGTCACTTTTCAGGATTACACAATCAATGGTATTGCCGTGGGACAATTTTATCGTATTTCTGTAGCAAAGGATGACTCGGGAAAAATGGTGGGAGGATTACAGGATAATTCAGGATTTATAAGAAACAATGATGTCTGGAATGTTTATACTGGTGGTGATGGAATGGATTATGAAGTTGATCCCAGCAATAATAATATTGTATATGGATTCGTACAATTCGGAGATCCCTTGTTTGTATCAACCAACTCAGGCCAGACGGTAGGAGCAATTAATTCTCCGGCAGGCAATGGCAATTGGATAACACCACTGGCATTAAGCAGTGAAGGAGATGTATACGCGGGTTATGATGCCGTTTACAAATTAAATGGAAATACCTGGGAAAGATTATCAGATGATCTTGGAAATACGCCCATTGACGATTTAGAAGTTGATCCTAATAACCCACTGGTATTATATGCCGCTGAAGGAAATACAGTATTTCGAAGTGATGACGGTGGCATAAATTTTAGTGAGTTTAATGTTTTTGACTCCGGCATCTCGGATATCGCAATCAATACTACGGATGGATCTTTTATCTATGTTACCACTTCCAACCGAGTTGGTATTGCCCAAAATCAACAGCAAGATTTAAGAGGAGTTTTTAAGGTTCCAGTAGGCGTAAACGGGACAGCTGGAGTTTTAATTGACTTAACACTAAATTTACCTCAAGACCAGGCGTACTTTGCAATAGTTCATCAAGGCAGAAATGTGGACAATCCCATCTACGTCGCTACGAGCTTGGGCGTCTATAGATTAGATGATACATTGACGGAATGGGAGGATTATTTTACAGGATTGCCTAGTGTTTCGGTCAGTGATTTAGATATAAATCTTGTTGACGGGATCCTTACCGCTTCTACGTATGGAAGGGGAGTATGGCAATCGCCTATACCAATCAAAGTTCCCGATAATGATGTAGCGATAATATCCGTTACCCCTACTTCCGATATGGTGCTTTGCGGGGAATTTGCACCGGGAATCGCAGTCAAAAATAAAGGCTTAAATGATATTACCTCAATTGACGTGGTTTATAGTCTCAATGATGGCGGGGACCAAACTTTTCAATGGACCGGTAATTTGGTTAGCGACGCTGAAACCACAATAACATTACCATTTCAAAATCCAAATATTATTGGTCTTGTAACCTTAAATGCAGAAGCCACGATAACAAACGATGCTTTTGCGGATAACAATAAAATCAAAAGTATTTTCTATAGTAATGGATTTGGTTTAGGTGGTTCGGTAAACACCTTTGAAACAATTGACGACGCTCTTTTGACATTTAACGACAGAACAGAGGACGTTCTTTGGGAATTAGGGGTTCCAACGGGTACTAAATTGGGGACCGCATCATCAGGGACACAAGTATACGGTACCAGCCTTGACGGTAATCATCCGGACAATACAAAAGCATTTCTAGTCAGTAACTGCTACGAGCTTTCAAACATAGTTGCTCCGGTACTAAAATTTAAAATGGCCTTTGATCTTGAGCTTAATTTTGATATTGTTTATGTTGAATATTCAACAGATTCGGGAACTAATTGGAATGTATTAGGTAACATAAATAGTGAACCTAATTGGTATAATAGCGATAGGACTAATACTTCTTCAGGGACTGACGATGATTGTCAGAATTGTCCCGGCGCACAATGGACCGGGGAAATTCCAGATGGTCAAATAGGTGAACTACAAGAGTACGCCTACGACTTTGTGGCCAATGCAGCATTAGGTGAAACAGATTTGACAGGAGAAGGCAATGTGATTTTCCGTATAGTTTTCCAGTCCGATCCCGCTGTAACTAGAGAAGGAGTTATAATTGATGATTTTGTTGTTGATGGTTTCCAGGACGATGACGATGATGACAACGATGGTATTTTGGATGTGAATGATAACTGCCCGTTGATATCTAATTCCAATCAACTAGATACCGATTCAGACGGAGAGGGCGATGTTTGCGATACAGATGATGATAACGATGGAGTTTTAGATATTAACGACAATTGTCCACTTATTGCCAACGCAAATCAAGAAGATGCTGACGATGACAATATTGGAGATGTTTGTGATGACGATAATGATAATGATGGAGTGCCCAATACAATAGATACCTGTCCGAATACCCCAGCAGATGCTGTTGTTGATGTTACCGGATGTGCGGTGTTTTCGCTACCAAGTACGAATTTCAGAGTATTGTCTATTGGGGAGTCCTGTATTTCCAGTAACAATGGAAGTATAGAAATTACAGCAGAATCTGCCTTAAACTATACGGCCATACTAACGGGGACTGGAGTAGATTCCCCCATTAATTTTACCAATTCTACGGCTTTTGAAAATTTGGCCGCTGGTAGTTATACCGTGTGCATAACGGTTGAGGGACAAGCTGGCTACGAAAACTGCTTTGATGTAACCATATCAGAACCAGAAGCACTTTCTGTTTCCTCAAAAATAAGTTCTCTTAAAAATGAGGTGGTTTTGAATTTCAGCGGTGGAAAAAACTATATTATTACGCTTAATGGAAATAGATATGAGACTGCTGAAAGTTCTATTACCTTGCCTCTTTCTGAAGTTGAGAATACACTCTTTGTTAAGACGGACAAAGATTGCCAGGGAATTTATGAAGAAACTATTGTCTTAACCTCTGAACTTTTTATTTATCCAAATCCCGTATCAAGTGGTGATCTAACTGTTTATATGGGCAATTCCAATAGGACAAAGCAGGTAGAATTAACCCTGTTTACTATTAACGGTTTAAAAGTGTTCAGCAAACCGTTTAACATCATAGATAATGAAGTTAAGTTTAATGTCGATGTTCTGGCCAAAGGCATCTATTTACTTAATGTGAGAACGGAGAACACATTGTTAAACTATAAGATTATAAGAAAATGAAAATAGCATCCAAATTTTATTCGGTTATTATATTGTTTTTACTGATGGCCTGCGGTGGTGAGTCCAGTACTGATGGTACGCCTCCCCCACTGGTGGTCGCTGCACCATCGGCAGCCACTTTGGTTTTTCCGGCTGATAATACGGAATGTAATGAAGGTGTGATATCCGGTACCGATGAAACCAAAAGTGCGGTCACTTTTCAGTGGAATGAGTCTGAAAATACAGATAGTTATGAGGTTAATCTTAGAAATATAAATACCAACACCTCAACAAAATCAAATTCGACCACTAACGATGCCACCATAACAATTGAAAGGGGAACCCCTTACGAGTGGTTTGTAGTATCGAAAGCAAACGGCACTAATGAAACCGCTTCAAGTACAAAAGCAAAGTTTTACAATCAAGGACCAGGAATTGAAAACTATGCACCTTTTCCTGCAGAGGCGATTAATCCGGCAAGAGGAGCAACAATTGCTTCCGCTGCATCTGTAAATTTACAATGGACCGCCAGTGATATTGATGATGACATAGTAGGATATACCATTTTCTTTGGAACGGAAACAAATCCAACAACAGAATTGGGAACTACAGAAGAAAGTAATTTAGATGCCCCTATAACTTCTGGAACAACCTATTACTGGTTAGTAATTACTACAGATAGTCAAAGTAACTCCTCTACTTCTGAAATTTTTGAATTTGCGGTAGAATAAAAGACGTGCTATTTAAGACCAGAATTTATGGCAAGCTAAGCTGCCAAGGCTATTTGCAACTTAGCCTCTATAGAATTCGACGGCATTTGGGCCTTGCTGTATCTAGAACATAAAGGAATCAGATCTACTATACAGTTTGTATTAAAACTAAGAATATGTATTAATAGGTGAGTTAAGTTGTCTTCCTGTATGCAGTTAAGGATACAATTACTATGATTCGAGATACTGTTGGGTGTATAGATTTTAAATAAGTGGGCGCGCTATGAATCTGAAATTCGCAATAGCTTAGCTGGTATTTGTACAATACCAGTTCAAATCTTAATTGTATTTGACGATAAAAACGATTATAGGAATGGAACAAAAAAAAGGGTCGCCATGTAATAGGCGACCCTTTTCATTCATTGTATTAATTACTTAAGAATCTTTAGTCAATATCTAAGATATCTACAGTTATAGATTTTAATAAATCTGTACCTCCACGACCTACTTCCAAAGCTCCTTCAGCATTGGAAGCTGTCTCCAAGGTGACAATTAATGTCTTATTCCCATCGGCAACATCATCCGGTAAAAGTTCCACAATGATATCCTCGTTAATAGGTCTGCCATCAACAGCAGGTTCAGTTGGCAAATTAATTTCCAAAGTCCCTCCTGCACTGGTTGCTCCATCTACAATAAAGTCTGTTCCAAAGACAGCCGTACCGCTGAAAGAGTATGTTACAGTAACCGTAGATAATGTTCCAGTAGGCACTTCAACATTTAACTCTAAGGTACCTTCATCTTCTGTCACAATAACAGGATCAGGATTTACATTTGTACCAGGTGAATCAAAAGCCACATATCCAGGCAATTCTTCAACCGTAAGCCCTCGGTCGTTAAGATCATATTCTTCTGTACATCCAGTTAAAATGAGTGCCAACGCGGATGCTATATATACTATTTTTTTCATCTTTTTTACGTTTTTATTAGTTTTCAAACCACATTGGTGTTTCGGTAGGCAAATTAGCTGGCGTATTTACATTACTAGTAACTTCATCGGGAGGATAGTTAAATCTCCTCAAAGTCGTTCCAATTGTAGAAGCCGGTGGTGCATCCAGCACAGGGATCTTATTTCTTCTTATATGAGTCCATGCCATTACAGGCTGCAGGAATGCTGAAAGATATTGTTGTTGATAAACATCCACAATACTAGGAGCAGGTAAGCTACTAACATAACCTGTAATATCCGCTTCCGTAAGCGTAGCCAATACCCCGGGAATGTCTTGCCCCCACCATCTCAATGAGTTTTCAACACCCGCTCTGTAATTGGCATCTGCAGATCCGGCAGCAGCAAACCCGTTAAGCGCTAATTCAGCTTTATATAGATCAATTTCTGACGGCAGCATTAACATATCAGGTAGATCAAATCTAATGATATTATTACTCAACACAGAAGTTGAATTATCTGGAAAGAAAGCGAGTTCAGGAGCGGGCAAGTCGTTTCTTGCTACCCAAAGGTCGTATCTTGGATCACCAGAGCCTCTTAAAAGATTGTCTATTGGTGGCCCAGGACCAAATACATTCTGGCTTTCATTATCAGGTCCAAAGAATGCCGTTATAATAGTCTTCATTCCATTCTGAGCACCAGGGTCACCTGAATAGATAAGATATGCAGCTTCATCATTTGTTGACATCAATGGTTGACCTAATGTTGCATTAATTTGAGCATCTACATTGGCTCCTCCATTTCGCAACAGCATTAAAGCTCGTAATTTTAAGGAATTTGCCAAAATTCTCCATTTAGCCATATCACCACCATAGTACTGATCACTGGTAGCGCTTATAGCAAACTCTCCGTCGAGTTGTCTATTATCGATAAGCGCGATGGCCTCATCATATAAAGAAACTACTCCGTTAAGTACTGTCTGCTGTTCATCAAAATTTGGCGAAGGAAAATCCTGACCATTAAGTGCCTCGGTATAAGGAACATCTTCCCAAATACTCGTCAACTCGAAATAAATATGAGCACTAAGAATAGTAGCAATTGCATTAACGTTATTCTGGGTAGGACCAGCTTCAGCAGCATCTGCCTTAACCAGAGAAAGGTTACCCAAAATCTGATTATACATCATGCCCCAGGTATTTCCCGTAAGGAAAATACTAGTGCTACCATTTTTTGGGCTATTGAATGTATTCGAGATATATTGTGATACATCACATATCCTGGTTCCCAATTCCGTTACCTTTCTTGAAGAATACTGTACAAAAACAAAAGGCAGTACAGCATTTGGATCAGCACTTGTGGCTGCCAAGGGGTCGGTATTTATATCTAATTTCTCATCACAAGATGAAAAGGTACCCGATATAAACACAAAACAAAGTAAAATTAATTTTAATCTTTTCATGTCTTATAATTTTTTTTTATTAGAATCTTAACCTTATATTAAAACCTAAACTCCTTGTAGATGGAACACTGGCTCTTTCAACTCCAAAACCATCCGCACCAGAACCGAACAATGTAGCTTCAGGATCTATGTGAGGTACTTTTGAATATAGAAGGGCAAGATTTCTTCCCTCAACTCCAACTGTTAGGCCTTTGATAAAACTATCTCCCAACAGTTTAGAAGAAAAGGTATATGATAAACCAATTTCCCTTAATTTAACATATGTTGCATCAAAGATATAAGGTTCTGCAACACTATTGTCATTTAAAGAAGTCCAAAAATCCTCGGCGTTTAACAAAGGTACATCGTTATCCCTTCTATCAATAATATTGCCATCACCGTCTTGTGTTACAATGACACCTTCTGTATCTATAAAAGTTCCTTCTCTGTTTTGAAGAGTTTCTGTAACCAAACCACTGGTCTGTAAATCCTCGACGGTTGAAGACTTCATAACGCCTCCCCATCTAACATCCATAGTAACGTTTAAACTAAGGCCTTTATAATTAAAGTTGTTCACCCATCCACCTGTCCAATCGGGTAGAACGGAGCCTAAAGTTGTAGCTTCTCCCGCTTGTCTTCTACCTGTGTTAGGATCTATTATTGGTCTTCCTGTTTCTTCATCCTTAAGATGTGGAATAGCAAATAATTGGAATTCTTCACCAGGAACCGCAACCACCTGTACACTATTAAAGGCAGATGCTATTACTACACGTTCCAAACCTTCCGTTAAGGAAACCACTTCAGAATCTACCTTAGAGAAGTTCAAAGCTGTGTTCCATGCAAAATTCCCATTTTTACTTTGAACAGCAAGAGCATCAAGAGATATTTCGAAACCTTTCTGATCTACTCTACCAACATTTGTTGTTCTAAAAGCAAAACCTGTAGATTCTGGAATTGGAATGTTTAAAATTTGATTCTCATTTTTAGTGTTAAAGTAAGCAGCATCTAAGCTTAACCTGCCGTTAAAGAATTTCATATCCAATCCAAATTCATAGGAAGTCTGTTCTTCAGGAACTAAGTTAGCAGGCGGGATAGTGTTTGATGCGGAATAGGCCAATGCCCCATTGAATGGAAAATTGTTATTCAGACTATACTGACCTGTTGCAGTCGTTACAGGGTTAAAATTAAAATCCAGTAGGTATGGAGTGGTATCATTACCAACCTTTGCCCAACTTGCCCTAAATTTACCAAAACTCAATCCTTTACCCTGTATATTAAAAGCATCCGTAAATACAAATGCTAAACTAGCAGAAGGATAAAAATAAGAGTTATTGTCCTCTGGCAAGGTAGACGAAGTATCATTTCTACCTGTTAAGGTTAAGATGGCCCAATCTCTAAATCCTACTTCTGCAGAAGCATAGACACCAAACAATGTCCTTTGAGCGAAATCCCTTTCTGGAATTGCTTGTGCCGCATTTGCAGGACTAAACAATTCTGGAATCAAAAGATCGACACCTTGTATACGCTGTCTTTCAAAAATTCTTGAATTGTACTGCAAACCTGCAAAAGCAGTCAACGACCAATCTTCTGAAAAATCGTTACTATAGGTAGCAATTAAATCTGAAGTAAGCTCGTTCCTTCTTATATTATCCGAATCAAAATCACCAAAAAGACGTTGTATGGTACCCTTTCGGTTTGTAATTAAACGTCTGTCATCCGAAATGTCAATACCTACTCTTCCTAAAATACTGAAATTTCTTATCGGCTTCCAGGTGAGCTGAGCGTTACCAAAAACGCGATCCTCGTCCCTGTCATTCTTATTCTCGTACCTTAACCAAAGTGGGTTATTGGATAATACTCCCTGATTATCAACAATGTGGTTTATTTGATTACCAGATTCATCTATCCATGGATTGAAAAGGTTCTGATCTAAATTACTACTGAAAGAATTACCTAAACTAACAATGTTTGGGTCATTCGCACCTGTTGCACCAGTACCCCTGGTTTTTGTAGTAGTATACTGAACACTAAACCTGGATTCCAACCATTCATTATGTCTTACCCCAGCATTCGCGCCAATGGTAATCCTGTCTAAACTAGATCCTGGCAAAATCCCATCCTGGTTTAAGGAAGTGAAACTCAACCTATAATCCATTTTTTCATTAGCATCCCCTACGGAAAAGTTGTTGATCCGGGTTATCCCCGTTTTAAAAAAGTCGTTTATACCATTATCCTTTACAGCTCTAAGCTGCCCTGTTGTATTTGTAACTGGTGCATTGGGAACAGTCTGCCCTACAATTCTTGGTCCCCAATCAAATCCCACACTACCGGAATCGTATTGACCATTTGTACCCATCGCATATTCCTGCTGAAAATCCGGTATCCTGAACAAATTATCGAATCTTGTAGAGGAATTGAATGATACTGTTGCTCCCCCATCTCCTGCTCTACCTTTTTTGGTAGTGACGATAATAGCTCCTGCTGCTGCACGAGAACCATAAAGAGCTGTAGCGGCCGCACCTTTCAAAACGTTAATACTTTCAACATCATCCGGGTTCACTACCGCAGCTCCATTGGAAAAATCCCTGTTACCAGTAATTCTATTAGCATCTCCGGTAACAGTCTGCGAGTTGTTAATCAAAACTCCGTCTACAACCCAAAGCGGATTGTTTGCTCCACTTAAGGAAGACACACCACGAATAATGATTTTAGATGACCCTCCGAGGTTACCGCCAG
>Ga0209013_10003851_pt1 | contig 13219 bp, 9 predicted proteins | sample Cruoilmetagenom2_FD_187291 | JGI IMG/M metagenome (GOLD analysis project Ga0209013, IMG submission 187291) | Oil polluted marine microbial communities from Coal Oil Point, Santa Barbara, California, USA - Sample 2 (SPAdes) (version 2) | ecosystem: Environmental > Aquatic > Marine > Oil seeps ... | reverse complement strand
CGCAGATCCCATTACAGAAGACAATTGATCGAAAGGCTGATAATCAAACAGTCGTAAATTTTCCAGGCTAAGATTTTCTTTTTGTTTTTTCAACCATTCCGCCCCAGGACCTTCGGAAACCACTATAACAACCACATCTGGATCTTTCCGAAAATGAAGCGCCAATTGCAGCAACAAGTTTGGATTGTGTTTCATTCCCATGGTTCCAGTATACATGAAGCAAAACCGGTCAGCAACCCCCCATTTTGATGACCAGGTATTCACTTTAGGCTTTGGTGTGAGATTTTCAAGTGGCGCCCAGTTTGGGATTACAGACAACCTATTTCCATCAACCCCCCATTCCTGCATGAGTGGAAGAAAATCATCTGTAATGAGTATAATTTGATCGCTCTGCATAAGTAACTGCCGTTCTAATCGAATGTAATACTGCCCAATTATGCCCCCAAATATGGGAATCCTTTCACGCAAAATTTTTTTTGTGGCTAATCCAATAACATCCTGAAGCCAAAACATAAAACGAATACCATGCTCTTGAGTATTTTTCAGGGCACGAGATTGTGCGTCAAGGGGAGTATTCGCTGAGATCACCACATCTGGTCGAAATTCTTGAATTTCACCCGAGAGCAATTGCCCATATTCTCTTTCCTGCCTCCAGCGATGCACAAACGAGTATTTTTGTAAAGGTTCTCGAATGTAGATAGGGTGAATAGAAAAACGATCTGGATCAGTTGCACTTTTATGTAAAGAACCTCGAGGTGTAATATTGTACCCCGCATATAGGTGGAGAACTTCGAACCCCCGCTTCGCAAATTCTCGGCTAAGTTGTACCTGGAATGGATGACCTGGATAGTCATGTACTAAAATGCGCATGATCGTATCACCAGCTTAAATCCTTTTCGTATCCCAGTTCTATGAGAAGTTCTCCAGCAATCGTTTTCATTTGTTCTTTATGATTTTCTGTAAACACTTCTCTCCACCCCCCCACTTGACCTTTACGAAAAGTATGCGATTGGGTGGGTTTGATGTTACTTTCAACTGCCTGTATAACATAATCGATGTCGAGGTACTTCAAACAACGATCTGCATAAAAAGCAACAATTTCAAGTAGCACTTTTCTCCGCTGAGGTGAAATTAAGGCTTCATATTTTACTGCAAACGCAGATTGATTCCTCAACCATCCACGATAACGAGCGAATCGTTCAGAAACGTTAGGATAATCATAAGGAAATGTTGGATCCACAACTCCAAGAATAGCTGTAGATATCCGTTCATCTATACCATCAAGCTTACTATAATAAGGATGCATCCTGTGCCAGCGATTCATATAAGTAAGATAGAAAGTCTCAGATACAACGACATCTCTAGGGTCACGATAAATAAAATAATGTATACAATGTTTTTGGCTCAAAGTGTCCTCATAATCAGGATGGTAAAACAAGTGAGCCGGAGATACTTCTCCAGGGACAAGTTTATTTATAAGCTTGATATGAGCTAATTTAGATCGCTCTTTGAATGTTACAGATGGCATTGAGGCGATAAACGACTCATAGTGTTTAACATCAGGTAATACTTCGAGAACCTGTAACATAAGATGCGTTCCGCTTTTGGGAAAAGAATTGGCAAGCACAGGTGGAGTACGAACGAAATCATCGTCATGCGCGAGAAGGCGTTTATGAGTCCTGAGGATTTGGCTAGGCAAGGCAAAGGATTTTCGCAATATTGCGCTTTTTATTATCAAGAATAACTCTCAAGAGTACTGAAATTGGCGAAAATATAAAAGATAAACATCAAGGAGGGATGTCTAAAAAGGTCAGTATCCTTTGTTCAAACCACCAAATGTAGGGGGAGGATTCTATACCTGCCCTCACTGGTGGCGGCTAAACAAAGCCGCCCATCACCTTTTATTTGGAATAGTACCATCTACAAATACCCCAGTTTCTCCAGATGTTGCCGTAAAATCTCGCTTTCGTCAAAGTTGTGAGATACCATTCTAAATCTTTCAGACAATTCATCATTTTCCTGCTGCCAGTTTTCAATTACCTGTTTGAAATGTGCAATTTTTTCGGGATGGTCATTAGCAATATTGTTCTGCTCTCCAGGGTCATTCTCTAAATCAAACAGATATTCGTTCGACTTTACAAAATAATTGCGGATGAAGTGTCTCGGACTACGAAGAATATTGAAGATTCGATGTCGCTCAATGACATATCGTAAAGTATCTAATACTGTTTTCCTGCTTCGTTCAGGCTGTTGGATTTGAATATACTTCCATTTGTAACCACGTACTGACATATAATGATTTTGCACATCCATCATCTGCGTATCAGAGAAAACATAATCACGCCAATCCTTATCTGTCCCATTCAACAATGTTGTTACGTCCTTTCCCTGCAAAAAGGAGTGTTCCACCGCTTCAGAGTGAATCCCCGTTTCTCCAATTATTGTTGGGAAAATATCAATAAGTTCAATTAATGCTCCATGCCTTTGACCTGCATATTGATTATTCTGAAGCTTTATGATCATTGGCACATGAATGAGCTCGTCATAAGGAGTATGCCCATGAGCATATACACCATGTTCATAAAAGGCATCTCCGTGGTCGCCGAGTATAATAAAAATAGTGCTGTCAAAAATCCCTTGTGTTTTATAGTAATCAATTATCTGCCCAATACAATGATCATTATAATAAATTTCATCATCATACAAATTCACCAACCTTTGTCGATCTGCTGCACCAGCATTACGGACGTCTTCGCGTTCACCTTCGTTGGGGCGTAGATAGGAATCTCCTGAAAACCTAACATACTCCCGTGGAGCTGTATAAGGCACATGAGTCTCTATTGACCAGATAAAACAAAAGGTATCATTATCTCGACGCTCTTTTATCCAGGGAAAAAGGTAATCATTGATATCTTCAGCGCGGGGCAAGGCGATTTCCTGATCAAAGATATGGAGCAATCCTTCTTCAGTTGGATCCATTTTCCGTCGCTTAGACAAAACATCAGGATTAAGAAACAAATCAAAATAACTATCAAAGCCCCTGTCAAATCCAATCTCACTGGCAATATTCCCCATTGTCGAAAAAGCGGCTGTCTTGAACCCATTCGCTTGAAGCACTTGTGGCAAACGAGGCAAATCGGTCGAAAACGCATCATGTCGCGAACGAGTGCGATGCACACCTGGATAAGTCCCGGTTAGTATCGAAGCCGCTACCGGACGTGTCCATGTTGATGAGGTAAAACAATTTTCAAACATCACACCATCCGTGCAAAGTGCATCAATGTTAGGAGAAGTCTCACGCTCATACCCATAACACCCAAGATGGTCAGCTCGTAATGCATCCAGGATATATAAAACAATATGCATTTAACAACCCTCCTTACAAGCAACCGATTCGAATAACTTGATCATCTCCCGAGCTGTATTTTTCCATGAAAAATTCCTCACTCTCTCCCTTCCAGCCGAGACCAGGTGTTCACGATGTTTTCGATCCTCGAGTATCTTGCGCAGAACGGCACTTATCTCATCCTCATCATATGGACTGAAATACACAGCCGCATCACCTGCAATCTCTGGAATAGCAGCAGCATTTGAGGCTGCAATAGGAATATGAGAAGCCATCGCTTCGACTAAAGGATGGCCAAACGTCTCAAGTAGGGAAGGGAGTATAAACAGGCTCGCCCCCTGGTATAAGGAGGGTAAATCCTGGTATGACACTTCTCCCAAGTAGTGGACACGACCCTGCAAATCAGGTTGTTTTATCCGTTTCTGAATGAGCTTGAACTCACTTTCAGATCCTATCCCACCTGCAAAGACATAGTCATAGCCTAAATCAGGTTCTCGACATAATTTTGCGAATGCATTCAGGATGCGCAGATAATTCTTATGGCTTTGAACGGTGGAAACTGTAAGCAAGTACGGATGGTCTCCATGAAAGAATTTTTTCGAAGGTAGTTGAGCAGGTTTTAAAAAATGAACTCCCACACCATGATAGATTACATATGTCTTGGAGGGATCAATTCTCATCATTTTCAAAGCCACATCTCTAGAATACTTAGATACAAATATTACTGCCGCAGCTCGCCGAGCCGCATAATTCGTAAATTCACGTAGCGCCCTATTGCGGGCGCGGTAACGCCAGTCATTAATTGTTAAAGTTAAAAATGGGTTTGGGTTACGTGCAGCTATAACCGCAGGGCATCCAGAAAATAACACCATCCCCGTAGGTGTTGGGGTAAACACCATATCGATCCTCTCTCTACGTAATACCTCTGGCAAGCGGGTTTGTTCCCACCACAACCGCATAAACACAGAATGATGGCTAGGTCCAGCTACAAGCCGTGTAAAATTAGTCGGCAGGTCATATTCAAATGCATTTTGCCAGGCTGAATGCAGCAATACAAACTCATGTTGTCGCCCTAATTGTCCAAATTGGGGAATGAAGTTTGAGAAATATGTCTTATGTCCTCCCCTGGTAACTACTAGACCGTTTAGCAAAATACGCATAGACTTACCATCTATCAGGCTTTTTATAAATTACCTATTACTGCTCCGAGTCGCCTATTGAACGCTTCGAAGGAATATCATTGTATAACATGTTTGTAAGCCCTGGTCCCCAATTCTGGCAAAGGGGGGTATTCGTTAACAAATTTTAAGTTGAGATTCAAAGTAGGAATAGTCCTTCGGTTATGGATACTGAGCAAACGCATTCATTAGACATCTTAATGAAAAGTTTACGCAGGACGTTGATTTGAGCTCATGAATATCGCAAGATGCCATTTTTAACTATAAATCTGATGTCGATTATAGAAACGAAACCAAGTTTCTGCTAACATATACAATGGGTCAGGCCGAATAACTCCAGGAATTCAACTTACGGTCCAGGAGGTTTTCTAGGACTTCTTTCTCAGGGAAAAAAAGGGAACGCAAAAAATCAATCTCATTTTCCTGAACCGTTGGGGGCTGCATTAAGTCGATCATATCCAGAAAAAATGAAGCCCCGAACTTCCCCGCTTGCCGGTATAGAAATCCATACCAGGGTCCCATATAATAATTTAACCAGAGATGTGTCCATCCCCAACGTGTATTACTGGCTAAATTAAGGCGTTTAGGTTTAAATTCTGTCCACAAATCCAGGAACGAATAAACTTCCCAGGCAGTTCTTTGTGGGGTTTGGAGTATATCTTCTTCAAGTATCAGGCAGCACATTCGCTCAGGAGATACAAACTGCTGCCACGCTTTTAAGTACCTCAAATAATAACCATATTCGATGATCTTGAGGTGAGGATTTTGTTCTGATGCTGTGATTATGCTCAGAGAAGGTGAAAAATTCCTTCTCCGTAGATGGTGGTAATATGCTGAGAGGGCACGTTTGACCGGGTCCCTCAAAATCAGCAGTATTTTAACTTCGGGGAGTTCGTCCACTACCAACTCAGGAATAGTCGGTAATGATTCGTCTACTCTCAATCTATCTTCCAACACATGGTCGTAAAAATAATGTGTCGACGCTTCTCCAATCACTTTGGTTGGATCTAACTGCTGAAAATGTGCGTAATACCAGTCTCTCCCTTTCTTGTAATTGGTGGAAGAACTGAAATAAAAAATTTCTTTTTTATTACCCAGATCGGTACCAGGGTGCTGTTTTAAGATTTCCCATAACCATGTCGTGCCACACTTTTGAGCACCGATGATTAAGAAATCAGGGATAATATAATCAACCATACATTTTTTACGTTACCTGATCCTCCCACAGCCTCATAGAAGGAAAAATTAATATTGATATCTCGCAAACTCTCAAGTTCTTGTCGATATCTAAAGAATTTTTTCTTATCTTGTGGGTCTTTCCGTTGAGTTATCAGGTCAATATTTGGTGAAGCATTCAGTTCATACCCAAAACCACCGATATGATGGGTTGGTATACCAAACACCTCAATTAATGCCGCGGTAAATAGTCGCGCATGTGAAAAAAAAGTGGCTGAGGATCGTTTTACAGAAGCCTACAAGTTAATAATCAATCGCACTCAATGGATAAATTAAAATTCAGTTCCCGACATAATTGTCGATACAAGTTTAGATCCTTGTCGGAGAAATATTCCGGCCATTGATTTGTCTGACCTTTACGGGCAGTAATAAAACCATCTTGGGAGGACCGTTTGGCATGTCTCCTTTGTACTGCAAAAGCTCTCATTTGGTCAAAAGAGGAACGATGAACGGCAATTTCAATATTTTTTTCATGGGTTTCAAGACCAAAAATGTGAATAATCTTTCGAATTTCAGATGAAGTATCACACTTTAATTTTTCATAACGAATGAGGTGTGTAATATGCGGACGCCAGGTAACATAATGTTGTATACATGCACGTAAACCATATTTAGGGTGGCGGATGAACTCGGTAAAATTACCTCGAAACGGGTTTTTTCGTCTTGCTTTTCTATAATGGAAGTATGACATCATAATATCACGAGGATCTCGAATTATATAGGCTACTCTTTGTGGTATATCAAACAAGAAACGCTGGTATGGTTGGTGAGTTTTTATGAAGCGAGGGGAACTCTTGAAATTCCAAGATTTATGTAGATTGCTGCGCCCAAGAGAAGGCATAATTTCAGCCGCGATTTTATAATCAACAATTTGACCATCTAATTCAGTCAAACTGATCAGGTTACTTAACAAAAATCGAACCCAAGTACTGCCTGCTCGTGGGAATGAGGGCAGCCAAATATCTTCTTCGCGCAAGGCGATTAGACCTGCAATATACATCAGGGGACGTTTGTTAAAATCCATATTTCTAATGACTACACTTTTCAGTCGTTATTTTCTTTATTTCGCAAAACACAGAAAAAATACCTGTTTGCGTAAATTCTGGATTACATTCCCCGACAGGTTTTGAATCATCGGCCAGTACCGAGGTAGAATCTCAATAGCATATATACTTATTATGGCAATACAAAAACTGGTCAATAATAACCAAGAATATATTTTTTGTGAAATTGGCAATAAGACAAATACTAGGACAGTTAAACTTGCTCCAACAACACTCTCGTATATCGGTTTGAAACTATGGATGGAAATACGACTAGCTGGTTGTTTTGAGTTTCAATCCCTTTGAATATCTTGGCATTATCCTGATTACTAGTACAAAATAAAAAAAATTTTACTCTTTACGAACGCATTCGTAGAAATCTAGATGCTCAAATAAAAATAAATATCCATGATGCGCAGCTCCATTCATGTGATATTCAAATAAGGTTTCAGCCAATAAGTAAGGTCTCGCTCTATCCACTCAGATAATGCACATATATCCTCAAAGTAGAATTCCGCAAGGCTCCGCTCCTTGTCATGAGAGAGCAATGGATAATTCCTGCTAGGCATTACCCTATAAATGTAGTCTTCGAAACCCGTTTGTCTAACATATTTTTGATACAACCTCGTATGTGCAATATTTCGAGTGTTAGAAAACAACAGTTTGTAAATTTTGTCATATTTAGGTCTAGATTTACGTACATTTTGTTTGCTGTATACAGTTGGTGGAATAAATGATGAATCCACGTCTAAGTAGGAATATACTTCTTGAATGAAAGACTTTGGGTCTTCTTTTAAATCATCATATATCAGTATACGGATTTGGTGGCGTGGAAAATACTCTAGGAAGCGAATAAGAGCCTTATAATAAAGTCCATATTCAAGATATCTATCAACCTCTAAATCAGCTTTTTCACTTACGATATCATTTTTATTCCGTAATTTCATGCAATACTGGGAATAAATACGCGCTATTGGGTTACGAATAAAATACATCAAGCGGATATCTGGATTCCATGCATGAATTCTGTGGGGCACTTCAGGCGTTATAGCATAGGAGGGAGATATTTCTCCCATACAGTTTTCTCCCGCATATCCCCGAAACTGCCTCTCGTACCAACCAAAGCCTTTATCGAAGTGAGAGCTGAAGAAGTGAATTTCTTTCCTGGTCGGCACAAATATTTCCGGGTGTTTGTCTAAACCATCGTGCACCCAAGTTGTACCCGACTTCGATGCGCCTATACCGATAAATTTTAATAACACTAAGAACTTCCTTTCTCACACAACACTATAACCAACCTGGTCAATTTGACAAATCTTCTCAACGCAAGCATTACAAAAAAAATACCGGAAGAGATTTGTGGCAACTGGCTTAAATAGGTTGGAAGTCAAACCACAATTGCTAAACTTATCACAAGAAAAAATGATAGTTAACCCCATTAATTAGAAACTGAAAAGGGTGTAAATCTACTTCAGACAAACTGACCAGGTTACTCAACAGAAAACATACCTATATACGACCCTCTCATGGGGATGAGGGCAGCTAAATATCTATTTCGCGTAAAGCGATGAGACCTGTAATATACATCAAGAAACGCTTGATAAATTGCATATCTCAAGTAACTACGCTCTACGATTAAGAATTCTTTCCTGCTACCAAAGAATATTCATCTATCTACGCAACTTCTGCACGACATTCCCTGACAGACGGATGAGCATCGGCCAATACCAGGGGAGAATGCCAATTAAATATATACTTAAAAAAATAATCACAAAGCCGATCAATAAAAACCAAGAGGAGAATTTTTGTGAAATAGGCAATAAGGTAAAGACAAGGACAGGTACACTTGCAAAGATCGCTGCCCTTATAGAAATCCAAATAGGACTTAAAATATCACCCAACGAAAATCCCGTAATCGACATAGCCACTTTAATATTGAGGAGGGAGGAAAATGCAGCTGCAAATACCAAACCGGTTGCAACTCCAATTATCCCAAATGAAGCCCCAATAGTAAAAAAGAATATTGCAAACAATGCTATCCGAAAACCAATTATCCAAATGCGTATTTGTGGCTTACCTACAGCATAATACAGGGATTGCGTTATATCAAATGCGTAAAAATAACCTGCCACAGCGAGAATTTGCATCGGGAGAATAGAGTCAGCCCATTTATCATCATATAGAGCATTAATAAACCAGGGTGAAATCATAATAATCAGTATAGTGAGTGGCGTTATCACCACAAAAAGATGTTGAATACCCTCCAAAAAGGCATCACTCAATCGCCTCAGGTTATCCTGGATCTCAGAGAATGCTGGAAAGGTAACCGAACGCACAATTCCTATCAAACGTTGACCGGGAACTACAGCCAATTGAAATGCCAGGGTGTAATAGCCTAACGCTTCTGTACCTAGCCACCGTCCGACTACAAAGTAATCTATATTTGTCATACCCCTGGAAAACATAGCTGAAATAAAGGCAGGCAGCCCAAATTGTAACAATTCGCGAAGAGTTTGAGTTGAAAAGACAATTTTAGGTCTCCATGGCACTGCTGCCCAATATATTGCAGTACCCACTATACTGCGCGCGAGATTACCACCTACTAAACTCCAAACACCCGCACCTAACATTGCCAGACTAATGCTGACAATACCAAAAGCAATACTGCTAATTATATTCCGATAGGCAAATCGATCAAACTCCAAATGCTTGACAATTAATGCTCTTTGGATAGTGGATAAAGCACTAATTGGAAACATAATCGCTAGCGCCCGCAGTACTGGAGCAGCAGCAGGATCACCAAGAAACTCGGTGATTAATTCCGCCCCGATAAAACCCAAAATACCAATTCCTAAACCCAACGAAAGATTCGTCCAAAATGCTGTACTTAGAACAGGTTCGCCGATATCTTGGCGTTGGATAATAGCTTGAACCATACCCAGTTCACCAATTGAATCAGCGAACACGATGAAAATCATTGCTATGCCTACGAGCCCAAAGTCAGTGGGAGTTAGTATGGAGGCTAATATTAGTAAGACTACAGAACGTATTGCTGTGGCACCATATTGCCCTATAGCGCGCCAAATAAGCCCAATAATCGTTCTACGCCTCAGCGAAGATTGCATATCACTATTGTAAATTTTCCCAAACTCACGTTTGATTTAAATCTACTATTGAATTCTTATATGTTTAGATAAGTCGTAGTTCTTGGATTGCCAAACCTTGAGTTCATAGCGAAATTGATTTTCAACGTCAAAAATTTTCTTAGACAAATTATCTCATTCAGCTAGGCTCATCTCTCCGCTAATCAGTTGCAAAACGACTTGAATTTTTGAATTCAGATGAAAATGTTCGATTTATTCGTGGCAGTGTTACTCCAACTATTAAACCCTAATACTTGATTACCATTTGTGTCCAAGTTTTGGGAGACACTCCGAAAAATGTGCTAATTAAAACAGTACTTAAAAATGTTAATCGTGTTCAAACAATAAGGTTTTAGAATAAACTTCTTACGACGGTTTAGTTTAATCACACCCTCTTCACTAAAGAATTTGAAGAATACACGCAATCAATTTAAATTCCAACCTCAGATTTGACGTAGCGAATTTTTCCAGTTGACTCTCTCGGTATTGATTCAACTTGGTTGATAATTATATTCGCACCCTCCAAGTGTTTGTCCGCAATTGAATGAAGAATATCCTCTTGCTGCCGCGTAAATAATCTACCATCTGGCACAATAGTAAACTCAAAAAGGTCAGGCATCTTTTGAATCACCTGAAATTGCCGAACTCCACCGACAACATACATTAATCTATGGAATGTATTGCCAATTAAGATGCGCCCACTGGGTAATCGGATGACATCTTGAGAGCGACCTTCAAGACCTTCAATTATTGAGAAACCTAAATCAAGTGTACAACTAATTGTCTCTCTAACAGGTCTGGCAATATCTCCTAATTTATAGCGAATAATTGGACAACTCCATTCTTCCAGGTGCGTAACAATGACCTGTCCATGCTCATTCTCTTGATTCTGTTTTTGCACCTCAATGAACTTAATATCATCCATTGTGTGCATTTTGCCGCAAGGATGTCCAATGGCGATCACACCTACTTCGACAGTGCCATATATGTCTGCCACCGGGCAACCAAATACTTCCGAAATCGCTTGCTCTTGCCATCTATGAAGTAATTCACCGGTTGTGACCGCTAATTTTAAATCAGCTTCTCTGCCGTCATATCCATGATCGTCCAAGTAACGCGCAAAAATGGCAATTGCTGATGGATAACCAAATAGATACTTTGGAGAAAATTTCTTCAGGGCACGCCAAGAATACTCCATCCTTTCCGGAGTCATGTAATATGCAGGCATGCTTTTTCGATTCATAGCCCGGTTCCAAATCGGGGTTTTTATTCTTTCATTATAAAATCTCTTAAAACCATTTCCAAAATAAAGTCCGAGATTGTTAATTCGGAAATTACGGTCTCCTAATTCTATTCCCCACCATCTCAATGCCCTTATCCGACAGATATGCGAAGATAAGGCTGCATTTTGACTCTTATAGAACGATAAAGGTATCCCGGTTGAACCAGTTGTTCTCACCTTGTAGACTGGTGACCATAATTCTTTAGCTAAAAATAATCTTTTATTATCGCGGATCTGTTCTTTCGTCAAAATTGGGATTTTTTGAATATCGTCCCAAGTTTTAATATCACTAGGTATGATCCCTGCTTCAGAAAATGATGAATGGTAATATGGCACATTTTGATAAGCATGATGGAGAAGAGAGGTCAGTTTTTCAAACTGAAGATCTCTCATCTCATCTCGGCTCAGGAATTGGTTTCTCTGAGCATATTCCATCATTTTATGGAAATCTCTTCCCTGAATCCGCTGAGCCAGAGGGAAGATCCAATTCTTCAATAAAAATGAATAGTAATCTTTCCATAAAAGTACCTCGGGATTGAAAAATCTCTTCTTAGATTCCATTATCGTAAGAATTAATGGGTTTATATTTCATTGGTATGGTGTTTTGTTGAAGAATAGTAAGAGTTTAATTCTTTACACTACTTTATCACTCTTAATTTTTCGGTCGAATAAACGTTAATCGCAGCACCCTGCAATGCAAGAATACCCCAGAATATACTGTCAAATACACTGTTCTTAAAAAGAATGAGGGTTGTAAATGTTATAAAAGAAGCAAACATTACGTTGCCTAGAAATCCATCGCGATTAAACTGCTTTCTTATCTTTAGCAGATTCACGCCATGTTGAATCAAAAATAATAGGAGGAATACTAGCGCAAAAGTACCTGATCCAACCCATACTCCAAGATAACTACTGTGAGGGTTCCTTAGATCTCTGTCTTGTTTGAAATCATGGATAACTACTTGTGACAAGCCTACCCCGAGAATTGGGGAATCTTTAATAAATTTTAATGTTGATATGTAGATAGAATATCGGGCGGCAGAACTTGCAGCAGAACGCACTTGGAAAATGTCAGTTCTACTGTCTAGGCGATCCATCATAGTGTGATTAAAAATAATGCCAAAAAATGCTATTGATAGTAATACAACTAGATTTATTAAGTTTGTTGGTATTTTTATTCTAAAGGATTTATTTTTAAGCGATAACAGAAGCAACACTATCACCCCGATAGATGCACTCAACCAGGCACCTCTCGAAAAAGTTAAAAAAATGCCCAAGCCAAATAGGGACAACAAAACGACATAAAATATCCGTTTTTTCCATTTACATTCTGGAATGACAAGTCCAAATAAGAATAAAAATCCGAACAGTAGTGTCAGCGAGAATGGATTTGGGTTACTTTGTTCCCTCGCGACCAGGCGAGACCAATGGTACGGGGAGTAGAAGAAATGATATATCGAATTTAATAAAATAATTGAGGTTGTTATTACATAAATCCAAATTAGCTTTTGCAAGAGGTGATAACTGGTTACTAAGTAAGAAAATACAAAATAGACTAAAAAGTATGCGCTCAACTCAGCAGTCATTATGATTGCGTCATTTCTGTTCTCGGCCACAAATATGGACGCATATACAGGCACCAAAAATAAAACCGCAAAGAGAACTTCTTTATTAAGTAACTTACTCCCATGTGATGATTTGTTTTTTCTTGAATTAATTTGTATAATGTACAATATTAGGATAAGAGGAAATACCACAAGGTGAATTGGTACTTGCCTATTTAATATGTCAATCCCACCTATACTTGTACGCCCGACAGAAATTAGAAATACAAAAATTCCTAATAACAGTGCTTTTAACGAAAATCTTCCTGATTTTCCAATTATTAAGAATATAAAAAGGGAACTCAGGAAAAAAAATGTCAATACGATTATTAAAACCAAATAATCGATGTCATTTTCGTTCATATACATACTAATAATTGTGCTGAA
>Ga0209013_10003850_pt1 | contig 13221 bp, 13 predicted proteins | sample Cruoilmetagenom2_FD_187291 | JGI IMG/M metagenome (GOLD analysis project Ga0209013, IMG submission 187291) | Oil polluted marine microbial communities from Coal Oil Point, Santa Barbara, California, USA - Sample 2 (SPAdes) (version 2) | ecosystem: Environmental > Aquatic > Marine > Oil seeps ... | reverse complement strand
GTCCCTGGCCATTCTCTCTCTCGGCGACCTCGTTCTTGCGACCGGTCAGCCAGTAGACACCGCCAAGGAATACCGCCCACACGGGGATGATCCGCGGCAGCTTGTCGAGCACCCCCCATGTCAGACCGGGCATCGGGCTCTGTGGAATCCCGGCGGGCAGGCCCACCTCCTCGGGCGGGCGGGCCAGGAGCATGAGGACTGCCGTACCGCCGGCTTCATGCTCACCGAAGACCTGATCGTAGTACCGATCAGGGTTTTCATGGAGGCGACGCCGCGCCTCGCGCAGGAGATCGGTCCTGCGGCCGAAGAGGGTGGCCCCCGTGGGGCAGATGCTGGCGCAGGCCGTAGGTCGTCCTTTGGCAACGCGGTGCACGCACATGTCGCACTTGCGGACCCTGGGCACGACCGAGTGCCACTCGTACTTTGGAATGCTGAACGGGCAAGCCATGAGGCAGTAGCGACAACCCATGCAGGCATCCGCATCCCAGGTCACGGGCCCGAAGTGGGTCTTTTCGAGTGCCGCCACCGGGCAGACCGAAACGCAGGTCGGGTCCTCGCAGCTCATGCAGAAGTGGCGCACCGCCAAACCGTCGCCGAGGTCCTCGACCCAGTTGAACGAATCCTGGTCCAACCTCTCTGCCGCGTGGATCGGTTGTTCGTGCTCCGCCTGACAGGCCTGTTCGCAAGCCTTGCAGCCGATGCATTTCGTCTGATCGAAGAGAAGCCCGTACACCGACATGGTCTCTCCCTTTCTTGCCGGGCCCGGCCACCGGGCCCGGGGTTCTGTTCGTTTTCAGATCTTGAAATTTCGTTTTCGGAGTATCAGCCGCTCGACCTCGCCATAAACTCGCGTGCGAAGTCCTGCCAGCCCCGATCGTCAAGGCTCAGGACCGAACCCACCACCGGGTGGGCGCCGTCCGCCAGGACCACGCCTACCAGGCCGGGCGAGGCCTGCTGACCGAGAAAATCCACGAACCGCTGGGTTTCCCGCCGCAGCCACTGCAGAGCGTCGGAGCCGACCCGCAGCTCCTGCACCGCCTCTTTTTGATCCAACGGCAGCACCGCCGCCAGCCAGCCGGCGCCATAGGGATCGTTCTCCACCGCCAAAGCGCTGCGGTCGATCGACCGGTTGGCATCCACGACGGTGCCGGTCACCGGGGACATCACCTCGAGCGACCGTCCGTCACGCCAAAGAGTGGCCAGGGGCCTGCCCCGGTGGACGCGGGTGCCGACCTCGGGGAGATCCACCCGATCCACCCCGCCCAGCGCCTGGGTCAGCAGTTCGTCGATGCCGAGCCGCATCTCGCCCGACACGTTGAGCCGAGCCCAGCTGTGACCCGAATGGATGAAGACCCCACGCGGCAGACCCACCGGTACGAAGGCGCGAGCCGGCAGCGAGGCGAAGTCCGGGGCGGTCCGCCTCCGGTACCACAGCCACAGGGCATCCAGGAATACCAGTGCGACGAGAATCGTGATCACTAAGAGAGCAGTCATGGTTACCTCCACAAGCAAAGCATTTCTTTCGCGGCCACCCTCAGCAATAGCAAAACTTGTGCCAATTTTCACAATCTAGCAACGTCTTTCTTTTCAATCACTTCTACCAGCATCCTTTTCCCATTCAAAAAAAGAGCGTTGAAATTCTCACCACATTCTTCCTCGCCCTGGACCCTTGAATGAAAGTTAAATCCTTTCAAATATCTAATTTACTCATCCGTTGAAAATTACAACAGACTCTGGTGAAAAAATTCACAACAGTGGGTTGACAGGTCTTGTGAAAAAATATATTATCGTAATGATGAAAGTACGCAACCCCGAGCTGTTCCACCTCCACGCCGAGTTCTGCAAGAATCTGGCGAACCCTAAACGGCTGATGATCATGGCACTTCTCAGCCATGGCGAGATGAGCGTCGGCGAGCTCGCGGAGGCTATCGGCGCCGCGTTACCGACCGTGAGCCAGCATCTGACCGTCCTCAGAAACAAGCACATGGTGGCATCTCGCAAGGAGGGACAGACGGTGTACTACCGGGGCACCGATCCCCGCCTCATGGAGGCGTGCATCCTGATCCGTACCGTCCTTCTGGACGGCATGCGCAAGCGCGGCGAGATCGCCAACATGATCGACCCATCAGGGATTGATTTCGATGAAGACTGAGAACCGACGACCGGCGCCTCTTTTTTTGGCTTTTAGTTGCGATATTCCGCAACTACGGAACCCTGAAAGCATGAGCAACCATCAAACGATTGCCAAGGAGACACCATGAAACGAGCTCGGACAATCGGTTGGATACTGGCACCTGTGGTCGCCGCCGTGGCCATTCTGGTCGCCGGAGTCGCCGCAAGCCAGGACGAGCCCGAGATCCAGGAGATTCTGTTTTTTGAGTCCGTGGTCGGCGAGGTCGTGTTCCCGCACGAAGCGCACTTCGACGCCCTCGAGATCGAGTGCGAGACCTGTCACCACGAGCACAACGCCGCCAAGCTCGATTTCCCCCACCCCGAGTACTTCGAGGATTTTTGGATCGACTGCGGGACCTGCCACCACCCGAGCGAGACGCCCCAGGTCGCCCAAAGGTGCGACAGCTGCCACTACTGCCCCACCGATTGCGCCGACGAGACCCTGAGCCCCAAGGTAGTGATCCACAAGTCCTGCTGGCAGTGTCACGAGAGTGGTACAGGCGCCGAGGCCAGCGAGTCCTGCGTCTTCTGTCACACCGGCCCCAAGCGCGAGTGGTAGGTCGCTCCGTTGAAGAAAGAAGGGAACCAAGAGAATGGATAGAAGATCCTTCCTGAAGATCGCCGGCGCCGCGGGCGCCACCCTGGGCGCCGGCTCCCTCGAGGCGCAGGACGGCCCCGGCGACGAGTTCGTCGGCGTCCTCTGCGACACCACGCGGTGCATCGGTTGCAGGCAGTGCGAGGTAGCCTGCGCAGAAGCGCACGATCTGCCGGTTCCCGACCCAGTCAACGACGGCGCCCTCGAAGAGGAGCGGAAGACCAGCCCCGATCAATGGACGGTGGTCAACCGTTACGAGACCGACAAGGGGACCGTCTACGTCAAGAAGCAGTGCATGCACTGCTGGCAGCCGGCGTGCGCTGCGGCGTGCCTCACTAACGCCATGTACAAGACCCAGGAGGGTCCGGTCATCTGGCGCGAGAGCAAGTGCATGGGCTGCCGGTACTGCATGGTCTCGTGCCCGTACGAGATCCCGAAGTTCGAGTACGACAGCATCAACCCGAAGATCCAGAAGTGCATCATGTGCTGGGAGCGCCTCGAGGTGGGTGAGATCCCGGCCTGCGTCAATGCCTGCCCGGCCGACGCGCTCATGTTCGGTACCAGGCGCCAGCTCACGGAGATCGCCCGGATACGCATCTACAACCACCCGGAGAACTACCACCACCACATCTACGGCGAGCACGAGGTGGGCGGCTCGAGCTGGCTCTATCTTTCATCGGTCACCTTTGATCAGCTGGGTTTCCGCACCGACCTCGGCACCACCCCCTACCCCGAGTTCACCAAGGAGTTCCTCTACAGCGTGCCGGTGATCTTCCTTCTCGCGCCGACCTTCATGGTGGCCCTCGACCACCTCACGCGCAGAGGCGAAGACAACGGCAAAGGAGACCACTGATGGCGACGCGAGCTGAGATCGGCAGTGAGATCAAGCTGTATCTCAGATTCCTGCGCGCTGAATTGCGGCCGAAAGGAAAGCTGCTCACCCCCTTCAACATCATCTCCCTTCCGATCATGGCGGTCGGAGTGGTGCTGGTGGTAATCCGCTTCGCGATGGGACTCAGTTCGGTCACCAACCTCTCCCAGGAGACCCCGTGGGGGTTCTGGATCGGGTTCGACGTCGTCACCGGTGTCGCCTTCGCGGGCGGCGCCTACGTCATCACCTTCATGGTCTACGTCATGAAGGCCGAGAAGTACCATCCGATCGTCCGGGCGACAGTGCTCAACGGCCTCCTGGCATACATGTTCTATGCCGGGGCGCTGATGCTCGATCTCGGCCGGCCGTGGAAGATCATCAACCCCATCATCGGCAACTCGTTCGGCTACAACTCGATTCTCTTCCTGGTCGCATGGCACTTCATGCTCTACATGTTCGCCGAGTTCATCGAGTTCTCGCCGGTGATCGCCGAGTGGTTGGGCCTGCGCCGGGTCCGGCAGATTCTCAAGGGCCTCACCCTCGGCACTGTGATCTTCGGGGTCACCCTTTCGACCCTCCACCAGTCCGGGCTCGGCGCCCTCTTCCTGATGGCCAAGTCGAAGATCCACCCCCTGTGGTACTCCGAGTTCCTGCCGATCCTCTTCCTGGTGTCGTCGATCTTCGCTGGCCTGTCGATGATCATCTTCGAGGGCAGTATCAGCCACCGCGTGTTCAAGAGCCAGATCGACCCGGCACGGCACGGATCCTTCGACGAAATCATTTTGGGTCTCGGCAAGGGCGCCACGGTCGCCATGTTCCTGTACTTCTTCTTCAAGGTCCTGATCTTCGTGCACGGCAAGCACTGGATCTATCTCGGCGATCGATGGGGCTGGTGGTACTTGCTCGAGGTCTTCGGCTTCGTTCTCATCCCCTGCCTGCTTTTCGCGCGCGGGGTGACCCAGCGCAGCGTCGGGATGATCAAAATCGCCTCGATCGCCGCCCTCGTGGGCATCATCCTCAACCGGTTGAACGTGTCCATCATCGCCTTCAACTGGCAATCGTCCAACCCCTACATCCCCTCGTGGGGAGAGATCGTGATCACCCTGATGGTGATCTTCACCGAGATCTGGGTCTTTCGCTGGGTCGTCAACCGCATGCCGGTAATCGGCGAGGCGCCCTACTGGGCGGGAGTGCGGCCGGACTCATTCCGCAAGGTCGCCTGATACAACCGTGGAGGTGCTGCAATGGAAGCAATGAGCTACGTCAACATCTTTGAGACCAAGGGGCTGGAGTACCTGCTGGTGATCTCCTTCCTCATCGGTTTTGTGGTCTTCGTGCGCCACCTGACCTATGCCAGGATCGACACCGGCCCGGTCGAGGAAGCCATCAACCCGATCCCCGAAGCGCCCATCCTGTGTCCGGCAGGCGCCGACTGTCCCTACGACCGGCAAGAGATGGTGCGGGACGAGGATGAGGACCTCCGAAAATCCGTAGTCGCCTGATAGGAGGGCTGCGGTTGACGCCGCGGTCCGCATGAGCAGGTAGAATCGGCGGAGATGTGTGAGCTCTTCGCCATGTGCAGCCGCGTGCCCGCGACGGTGACCTACTCGCTGGAGGAGTTCGCCCCGCGCGGCGGGCGGACGGGACCGCACCGCGACGGATGGGGCATCGCCTACTACGGCGACCGCGACGCACGCGTCATCCGCGATGTGGATGCCGCCGCCGACAGCCCCCTGGTCCGATTCGTGGCCGAGCGCGGACTGCGCAGCCGGATGGTCATGTCCCATATCCGCAAGGCGACCCAGGGCGAGGTGGCCCTGCGCAACACCCAGCCCTTCGCCCGCGAGGCGGGAGGCCGGATTCACCTCTTCGCCCACAATGGCGATCTTGACGGGATTTCCGAGATCGCCGGCCCGACGGTGGACGTCGATCGGCCGATGGGAGAAACCGACTCCGAGCACGCGTTCTGCGCCCTCCTCGCACGCATCCGCCCCCTGTGGAAGATCGTCGGAGAGATTCCCGTTCTCGAGCAGCGCATCGCGGTGGTGGTGGACTTTGCCCGCACTGTTCGCGATCTCGGTCCCGCCAACTTTCTCTACTTCGACGGCGATGCGCTCTTCCTCCATGGCCACCAGCGCAAGCACGACGGTGAGGAGGAGCCGCGGCCGCCAGGGCTGCACCTGCTCTGCCGATCGTGTACCGTCGACGGAGCTGGGTTTCGGACCGAAGGGCTGGAGATTTTGGCCGAGAACCAGCACGTGGTGCTGGCGGCCAGCGTCCCGCTGACCGACGAGCCCTGGGAGGCCCTGACCGAGGGCGAGGTGGTGGTTGCCCGGCGCGGTGAGATCCTCGAGCGGGTCGGGGGAGACTGAGGCCGTGGGCGTCGCGCCGTATGGATGGTGACGGTACCTACCTCGCCTGCCCTTAACCCGCATATCTCACCAGCTTCCTGCTGCGGCCGACGATGCACCGCACGTGGCAGCGCTTTCTCGATTCGCTCGCTCAACGTACTGTCAGTCCCGCGCTCCCTCATCTTGCGAGATCGCTGCCACCCACGGCACCTCGCCGCCCTCACGACGGAACCTGGTGAGATATGCGGGTTAATTGACATCCCCGGTGCGCTGGTAATAAAATGTAATACAGCCCTATCGGCGGCGGGGAGACTGATCATGGCAACATTTCGCGGCAAGCAGCAGATCATCACCTTCAAGGTCGAGGAGGCCCTCGTCGAAGCCATGGAGGACATCCCCAACCGCTCCGAGTTCATCCGGTCGGCGATCCTCGCCGCCCTCGATGGCGTCTGCCCCCTGTGCCACGGCACAGGGGTACTGAATCCGAACCAACAGCGCCACTGGGAGGAGTTCAGCCACACCCATCAGTTCGAACGCTGCGACGAGTGCGACGAGGGCAGGATCGTCTGCGTCGCTGCTCGCGACTGATCCGGAGGTCAAGTGCTGCGACCACGCCTCTTGTCGGTGTTGCTCCCGGTCCTCGCCCCGGTCCTGCTCACACCGGCGCCGGCCAAGGGAGCAGACGCCCCTCTGGTCTTCGTGAGCATTCCCCCGCAGAAGAGCTTTGTGGAGCACGTCGCCGGATCCCTCGTCCATGTCGAGGTATTGCTTCCCGCCGGCGCCTCACCGGCCACTTACGAACCAACCCCGCACCAGATGGCGGCTCTCGAGCGCGCGGATCTCTACCTTCGCATCGGCGTCCCCTTCGAGGGGCCGCTACTGAGGAAGGCGGCCGACCTGATGCCGAGTCTGCGCATCATCGATTGCCGACGGGGCGTGGAGCTGGTGCCGATGGCAGGGCACGCACATGAAGTTCGCGGGGAGGCGCCGACCGATCCCCACATCTGGCTGGACCCGATGCGGGTGAAGACCATCGCCACCACCATAAGCGACGCCCTTGATGATCTCCTTCCAGGATCCGCGGCAGAGCTCGACCGCAACCTGAGCGCCTTCTTGCAGGAGCTCGATCGGGTCGACGGTCGGGTCGCCGCCAGGCTTGCTCCGCTGGCCGGCCGCGAGCTTCTGGTCTTTCACCCCGCCTTCGGGTACTTCACCCGCCGCCACGGCCTCCGCCAGCTCGCGGTGGAGGCGGAGGGGAAGGCGCCGACGGCCCGCCAGTTGGCGGCGATCGTCGAGGCGGTCGAAAGGACGGGGCAGACCACCCTTTTCGCCCAACCTCAGTTCTCCGCCTCGTCCGCGCGCACGGTCGCCGACGCGGTGGGGTGCCGGGTGGTCGAGCTGGATCCTCTGGCAGAGGACTATCTGGCGAATCTCGAGACCATGGCCCTATCGATCGCTGCCGGCCTGGGAGGTTGAAGATGGAAAAACCGGACCCGGTGATCGAGATCAAGGACCTCAGTTTCCGCTTCGACCAAGGCCCACTGGTGCTCGAGGATGTCTCCCTCGAGATCATGAAGGGCGATTTCGCCAGCGTCATCGGCCCAAACGGAGGCGGCAAGACGACGCTGATCAAGCTGATCATTGGTCTGCTCAAACCCACCGCCGGGCGGGTCCGAGTCCTCGGGCTTCCACCCACAAAGGCGAGACCCAGCATCGGCTACATGCCCCAGCACGCGATGATGGATCCGCGTTTCCCGGTGCGCGTACTCGAGGTGGTGATGATGGGTCGCCTCAGACCGCGGCCGAGCATCGGCGCCTACTCCCGCGCCGACCGCGCTGCGGCAACCAAGGCCCTCGCCGCGGTCGGACTGGAGGATCTTCGAAATCGGCCGTTCTCAGCTCTTTCGGGCGGTCAGCGCCAGCGCGTCCTCCTGGCGCGGGCGCTGGTCACCGATCCAGAGATGCTGCTGCTCGACGAGCCGGCCTCGAACCTGGATCAGAAGGTGGAACAGGACTTCTTCGACCTCCTGCGCGAACTCAATCGACATCTCACCATCGTTCTCGTTTCCCACGACCTCGGCTTCGTCTCCGGTTTCGTGCGCACCGTGGTCTGCGTTCACCGCCATGTGGATGTGCATCCGACCAGCGCGCTCGACGGACGCATGATCTCGGACATCTACGGTGGCGAGGTCCGCATGGTTCGCCACGACCACAGGATGCACCAGTGATGGAGTTTCTCGCTGCACTGACCAAGTACCCCTTCCTGCAACACGCCGTTCTGGCCGGGGTCCTGGCGGGAATCGCCTGCGGCGTGGTCGGCTCGTACGTGGTCGTGCGCCGCATCACCTATATCGCCGGCGCGATCGCCCACTGTGTGCTCGCCGGCCTCGGGGCGGCCCGCTACCTGCAGGTGGCTCGCGGCTGGTCCGTCACACCCATGCAGGGAGCGGTGGCGGCTGCAGTGGCGGCCGCCCTGATCATCGGCCTGGTAAGCCTCTATGTTCGAGAACGGGAGGACACCATCATCGGCGCGGTCTGGGCCATCGGCATGGCGGTGGGCATTCTCTTCATCGCCCTCACCCCGGGTTACCACGAGGACCTGATGAGCTACCTCTTCGGGAACATCCTCCTGGTCAGCCGGGGTGATCTGTGGGCGATGGCCGCTCTCGACGTCGTGGTCGTCGCCCTGGGCCTCGGGTTGTACCCACAGCTGGAGGCGATCTGCTTCGACGAGGAGTTCGCCCGTCTGCGCGGCCTCAAGGTCGAGCTTTACGTTCTGATTCTGATGGTCCTCATCGCTCTCACCGTGGTACTGCTGGTCAGCGTGGTAGGCATCGTGCTGGTGATCGCGCTGCTCACCCTGCCGGCGGCCATCGCGGGGCAGTTCACCGCTACCTTGCGTTGGATGATGGCTTTGGGCACCCTCCTCGCCATCTCCTTCACCACTGCAGGTCTCGCCCTCAGCTACACACCCGATCTGCCCGCGGGGGCCACCACCATTCTGGTTGCAGGCGCCGCCTACCTCGGAGTGCTCACCGTGAAGACGGTGCTCGGCAAGCTCCTTGCGAGGCGCGGGCAGGCCCGAGGGGTATAATGTCCCCGACGACACCGGCCTCATCGGTCGGATGGAGGATTGAACCATGAAATTCGCTCGCCGCCCCGTCTTGACCTTTGCTCTCGCAACGGCAGCCGTGATCGCGCTTGGGCAACCGGCGCAGGCACAGGACACGTGCTGCTACAACAACTTCCGCTTCGCGGGCGGGTGTCAGGTACAACCCGCCAAAGGCGAAACCTGCGCCAGCGTCCTGTCCTACCTCAACAGCTTCGACAGCGTCGGCGCCTACTACTGTGGGAACACCACGGTGCGCGGCGGCTGGACCCTCGTCTCGTGCTCCGAGTCGGGAATCACTCCCGGCGGCGCCACGGTCCAAGAGAGCCGGCCGACCTACCGGGCCGTGACCCCCGATTCGCCGCCCCGGGCCGTGGATCCGCAACAGGCCCCGGGGGCCGCGAGTGCAAGCCTCATCCAGGTCTCCGCGCCCATGAAGGTCCGCTTCGACGACAGCGTCGATTCGGGCGCCCATGGCGCCGGCCAACTCTTCACCGGGCATCTCGAGGAAGACCTGATGTCGGGTGACACGGTTATCGCCCCCAGCGGCAGCGAGGTCCAGGCGCAGCTCGTGCCGACCAGCTTCTGGACCGACGGCAGCGGCGACGCCTTCATGATCCAGGCCACCGGTGTCACAGTCGGCGACAAGTTCGTACCGGTCAACGGCGTCGCCGTCCAGGCTCAAGGCGAGATCGCGACCAGCGGCGCGCAGGTGCAGGTACCCGAGGGCTCACTGGTCAGTTTCGAGACCGAGGCGGACGACCCCTACCGGGTCGACGAGGCGATTCTCGAAGGGAAGACCGCGCAATGGATGGAGGCCTTCAACGCCCATGACGCTGACAGTCTGACCGCCCTCTACGCGGAGGACGCCGTGGTGGCACCACCCAACGCCCCGGCGATTTTCGGGCGCGACGCTATCCGCGCCGACAACCGGGAGACCTTTGCTGCCGGCGAAGTCGCCGTCGAGCTCGAGGACCTCGAGGTCATCATCCAGGGTGACCTCGGCTACAAGGCCGGCCGCTATAGGATGCGGGCCAAGGACACCCTCGTCGACCGCGGCAAGTACCTCGAGATCTGGCGAAAGATCGACGGTGAGTGGCTGCTCCACCGAGACATCTGGAACAGCAGCTTGCCGCTTCCCGAGGAGAAGGGCGAGTAGGCAAAGACCCCGCACCATGCCACCGGTAGTGCCGGAGAGGAGATTTCGAATTTCGAATTTCGAATCTCCCGACGTGGGGAAGCGATCAGGGCATAGGTGCCTCCTGCCCGCGCTTGGGCGCGCTCGTTCGGAGGTGCCTGGCTCCCGATGTGACGATGTTCTCATCGTCACATCGGCGTGCCTGGCATCCTCTCGGGCAGAGTGCCGATAGAAAGGGCACGAAGAAGGAGAACGATGATGAAACTGAAACCCCCGCACACTCGATGGATCCTCGCGGCGGGCTGCGGTGTACTCGTGATCATCGCCTGCACCATCAACCCGGCGACCGGCCGCCGCCAGCTGACCCTGCTGAGCGAGGCGCAGGAGATCGAGATGGGCCGCCAGGCCCACCCCGAGATCATCGCCACCTTCGGCGCTTATCCAGACGAGGAGTGGCAGAGATACATCCAGGAGCTGGGCTCGGAGCTGGCGGCAAACTCCGAGCGACCACACCTCGATTGGGCCTTCACCGTGCTCGACGACCCGGTGGTGAACGCGATGGCCCTTCCCGGCGGCCACATCTATGTGAACCGCGGCATCCTGGCGCACTTCAACTCCGAGGCAGAGCTGGCCTCGGTTCTGGGGCACGAGATCGGTCACGTCACCGCGCGCCACTCCGTCGAACAGCTCAGCCGCATGCAGCTCGCCAATCTGGGGCTCGGGGTGGCGACGGTCGTCAGCGAGGACTTCCGCGAGTATGCCGGGTTGGCCAGCCAGGGCGTCGGCATCCTCTTCCTCAAGTTCAGCCGCGATGATGAGAGCCAGGCGGACCACCTCGGACTCAGGTACCTGACCCTCAGCGGCTACGATCCTCACGAGATGCCAAAGGTCTTCAATACCCTCGATCGCGTGGGCGGCACCCGCGGCGGCCAGTCCATGCCGACGTGGCTGTCCACCCATCCCAACCCTGGAAACCGGGCCGTGAATATGGGCCGCGAGATCGAACAGCTCCCCCTCGATCAGCGCCAGGGGACCGTCGGTCGAACCGCGTACCTGCGCCGGCTTAGAGGAATGGTCTTCGGCACCAACCCACGCGAGGGCTACGACATCGGCCGCACCTTCTATCACCCCGATCTCGAGTTCAAGCTCGACTTCCCGGACGGATGGCAGACCGTCAACCAGCGGAGTGCGGCGGGCGCGTTGAGCCCGCAGAAGGATGCCATCGTGGTCCTGACCCTTGCGGGTGAGGATTCGCCCTCCGCCGCCGCACAGTCCTTCTTTGCGCAGCAGGGCATCGAGCGAGGACCAATCTGGCAGCGCGACTTCCACGCCTTCCGCACCCACGACCCCTCGACCGGAGAGCGGCGCTCACAGGGTCTGGTCGGCTTCGTCAGCTACCGGGGGCGGGTATACCAGCTGCTCGGCTACTCCGTCGCCGACGCCTGGAGCGGGTACCGCGATCAGGCACAGAGGTCGCTCGCGAGCTTCGGCGCCCTCACCGATCCCAGGTACATCAACGTTGAACCGAAGACGATCGAGGTGGTGGAGCTGCCACGTACGATGACCCTGACCGAGTTCGCGCATCGTTTCCCGTCGACCGTGGATACCGAGACCCTCGCCATCATCAATGGTGTCGACGAATCCACTACGCTCGAGCTCGGCACTCTGGTCAAACGGGTCGTCGGAGGTCGGCTGCCGGAGCGCTGACCGGTAGCGCGCCCTTCGGGGGATCAGGCGCCTCAGCCCGAAGTCGAGGTCTTACCGAGCCGGCTGACCAGATCGAGGAAGCTGGTCTCACCCACCGCGTCGAAGCCCGCGTTCCGAAAGTCCGACACGATTTCCTCGACCTTCAACTCGATTGGACGCTGGCGCATCTCCTCGTCACCCATGGAAATGAAGGCCGCGATCACCTGGGCAACCTTGACCTCGTTTAGCGAGCGAGCTGGAACCACGCCCTCATTGCCCGAGCCCACCGCCACCCGGCGCGCGAGACCCGCGGCCACCAGTCGATCGAGGTGACTTTCCACCGAACCCGTTGCCACCAAAAAGCGGCGCGACAGCTCATCACAGGTCGGCGGGTCTTTCCCCTGGTGGAACCGCTGGGCGATGAGGGTATAGAGCTGGAGCCCGGTGGGCACGCGGTCGCAGTCGTCACGGTCACCGACGGAGCGGCTCCGAATCAGGGCTGCGAAGTGTTGGTGGGTGTACGCGACCTCAAGCCCGAGCAGGGCGATGATCCAGGTTATGTACAACCAGACCAAGAAGATCGGGATCACCGCCAAGGAGCCGTAGATGGTGGAGTAGCGGACGGACTGGCCGACAGAGTTGGCAAAGATGTTCTTCCCCAACTCCCAAAACACGCTTCCGACGAGGGCGCCGACCATGGCGCTGCGCCACCGGACGCGGGTGAAAGGAATGACCAGGTACATGAACAGGAAGGCCAGAAAAGTGAAGAGAAACGGGAGGAACCACGTCCCCAGCCGTTCGAGGGTGCTGGGGTCGATCAGGGCGCCGGTAAAGAGCATCGCCTTGATCCTCGCCGAGATCGTCACGCTGGCGCCGAGAAACAACACCCCGAAGACGAGAACCGAGGTGTAGGAGGTGATCTTGGCGATGAACCGTCGATGGGTGGTGACGTGCCAGATGTTGTTGAAGTTGGACTCGATGTTGTCGAGCAGGAGGATTGCGGCAAAGATGAAAAACAGAAATCCGAGGAGACCGAGCTTGTTCGCGCCCTCCGTGAATTGATTCAACAGGCCGACGAGCTCCTCTTGGCGGGTCGGCAGGAACTGGGAGAAGGCTAAATCCATCACCTTTTGCTTGAGCCCGTCGAAGGCGCCAAAGGCCGAAAACATGGCGAAGCCAACTACGGCCAGCGGGACTGTCGCGAGGAGGGACGAATAGGCAAGGCCTGAGGCGCGGATGATGACCTTGTCGCGGTGCATCTGGCCCCACAGTGCCTGTGCGAACTGGATGACCCGCACC
>Ga0209013_10003849_pt1 | contig 13222 bp, 9 predicted proteins | sample Cruoilmetagenom2_FD_187291 | JGI IMG/M metagenome (GOLD analysis project Ga0209013, IMG submission 187291) | Oil polluted marine microbial communities from Coal Oil Point, Santa Barbara, California, USA - Sample 2 (SPAdes) (version 2) | ecosystem: Environmental > Aquatic > Marine > Oil seeps ... | reverse complement strand
CTTTGGGAAATTTGTCACGACGAAGGCTGACCTGGTGGTGGCAAAGCCGGATCAACTAAACTTCGAAGAAGCGGCAACGATCCCAATTGCTTTCTTGACGGCATATTTTGGCTTACACAATCTGGCGAATATTAAACCTGGAGATAAGGTGTTGATCCATGCCGCAGCGGGTGGTGTTGGAATCGCGGCAGTTCAATTAGCCCAACGGGCCGGTGCAGAGGTTTTTGCGACAGCAAGTTCGGGGAAATGGGCGTTTCTCGAGACTCTGGGTGTCCAAAATATTATGAACTCACGCAGCCTCGAATTCGCCGATCAGATTATGATAAGCACCGATAATGCGGGTGTAGACATTGTTCTGAATTCTCTCTCCGATGAATTTATCCCTAAAAGTGTATCGGTGCTCTCTGCCAAAGGCCGCTTCCTGGAGATTGGTAAAAGAGACATATGGGACGAAGAGCAGGTGGCTCGATTGAAGCCCGATGTAACTTACTTCGCATATGACTTAGCCGATCTCATAGAAGATGACCCGGCTTCATTCCAATCTATATTCCGTATTCTGATGGAAGCATTTACGGATGGGAGTTTGAAACCTTTGCCTCGCCGTACTTTCCCCATTCAAAACGTAGTCAACGCCTTTCGTTATATGGCGCAGGCGAGGCACATTGGCAAAATCGTGCTGACCCAGTACGAGCAAAACAATGATTCTGTTGACACAATTCAATCCCTGATTCGATCAGATGGTACTTATTTGATAACAGGTGGTCTGGGAGGACTTGGTTTACAGGTTGCGAGATGGCTGGTTGGTCAGGGTGCTCAAAGTTTGGTATTGGTGGGTAGAAGTGCTCCTTCTGAAGAAGTCAACAAGGTCATCGCTGAATTGATCGAGACCGGAATTAAGGTTGTCGTATCCCAGGCTGATGTCACCCATCAAGTGCAAGTTGCCAGGATTCTTGTTGATATTGAACAATTAATGCCTCCGCTGCGCGGTGTCGTCCACTCTGCGGGAGTTTTAGATGATGGCATGCTGTTACAACAAACATGGGACCGTTTTGACCGGGTAATGAGTCCAAAGATTGCCGGCTCATGGCATCTCCATAAGCTGACCCAAAATATTCCGCTAGATTTCTTCGTGTTATTTTCATCCACAGCCTCCATGATTGGATCAACAGGGCAAGGTAATTATGCGAGTGCCAATGCTTTTCTGGATTCTCTGGCACATCATCGACAAGCTCTAGGACTTCCGGGATTGAGCATTAATTGGGGTCCTTGGGCCGATGTTGGTATGGTCAGCTCATTGAGCAATCGGGAACAAAGACGCCTAGTAGATCAGGGTATGAGGCTAATTTCTTCTAGTCAAGGACTCCAGGTTTTTGGGAAGCTTTTACATCAGGCTTCACCACAAATTGGAGTTTTATCGATTGATTGGATGAAATATTCTCAATTCTTCCCAGTCGCAATGGAAGTGCCTTTACTGAAGAACCTTGTTCCGGAAATTAGAATTCAAGAAGAAATCGTTACTCCGGAGACCCATGTTCAAAAATTCCTAAGTTCGGCTGAACCGGCAGAGCTAAAAGAAATGTATGAAACTAGTTTGCGAGAAATGGCGGCAAAAGTGCTACGACTGCCAGTGGCAAGAGTCGATGTGCAACAACCATTGAGCAACCAAGGGCTTGATTCACTAATGACCGCTGAATTCTTCGCTAATATTGAGAAGACTCTGGGTAAAAAACTCCCTCTTTCCACATTAATTGAGGCACCGACGATCCAGCACCTTACAGATATATTAAATCGAGACAAGCATGAAATTTCATGGTCTTCATTGGTAGAAATGCAACCAGGTGGTTCTAATCCTCCCTTATTTCTCATTCATGGTGCGGGGGGAAATATTCTGCTATATCGTGATTTAGTCCAGCACCTTGGTCCGGATCAACCCGTTTATGGATTGCAAGCACAGGGACTCGATGGAGAACAGCCAATACTTACTCGGATCGAAGATATGGCGGCATTATATCTCAAAGAAGTACAGGCTGTTCAGCCGCATGGCCCATATCTGATAGGCGGATACTGTATGGGGGGCACAATTGCCCTTGAGATGGCTCAACAGCTATATGATCAAGGAAAAGACGTAGCATTGCTTGCCCTATTTGAAACTTACAATTGGGCACAAATCCCAGAAAGGACTAATGCTGATAAAGTAAATCACTTGATACAGAAAATTGAGTTTCATGCCAGAAACTTCTTGATCCTCGACCCTAATGGAAAAGCAAAATTTGTTCAAGAAAAATTTAAAGTTGCAAGGAGCAGGAGTAGCGTTTTGTACGGTATGCTGATGTCGAAATTTGGTAAAGAGTATCAACAAGATAATGGAAAACACATATCCTTAGCTTTTGCGGAGCTTTGGGAGATTAACGATCAAATTTCTTTGGATTACGAGCCTAGAGAATATCCAGGGCGCATAACGCATTATCGCCCGGTTAAACAATACTCACTTCACGATTCACCAGCAGTAAGCTGGGATGACTTGGCTGCCGAAGGTGTGGATACATGCACTCTACCGGTATATCCAGCCGGGATGTTAGTAGAACCCTTTGTCGATCAATTGGCTGTTGAATTAAAAGCAAGTATCGATGATATAGTAAAAAAATCCTTGATTAGAAGTAATGGGTAACCTCTGGAGCGAGAACACGCCGAGAAATTTTTGGCGCTGCCAGCCTGAACTGTCGGCTGAAGTGTGGACCGAAGCGGTGAGTAAGGCTCTTCCGATACTGGGCTTTCCTGATGAAGTAAGCGATATCGATTCTGCTCTTTTTTATACATTGGGGGAAGGGCAGTTTGGGCCAGATCCCTGGAGTCTTAGTCGAACCAAGACTATCTATTACACGCTGAAGCCAATATTGCCTCGTCGTGTGATTAATGTATTAAAGAACCTCAATTCTCGGTCGGTAATAGATTCGTTCGAATTGGGTTGGCCAGTTGAGAGACGATATATACAATTCCAATGGGAGACAATGCGCCAGATATTGCGAATTACGAAGGAGTCTTCACTAACCTTTAATAATTTTTGGCCGGATAATAAATGCTTTGCCTTTGTTCTGACGCATGATATTGAAACCAGCGCTGGACAAGACCTGGTAAGAGAAATCGCTGGTTTAGAAGAGGATCTCGGATTTCGTTCATTATTTAATTTTGTGCCGGAACGTTACAAGGTCGATCGTAATTTGATGCTGGAGTTGAGAGAGAGAGGTTTCGAAATCGGTGTGCATGGATTAAAGCACGACGGCAAACTCTTCCATTCAAAACAAGAGTTTATGAAGCGAGCAGAATTAATTAACGGATATTTAAAAGATTTCCAGGCAGTTGGTTTTCGGGCGCCTATGATGCACCGCAACCCGCAGTGGTTGCAGGAACTGAACGTTGATTACGATCTTTCTTTCTTTGATACGGATCCTTACGAACCTATACCTGGCGGGGTAATGAGTATATGGCCATTTATTATCGGACACTTTATCGAACTTCCCTATACATTGTTCCAGGATTCTACACTCGTCAGTGTGCTCGGTGAATTAACACCACAACTGTGGTTGGATAAGGTGGAATATATCGAAAAGTTCAGCGGAATGGCACTGCTTAATACACACCCTGACTATTTAGTTCAACCCACGTTGAAATCCATATATAAAGAGTTTTTAGTTGAAATGGAGCAAAAAGCAAATTATTGGCACGCATTACCCCTTGACGTGGCCTCCTGGTGGAGAAGTCGCCACAACGGAGATGGCGTTGCTGATCGAAAACAAGTCGATTCCGGTAAAGTTCGTTTAAACGAGTCCGCCATTGAGATTGTTTAAATTCAATTATAAAACTTTGTCTCCTTTAGTTTTATAATCAAGTGTGAGGTATCAATGCCCATCTCAGAAAATGTAATTTTTGGTACTAATGTTAATGTCTATCACCCTGATCTGGTGAATATCTATGGGTGCGAAATTGGAGATGAAAGTACTATCGGGCCATTTATTGAAATTCAGAATGATGTCGTGATCGGCTCCCGATGTAAAATATCTTCACATTCATTCATTTGTCAGGGAGTGACCATTGAGGACGAAGTGTTCATTGGTCATGGTGTAAAATTCATTAACGATCTGTACCCTCGGGCAACGAATCCCGATGGTAGTTTACAGAACCAAACTGATTGGACTGTAGCAAAGACTTATGTAAAAAAAAGAGCCTCTATTGGAACAAATTCCACCATCCTTGGGAATGTATCGATTGGCGAAAATTCCCTGGTTGGGGCTGGGGCTGTAGTAACCGTTGACGTTCCCGATTTTGCTATCGTTGTTGGTGTTCCAGCGAAAATAATAGGCTACACAGATGATAGGTAGGTTGTGGTTAGGAGTTACCCAATGAATATCAATGTTAATAGAATAATATTTTTCCTTTTAGTACTAATTTTGTTAACTGCATGTGGCAGCCCGGAGTTCACTGATGATTTTGCAGGATCAACCAGTCAACAAACGCCCCTTCCCATGCAATCCAGGATTGGAAATCCTGGTCAGGTTGTCTTGGATAAGGCGATTGGCCTCAGTTTTCCTTTGGAAGGTCGACTTGTCGAGTTATTGGTTGAGGAAGGTGATCGAGTGAGTGTGGGGGACACAATAGCTCGGATAGACACGACATTTATCGAAGAGGAAATCACCCGTGCTGAATCAACTTTGTTGGTCGCAGAAGCTAATTATAAACGTGCGCAAGCAGAGCCCCATCCGTTATTAATAAAGCAAGCTGAACTTCAGGCGACAGCTGTCGCAGTAGCCAGAGTTTTCAACACGACACAGGCAACCGAACAAGTAGTCGATATGGAAGCTGCGGAAGTACAGCTTGATTATTTACAGGTTCAACCACTTCCCGAGAATGTAGCTGTCGCCAAAGCTGAATACGATCGAGCTCAAATAAATCTGGAAAGCATAAAAAAGATTTTGAATCAAGCGGTATTATCGGCCCCTGTTGATGGCACTGTGGTTGAAGTATTGGTCAATGAACATGAATATGCATATACTGGCCAGACCATTTTAACTATCAGTGATATTTCAGAATTGGTTGTGGAAGCCTACGCCACTGATTCAGACATCATCGGACTCAGTAAAGGTGATTCTGTAGTAGTTAAGTTCGACTCCCTTCCAGGAGATGATGTGGAGGGCATCGTATTGTCCATAGAACCCAACGGAGATAATAGTTTTCGCTATGATGGATACAATTTAATTGTAATTTTGGAAGTTGATAGTGTGAGCGATCAGCTATACAGAGGTATGATCGCTGAGATATTTTTTGATCGTTGATTAGTTTACCAATTTTACATACTCTGAAATAACACGTTCGCTAACGTGCTGCCATGAAAATTGGTAAGCGATTTCCCGGGTATTTATCGCTTCAGCATTTTTCAGCGATTCCAATGAATCAAGTATTTGCGTCTTGTTTTCCGCGTAGAGTAACCCGGGCCCTTCGGATAGAAAGGTGTTCACCCCACAAAACGGTGTGGTAACGATGCCTATGTGATTGGCTGCGGCTTCCAAAATGGAAAGTGGGAACTGAATACATCCCATTTCATCAACCACGGGAAATAAATAGATATCTGATAGCTGGTAAATACGCTGGATGTCCGAGAAAAACTTCAATCTGACGACACAACCCGACTTCACCAGGTAAGAAAGCAAGTCTTCGTCTATAAAATCCGTTGTTCTGCCGATAATTAAATATTGAAAATCACTCTGTCATTGCAGGTCTGTCAAAACCCTAAGATTGCGCGTTTCCGTAATCGGTCCCACATGTAAGACAATATAGTCATTCTCCGACAAATTATATTTTTTTTGGAGTAAAATCTTATCTTCATAATTCACGGGTTAAAAAAGATTTAAGTCCACCCCACTCGGCAATAATTCAGAACGTATGCCTTTGCGCTCAATATGTTTTTTACACGGTTTGACTGGGCAAACAGCAAATCAGGTTTAAGCCAATTTATCCAGAATTTAAAGGCCAGATCAAATTTGGGCTGAGGGGCCGAAATTACCGATTTTGCATTCCCACCAACTAGCTACAACCACCTGGTGATTATCAGGTTACGCCAGGTAGGACCTTGAAAGTAGTGAATGATATCTGGTGATAATCTTCTGATTTTCTTAATCATGGACCAATAATAAAAATATCGAGGGTGAACTACTTCAACCTTGTTTTTGCTGGACAATTCTTTGTGCAAGTGAAAAGCTGTGTTCTTCATCCCCTCATCGAGAGAGCCGGATAACTTACTAACCAGAATGATTTTCATGGAAAAAATTCGATTTCCTCCTTCAATTCTCGCATCTTAGTCCCCGCCAAGTCATTGCATCTTTAAAGAGCAACACATCATCTAATACAACTATTCCCGTGCTGGTCGTCAGAACGCTAAAATAAATCTATCAAGTGATCAGTTGTCTAGTTGAATTTGATATAATTGGATCTAATTATTGATGAAACAAAGATTATTAATATTCGTAATATTACTTATGTTGCTTGTGATAGTGAGCGGAGTCTCAGCTATTGTATTGTCAGGCAATTTAAGCAATACTTCTTTTCCCAACACTCTCTCATTTCCCGGAAATTCATTAGCCGCTATTAGTCGACTACAACTTTTTGCTAACATCGAGACTATAGGTGTAGTCGTAACAGATGATAATCTTCCTGAAGCCGCAGAACTTTGGTATCGAAAAAGTAGTAACACAAATTGGCATATCGGTCATCCGCTTGTACGCATAGAAGATGGCAGACTAGTTGGTAGTGTATTTGAACAATCTCCAGCAACTTTTTACGATATTAAAGTAATTTATGGGACGAATGAGGTTAGTGGCTCAGTCTTCACGCAGCCTGATGAGTTACAGTTCTTGCCTGAGATGACTATTTATGTCGATGATGGTGCGTCGTCAGGTGGTGACGGTTCAAAATCTGCGCCTTATAAAACCATACAAGAAGGAGTAAACAACGCCAGCCCGGGCACTCGAGTGCTGGTTGCTGATGGTGTCTATCACGAAGAGGTTGAGTTCCAGAAGTCCGGCAGTGAAAACAATTGGATACAGGTCGTCGCAGAAGGTGATGGAGCTATTCTAGATGGCTCTGAGCATTTATATGGCGACATTTGGACACCCCACGCGAAAGAAATTGGAGTCTGGTTTACGGACATTAGCAATTCTATTGGTTATCTTGCACGTGATAAGGAACGCTTTTACAGGTATGACGACCTGGCAGGACTTCTATCGGGTCTTGGACACAACAATGTGCCGATGGATGAAGGTTGGTATATTGGTATTTGGGACTCAACTCTCTATGTACGCAGCCTGGACAATCCAGCCAACCATACATGGCAAGTGCCTCGTTTCGAGCAGGCTTTCTACATTAACAACCTGGATTGGATTTGGATCGAAGGTTTTATTGTGCAGTTTTTTGGGGTTGAGGATGGTCATGGTGTCCATGTTAAGAACGCCTCTCAAGTTGTGATTCGCAAGAACAAGATCCACAACCTAAGATATGGCATCATTATAAATTGGACTGGTGGTGAATCTCGGGGTAATAACTCACGCGTCGAATATAACGAAATCACCGATTCACCAGTAAGCGAATGGCCTTGGCAAGCCGTGAAGGGGACTTCGATGGAGGGTTCCGCAATTATCGTCAGCGGGCATAAAAGTGCCATCGTTCGAGGCAATGAGATCAGCAACTTCTTCAATGGTATCTATACCGGTCGCTGGGAAGCTTTAGAAAATCCCGAGATCGCTTTTGATGTCGATGTATACAATAACCAAATATATGATATTTCAGACGACGGTCTGGAACCGGAAGGTGCTTGTATTAATCAACGATTCCGAAACAACACTGTAGACAGAGCATTTGTCGGTATATCCCTTGCCCCAATCACCTATGGACCGACATGGGTGCTTCGCTCGCTGTTCACCAATTACTATGGTACCAGTATTAAATGGGGTATTGATTCTGATGGAATCGTTCTTATTTACCATAACACAAGCTGGACTGATGAGAGGGAACAAAACGCGATGACCATCTGGGGTCCCGTCCATAACGCTGTAATGCGTAACAATATCTTTCGCGGAACTCGATATGCGTTCGAAGCCTCTCTCACAGGTTGCACAGGCCATGACTGGAACAATAACAATTGGTTCACTATACGGAGGCTGAATGGCCCTCACTTCAAGTGGGAGAATATTCGATACGAAAATATTTCGGAGTTATGTATGGCGACTGGGTTAGAGTGCAATGGACTAGAGGTGACTTCTAAATTTAAAAATGCAGGCATTGGAGATTTTACTCTTCGGCCATTGAGTCCGAACATAGATCGAGGCGTTGTAATATCCGGCATTAACGATAATTTCAACGGTGCTGCCCCAGATATCGGTGTGTACGAATCTGATTATGATGATCCGTGTAAAACATTCATCCCGGTTATTCAGAAGTGAGTCTGGAGAATTATGCTGGGGTGGGTGAATTGTGCTACACGGCGAATTAGTTATTGAGTAACAAGATTGCTATGAATGTCTGATTTCACCCATCACTTATTGCTAATACGCGCAACCATTTTTCTATTGACCGTGGCAATACGCCAAGTTATAATTATCACAATTACATAACATAGAGCGTGACATCAGTCACGCGGTTAAAAAATCCTTCGGGGCAGGGTGAGAGGTGCAATTTTGCATTTCAATTCCCGATCGGCGGTAAAGTCCGCAAGCGTTGAGTTCGATTACGCATGATCCGGTGAGACTCCGGGGCCGACGGTATAGTCCGGATGAAAGAAGGTTACCATGCTAGGCATTTAATGACCGGTATATCGAAATCGGTTGATTTGTCTTGTGTGGAATTATTGTGATAACACGCCCCGAACGAATCCGTTCGGGGTTCCTTTTTTAAGAACTTTGATTATGGCCGGAGTAAATACAGTTCGAAATGAAAAATCATCCACGTTATCAATTCGACGCCCAATGCGTTTGAGATTGATTGTCGTGCCATTGTCAGTTATCGTCGCCTTTGTGGGGTGGGAGATGTTGGCACGCCTGGGAGATTTTCCGACTTTTTTACTGCCGTCGCCGGCAAACGTATGGGATAAATTTCTACAAGTAGCCGGAAATGGTGTTTTGACGAGGCATTTATTGTACACACTGGCTGAAGTGCTCGCCGGGTTGGCTCTGGGAGTCAGTGTAGCGACCGTATCGGGATATATTCTCGCCAAGTCTCCGACTGTGGAACGCTTGATGTCTCCTTACATCGTTGCCAGTCAGGCCGTGCCGATCGTCGCTATTGCGCCCTTGCTGGTCATCTGGTTCGGTCCGGGTGTATTATCAAAAGTGTTGATTTGCGCCCTGATTGTATTCTTTCCCGTGCTGGTAAATACAATCGTCGGAGTTCGTTCTGTCCCCGATGAATTACACGATTTGATGCGTTCCCTGAATGCAACCCGATGGCAGAATATAAAATTGTTGGAAGTCCCCGCTGCTCTGCCAGTATTTTTAGGTGGCTTGAGGATCGGAGCTACCCTGGCTGTCATTGGAGCGGTGGTGGGTGAGTTCGTCGGAGCGGATCGAGGACTGGGTTTCCTGATTAATCGAGCTCGTGGGCAATATGATACGGCATTGGTGTTTGTTGCCATTCTAGCGTTGGTAGTGCTGGCCTTGAGTCTTTATGGATTTGTAACTTTAATCGAGTCACGTTTACTTTCCTGGCAGAAACGCCCGGAGAGATATAAGTATTCGTGACAGAATACGCAGGAGTATGTAATGAAACGTTTTTCAATGTTGATAGTTATATCTTTCAGCTTCCTCTTGTTTGCCTGTTCGTTAAATGATAATCAAAACCAGGTAGGTACTGGGACTACAGATGAGCCGCTGACAAAAATCAGGCTTCCGATGGGCTTTATCCCTAATGTACAGTACGCCCCATTTTATGTCGCGGTGGAAAAGGGATTCTTCCGTGATGAGGGCCTGGAAATTGATTTCGATTATAGTTTCGAGACAGATGGTGTGACCCTTGTGGGCGCAGAAGAACTTCAATTTGCCATTGTTTCTGGTGAGCAGGTGCTATTAGCGCGCGCTCAGGAGCTGCCGGTCGTGTACGTAATGGGATGGTGGCAGGATTATCCGGTCGGCATTACCGCTATGACCGAGGATGAAATTATTACACCGGGAGATTTGCGGGGAAAGAAGATTGGTATTCCCGGGCTGTTCGGCGCCAGTTATATCGGTTTACAGGTACTTCTACAAGCTGGAAATCTAAGCGAAGAGGATATTGTTTTAGACTCCATAGGTTTCAATCAAGTGGAGGCGTTGGCCGCTGGTCAGGTAGATGCTGTCGTTATCTACGTGAACAACGAACCGCATCAATTGCGATCAATGGGTTATGATGTGACAGTTATCCCGGTTGCGGATTATGCTCAGTTGGCCTCCAATGGGATCATTACCAATGAAGCGACCATCGACCAGGACCCTGGTCTTGTGCGACGCATGGTGCGAGCTGCACAACGCGGTTTGGAATACACGATCAGGAAACCGGAAGAGGCATTTGAGATCAGTAAAAAATACGTCGAGGGTCTTGCAGAGCTGGATCAGGATGTGCAGATGAAGGTGCTATTGACTTCAATCGCTTTATGGCAAGCTGAAAGATTGGGGTATTCAGATCCTGTATCATGGGAGAACATGCAGGATGTGTTAATCGACATGCAATTGTTGAGTGTTCCCCTGGATCTAGGAAAAGCATTTACAAATGATTTTATTAGTGACTAGATGGATCAAGGTTTGCGCTGGGTGACATGTGATGAGTAAAGGATTGTCTCCCCCAATCATTCTCGCAAAAGAACTGAGTGCCATATTTCCCAACGGTAATGGGGGATTGAAGGCTCTTGACCGGCTATCTTTCGAAATATTTCCCCAGGAGTTTGTCTGCGTGCTTGGACCATCAGGCGGCGGTAAGAGCACGTTGCTGCGCATCCTCGCGGGGCTGCTGCCTGTCACTCGAGGGGAAGTGTATTACCAGGGTAATTTGATAGACGCTCCGCAGAACGAGGTGGGATTTGTGTTTCAAAAGGCTAACCTGATGCCCTGGCGCTCAGTGATGGAAAACATTATGCTGCCATTAGAGTTGGAAGGAATTAAGAGCCCAAAATCCCAAAAAATTGCAAAAGAGATGGTAGAATTGGTCGGCCTAACTGGTTTTGAAGACTCCCTGCCGCGTGATCTGTCAGGCGGGATGGCGCAAAGAGTTGCCATTGGTCGAGCGCTGGTACATGATCCAAATGTGTTATTGCTAGACGAACCATTTGGCGCATTGGATGACCTGACACGCGAACGGATGGGTGCAGAGCTGCTTCGTATCTGGCAGGCCAGGCGAAAAACCGTAGTCATGGTTACCCACTCTATATCGGAGGCGCTCTTTCTAGCCGATCGCGTGATAGTGCTGAGCGCTCGACCTGGTCAAATACGTTTAGACATCCGAGTAGATCTTCCTCGGCCCCGTGAAGAAGGAATAAGGTTTACAAAAGAATTTGGTGAACTGAACCGCATTGTCCGTTCAAAGATCGGTGATCCAGGTAATCAATGAAAGGTGTGCGTTGACCGTATTATGAGAATTTTATCGAAAATTGTAATCCCATTATTCATCCTTATAATGTTCGTCCCGCTGTTGGTGAGTGCACAGGAGGCGGTTGAAATTTCGACTGTAGAAGTAAGGCTGTTGCCTGAATACGACCGACCGGATATGCTGGTTATATACCGCATAACGCTATCTCCAGAAGTATCCTTTCCTGCAGATGTGACGGTGCGAATTCCGGCGGCCGCGGGTGTACCAAACGCAGTCGCATCTGGCGATCCGGACGGTTCGTTGATGAATTTGGTATTTGATCAACAGCTTTCTGGCGCCTGGTCGTTGTTGACATTTACCTCTACTTCGCCAGATATCCAGATTGAGTACTATGATCCAAGTTTAGAAAAAGACGGCAATACGAGGTACTTCGAATATCACTGGCCGGGTGACCACAGTGTGGGCCGGATGTCCGTCCAGGTGCAGCAGCCCCTCGGTGCGACTGATATGAGCATTAGTCCGAACCTGGGCAGCGGTGTCCAGGGTGGTGATGGCATGATTTATTACACTGCGGACGTCGGTGCACTGGAAAACGGCCAAACATTTGTTATATCCATGAATTACGTCAAGGCAAGCGATGATCTGAGCACTTCCGAGATACCTGTCCAGTTTAGTGCTCCAATCGAAACGGCAACGCCCTCCTGGTTTACATTGGAATCTGCTTTACCCTTCATACTTGGATTTCTCGGTCTGGCGTTGATTATCGGTGGAGGTGTGTGGTATTGGCAATCCGGTCGCAATAAGAAATCAACAAAATCACAACGCTCCCGGCATAAACCTTCGACTGAACGAAGCACTCGTTCGTCTGAGCCCAGCCACAATTACTGCCACCAATGTGGAAAACGAGCCCAATCGGGAGATAGATTTTGCCGAACTTGCGGGTCTGAATTACGCAATGGTGGATGAATGGATGTAAATGGGAAGATGACCCATTATAATAATTTGCATATCACCAAATACAATAGAAAATTAAATAGTTGAACAAGATTGATCACATAAATTACTTCTGAGGAGAAAATAAATGGCTAAAGACAAAAAAACAAAACATAAAGAAAGGGGATTTTGGGCTTCATTCTGGATCATATTATTCGCACTTCAAAGTCTGCTCTTTTTCTATCTGATTTATGATATGTCTTCCCAGGTTGATAAGATCGATAGGCCAATCCTTATAGGAATCCTGGTGGCTGTCACCCTGGCAGACCTGGTTGCATTGGGTGCAATTTGGTTTTGGCAGAGATGGGGGTGGTACGTATTTGCGATCTCTACCGTTGTTTCAATTGTGGTTGGTTTAATTGCAACTGCGACGCAGTTGATCGTCTTTCACGAAGTAATGCCTCTGGTGATTCTCGGTTGGGTCTACAAGGATAAATGGGATTTTTTCAATAAATAAATGAGTGTTGATTTTGCAAATCTTTCCCCGGCTCCGTTAGGAGGCGGGGAATTTTTTATGTGAAAAACTGTTCGGGAAACGCCCTGGAAACTAGGATTGGGGAGGGGCATTCTCATTGACTATATTGCACAATCTCAGGTTGTATTAATCTTGCTGTGACAAAATTCAATAGCGTCT
>Ga0209013_10003847_pt1 | contig 13224 bp, 13 predicted proteins | sample Cruoilmetagenom2_FD_187291 | JGI IMG/M metagenome (GOLD analysis project Ga0209013, IMG submission 187291) | Oil polluted marine microbial communities from Coal Oil Point, Santa Barbara, California, USA - Sample 2 (SPAdes) (version 2) | ecosystem: Environmental > Aquatic > Marine > Oil seeps ... | reverse complement strand
CGATGGTCTTTTATTACTTCAAGAACAAAAAAGGACTCTATGAAGAGGTCATGCGTGAAGTACTTGTTGAGATACAGCAAACGATCATAGAAGAGAACAAACGGCACAGTACACCCGGGGAGGAGCTCGAAGGCTTCATCCGTACGTATGCGAAATTTGCCTGTGATCATCCCTATTTGCCTTCTTTGTTGCTCAAAGAACTCAGTGACAGCGGTGCAGTCATGCCGGAGATGCTATTTGCTTCTATGCGGCAGCTTTTTGCACTCTTCTCAGATATTCTTAAAAGAGGAGAAAAAGAGGGCTGTTTTACTGATGTGGTACCGATGATCCTCTACTTTATGGTATTGGGAACACTCAATCTGATGATCACGACCAAACCGCTGCGCATTAAAGCACCACAGATGGATGATATCGAAGTGGATACCTGCGCTTCCTGTGAGATAGAAGAGATCGCAGATGAAGTGGTTCAAAAAATATTTCGTATGTTAACAACGGAGGTTAAAAAAATATGAAACTAAAATTCTTACTTGTCGGTATGCTCGCCATACAGCAGATTCATGCAACGAACATCACCTCTTTACTTAATACCCTTGAAAAGAGACCGGAACACAGACTTGATACTCTGGCTGTGGAAAAAAGTAAATTGGGTCAGCAGGCTGTTTCAGATAAACTGATGCCTACATTGAATCTTTTCGGTGGATATGAGATCAGCAATTCTCCCACCAGTCTGCTGCCTGTTCCGCCCAATAAATTGATAGAAATGGTGAAGGATCAAAGGATCGGACAGCCTTTCAGTAAAGATATTTTTCGTGAAGGGGTTAATTTTATCTGGCCTTTGTTCGTAAAGTCTATTTATACGCTGGAAGATAAAGCCGCACTGCTTAATCTTGCAGCTAAAGAAAAGAAAACGCTAAACCTCATACAGAGAGAAGCAGTCATCGTCGGTTCAGTAGCACAGTTGCGCTATCTTGAGTCCCTTAAAGCAGCACTCATGGCCAAAAAGCGGTCCATTTTAGAGACTAAAGTGAGTACGAACATGAAAGTAAAAGAGGGACGTGCAGCCGAAAGTGCACTTTTTGTACTCAACAGCAATATCAATACACTTGAGATCACTATGAACAACATAGACCAGAATATCAATCTTATCTGTTCAAAAATTGAAACGCTTACCGGGGTGCATTTAAAACGAAGTGTGTCTCTGAGCACTAAACACCATGTGAATAAAAGTGAAATACTTGCACTGAAACCTTTAGAGATAAAAGTACAGGCGAGTCAAAAAGGCATGCAGGCAGCAGGTGAAGCCTATATCCCGAGTATTGTGACCAAAGGGAATTATACCTATTCTCAGGCTAATGCCTACAATAATGATAAATCTCTCCATGAATCATTTGGGACAGCAGGTATTTATATCTCTATGCCACTGTTTGACAGCAGCAAAAATACAGCGTCAGAGCAGGCTAAAGTTGCCTATTTGCAGGAACAGACCAACCTGGATCAAACGAAACACAGTCTGCTTGTACAGGCAAAACAGATTGAAAGAGAAATAAAGCTTCTGAGAAAATCTGTCTCTTTGGCCAGGAAAAGTGTTTCTGATCAAAAGAAACTTTTGAAGATAGCCAAAGTTTCTCTTGCAAACGGAACGATCACACAGGAAGAGTATCTAAGATATGAAGATGCACTGGCAGAAGCAAAAGCAGCACTCTACAAAGCAGAAGCACAAAAATGGCAGGACATTGCACAACTTGCTGTCATATACGGAAATGATTTAAGAAGGATTGTAAAATGACAAAAAAAATGAAGGTCATCACTGTTTTAGTGATAGGGGCAGTCATCGGGGCAGGTGTTCTGGCTATCAGGAACAAAGAGAAAGCGTTAACTGAAATACCCATGATGAAGTCTTATGCCATGGTGGTCTCTGTGATGGACGTAAAGAAGTCGCATACGCTGTTGACCCTGCCGTATCTGGCAACGGTCAAAAGTGATAAAAGCGTGATCCTCTCCTCTCGTATTGCTGCACGGATTGAGTATCTTGCAGAGTGTGGGAGCTCTGTGAAAAAAGGAGATCTCATTGTCTCGTTGGATCAACGTGACATTAAAGACAAAAAAGCAGCACTTTTGCTTCAGATCAATTCTACCAAAGCAGACTTGTCAGCCAAAAAAACTGCCTTGTCTACGGCTATGGCCGTCCACAAACGTACAGCAGATCTTTTGCGTGTCAAAGGGGCTTCAAAAGAGATGTTCGATAAGGAAAAAAGTGAGATCGAAGGCTTGAAAGCAGCGATCACATCTCTGGACAATAAAGTTTCCATTCTTCATGCCAATCTTTCGGAGATCCAGACAGCATTGAGTTATGCCGTACTGACTGCACCACAGAATGCCACAGTATCAAAATGTTTCATTAATCCCGGTGATATGGCGATGCCCGGAAAGCCGCTGTTGAGACTTGAGAGTGATACAGGGAAGTATCTTTTGCTGCGCAGCGCAGATGCAGTGAATATCACTTCTCTCGTTTATGAGGGAAAACAGTATCCGACATTAGCATTGAAAAATACCTTTAACGGCTTGCGTGAATACCGTGCAGATGTACTTACAAAGCGTCCGGATGATGAACAGGTTTCTGTCTCTTTGGTGACCTATGACGATACAGGTGTGAAAGTACCGCTGGATGCTTTGCTTCAGACAGAAGGGAAGCACTATTGTTTCATTGCAAAAGGAAACAAGACAGAAGTACGCTCTGTAGAGATAATTGCAAGAGGTGTGGAAGGCCTGGTTGTACATGGCTTGAAAAAGGGCGAAAAGATCGTCATTGCCAAACCGGATATCCTGCTTCAGCTTTTAGGCGGTAAGCCTATAGTTGTCAAGCAGCATAAGTAAAAGGAAAGCCTATGTTTGAATTTTTTCATCGCAGACCCTACCTTATTTACAGTACAATCATCGCTGTATTCTTCATAGGGATCTATGGACTGATCGCTATGCCTAAAAACCTTTTTCCCGATGTGGAGCGTCCTACGGTTATTATTATCACAAAAATGCCGGGCGCAACAGCGCAGGTAGTGACCAATCTGGTCTCAAAACCTATTGAGGAAGAGGTAGCAAGACTGTCACTCATTCGTGATATCAGCTCTACCAATATGGCAAACTTTTCCATTGTCAAAGCAGAATTTGAATATGACAAAGGGCTGAATGCTGCTGCGGTGGATGTCAGTAATGCTTTGTCCATTGTCAAAGGAAAACTTCCTGTCAATGCAGCACCTTCGGTCTATACCACAGGGTCATTTACCCTGCCAGTCGATGTCATCACCCTCACGCCGAAAACAGAAGAGCTTTCCCTCTCCGAGGTACGAAAGATCGCAGATTCTTTTATAAAACCCTATCTGCTCAGCAATCCTGAGATAGGAAATGTAGAAGTTTTCGGAGGGTTCAAATCTGCGATCAATATTTACATCGATCCCATTAAAGCTGCACAGTATCAAGTCAGTCTGGACAAGCTGACCAAAACCATTTCTGCCATTAACAAAGATGTACCTTTGGGGTTCACCAAAGGCAAAGAAGGCTTTTTTACACTCTCTTTTTACGGTGAAAAAAATCAGATAGAACAGATCAAAGCATTTCCTGTCAAACCCAACCTTCACTTAGGCAATATCGCACGTGTGGAGTGGGGACATGAAAAACGTTTTTCGGGGTACATCGGTAATGGAAAAGAGGGGATAGCGCTTGCCGTACAACGTGCTCCCGGCGGCTCTGTTCTGGATGTGAGCAATACGGCCAGAGCAGAAATGGAAAAACTGAAAGAGCAGTACAGCAATATTGATTTTGAAATTTCAGATACGCAGCATGACCTTATTGCAACATCCAATGACAATATGCTTGAAGCACTGCGTGATGCCATTATCTATACCCTGATAGTACTCATGTTTTTTCTTGGGAACTTTCGTGCGGTCATTGCTGTGGGACTCTCGATTCCGGCAGTCTTTTTTGGTACCATATCTGTGATCCTGCTCTTTGGCGGCGAATTGAACATCGTTGTCTATACGGCCATCATTCTCTCTCTGGGACTGCTCATTGATGATGCAGTTGTCATTATTGAAAATATTGAACGGCATATCAGTAAGTTGGGTGAAAAACCCGATGATGCGGTCATTAAAGGAACCAAAGAGGTGCTTCTTCCTGACTTCGCCGGGACACTTTCCACCACGGTGATTCTTTTTCCACTTATGTTTGTCGGCGGCTTTCCCGAGCATATTTTTCGTCCGCTGATCAGTACCCTGCTGATCGCCTTGGCGATCTCTTACATCCTTTCTGTGACGTTCATTCCGCATATTGCACGTTTTTTGTATCGTGACGGTGTGACGAAGAAAAACCGTGTGGAGCTGTTGTTCGACAGACTCTATAGCAACACTATAGGCAAGCTCATCCTCCCTTATGTGGGTATCTTGCGTTTTTCCAACGGTAAACGTTCCTTTTTACGTAAACTTCTTCTTCTTGTCGGTATTTTAGTGATGCTCGGTTTGAGTGTGAAAAATATCATGCCTGTGATAGGACGCGATGTTATGCCTCCTATGGATACAGGTATTGTTAAAATTCATCTCAAATTCAGTTCCAATGCTACGGTTGAAGAAGCCATTAAAGAGCTGAATCCCTTCCTTATCTGGCTTGAAAAACAGAAAGAGGTCAAAATGAGCTCTGTTGCATTCGGAAGTGAAGCCGGTGTTCTCTCTCTGGGAAGCGGAAATCTTCCGAGTGAAGCAACGATCACCATTAATTATGTCAATCGTTTTGAACGGGAAAAGACCATTTGGGAGATTGAAGAGGAACTGCGTGATGCCTTACACAAACTCAAAGGCTTAAAATCTGTGGATGTCTTTGATTTTGGTGCGACAGCACTTTCAAGCATCAAAGCGCCGTTAGACATACGCTTACGTTCAAGCCAGTACAAAGATCTGCCGGACATGGCAGATAAGGTGAGTCATAAAATAGCAGATATTAAAGGCTTGACAAGTATGTCAACAAGTTGGAAAAATGACTTTTCGGAAGCCAATGTCAAAATTGACGTGAACAAAGCACTCAGCTACGGTTTGACACCTATGGGTATTGCTTCACAACTTCCTGTCAAAGGACAGATCATCTCTGTTGAAGGAAGCTTGAGTTCCATGAATACACAAAATGTCAGAGTTTATCTTGATGGTAATTTTTCCCAAAATGTAGAAAGTCTGAAAATGTTCCCTCTGCATACGCAGCATGGTGAGATCCCTCTGTGTACGGTTGCAGGAATCGATTATGAATTGACAGAAGCCAAAATAGAAAGAAATAAAATGCTCTACAGCATCGATGTGGGTGCATACCGTTCAACGAGACCTGTGTCACAGATCACTGCTGATGCAGATGAGCGTCTTGCCAAACTTGATACTGCGGGGTATGAACTGTCACAGGAGGGGGACATCGTTGAGATCAACGACAGTATGCAGCGTATCCTGAAAGCCATTGCCATTGGTGTGGTACTTGATACTTTGCTGATGATCGTCATTTTCCGTTCGGTTTCGCTGGCACTCATGATGATCTTCATCCTGCCTCTTACGATGATAGGAGCGGCCTGGGGCATGCTCCTGTTTGGAAAACCAAGTTCTATGCCAAGTATGGTCGGTATTTTACTGCTCTTTGGTATTGTGATAAACAACAGTATTATCGTGGCAGATTTCTATCGTAAATACAGAGAAAAAGAGGCTCCTTTCGAAAGTGCCATGGAGACGATACGTATCAGGTTCAGACCGGTGATGATGACCACATTCGGTACCATCGCCGGGATGATCCCTATCGCCCTGGAACAGGCTGTCGGACTGGAGCGTCTTTCTCCTCTGGCAGATGTTGCCATAGGCGGGATGGTTATCGGTTCATTTTTGACACTTGTGTATCTTCCCATGTTTGCTTACGGGTTTGACAGGAAGAAATAAGAAAGCCATAGAAAATAATGATTCCCTTTTAATAGCCAAACTGATATGAAGTTGGCTTATACTGGAGTCTGTCTTGGTTATACCAGATATTATTAGGAGTGCCAAGATATTTAAAGTACAGTTGGGCTTATCAAATAACAGAACGGTTAACCTTTTTGAATTATACTGACCTATGAAAAAGATGTTTGTTTTCAACATTTACATGTGGATGATTACTTAGCGTGACAATGCCAAATCAGATACTAAAACAAAGCAAGATGGCAATAAAACACTTAAAAAATAAGGATAAAAAATGTGGAAATATACAACACCGGAAATAGATTTGAATAGAGCATTGGTGGATAAATTTAAAAAATATGCCAAAATAGGCGGAGTACTCTTTATACTGTTAGGTGTAATAGGAGTACTCTTCCCGACATTTATGACACTTGGTACCTTGGTATTTGTCTCGTACCTGATGTTATTTGCAGGTGTTAGCTCAGCAGCGCTTACATGGTCAAGTAATCGTAATGACTGGACCGGCTGGCTTAAAAGTTTTATTCTCATTGTCGTGCCGCTCTATATGATATTTTATCCGATGCAAGGTGCGGCTACACTCGGTTTATTGTTTAGTATGTATTTTTTTATGGATGCTTTTAGCGGGTTTGGATTGGCATTATCAGCAGAGGGACAAAAGCATAAATGGATATGGTTATTTAATGCGGCGACTTCTTTTGTGTTGGCTGTTATCTTCATCGTCGGTTGGCCATTTTCATCATTATGGCTTGTAGGATTTTTTGTGGGTATCAGTCTTTTCTTTGATGGCATAGCACTTCTTGTGGGTGGATCCGTACTGAATGATGCAGAAGAAAACAATAATTCAAAATAAGACGATATCCGATTGAATAATAATACAAAAGCTTTCGGACTATGGAGCGCCGTATTTTTAGGTATAGGCTCTATGGTGGGGGCAGGTATCTTCGTTCTTTTGGGTGAAGCAGGTGCCATCGCAGGTAGCCTGGTATGGATATCTTTTATCCTTGGTGGCATCATTGCATTGCTTAGCGGATACTCTTTAGCTAAACTTGCTGCAGCATATCCATCTCGCGGAGGTGTCGTCGAGTATCTGGTGCAGTGTTATGGTGAAGGTGTGTTTTCCGGTTCACTCTCGGTACTTTTTTATCTCTCCGCTATGGTCGCCATAGCGATGGTGGCTAAAACTTTTGGTACCTACGCAGCCATGATGAGTATAGGAGAGAACAATGCATTATGGGCAAATAGCTTTGCTATAGGGATACTCATCATATTTATGTTGATAAACCTTGCCGGAAGTTCTCTCATAGCTAAAAGTGAAGATGTCATTGTCATTATCAAGCTTGGTATCATCATACTGTTTACTGTGGTTGTATTTTTTTATATCGATCCGGCATTACTTTCTCTTAAGGATGCGCCGCCTGTGATGAATGTATTTTCTTCTGTGGCACTTACCTTTTTTGCCTTTGAAGGCTTTAGGGTCATTACCAATACTGCTGAAGATATGGACAACCCCGGAAAGACGATGCTCAAAGCGATGATGATAGCCATTGCGTTAGTGATGGTCTTATATGTAGTTGTTACCTTTGCTGTGTTTGGTAACCTGCCTCTGGCAGAGATCATCAAAGTACAGGATTATGCACTGGCTGAAGCAGCCAAACCGGCATTTGGACACATAGGTTTTACCATCATGGCAGCAGCAGCACTCATCTCAACGGCATCATCTATCAACGCTAATCTTTATGCTGTCACCAATGTCACCTATCAGATGGCAAAAAATGGAGAGCTTCCGGAACTATATGAGCGTAATGTCTGGCATAGCAGTGAAGGGCTCATTGTAAGTACGTTTATTCTGATCGTCTTTGTGCTCTTTTTTGACCTTGGCGAGATAGCTGCCATTGGTTCCATCTCTATTTTGTTCATTCATGCATTGGTGCATATTGGGCATTTACTTAAGATCAATGAAACCAAAGCGTCAAAATTTTTAGTACTGCTTGCGATTGTCACTATTGCTCTTGCTATCGTTTTATCCCTCAACTATACCTCTAAACATATTCCAAATGTGGGGTATTTTATTGCAGGTGGGTTTGTTCTGGCATTTGCCATAGAAATAGGACTTCGTTTACTCACCCATAGAGTCATAAGCAGGCAGACAGATAGCAGTATATTTGAAAATATAGAAGAGGCTTTGTAAGCCTCATGAATTAAGAGGCTAACCAGGTCAAAGCTTCATCTGAGGCATCATAGTTGAACTCTTTGATCTTCGGATGTACAAAGACACCTGCAACGGTTTTGGCAGCCTCTATGAAAGAGGAGTCTGTTACAAATGCCAATTTGTCTATCTTTTCATGATGCTGTCTGATAAATTCAAAATGTTCTTTCATTGCCGATAGAGAATCCCATCCCGGGAAATTTTTGGTTTTGATCATGAGACCCTTGAATGTATCTCCTTTGGCAAAGTAAGGATCAACTATGGTCGCAAGATAGACGAAATCATCTTTCGTCAGTACCGCTTTGGGTTCAAGTATTAAAATACGTTTTTCTTTATCAAGTGTGACAGAAAGATGTCTTTTTTCTTCCTGGATTTTTTCTTTTGCATCGTTACTCATTTTTAACTCCTTTTATCGGGTATGCTCGTTACAGTCTACTCTTAATAGGTTTACCGGAAGCTTCATGTTCTATTTTTTCTCCAGTTTTGTCACGCCAATACCTGTATCTATAGGATATCCGGCTTTTGCCCAGCCTTTAAGTCCCCCTTGGAGGCTTACGACATTTTTATATCCCATTTTTCTTAATGTCTGTGCCGCCAACGCACCACGACCCCCACTTCTGCAATAGGTCACTATTATGATATCTTTGTCATCAATTTTATAAAGTATTTTAAATTCAAGGTTTCCGCGGGTAATAGCAAAAAATTCATCTGAACGGATCTGACCTTCCGCTCTCTGATTTACTTCACGTACATCCAGCATAATGAGATCTTCATTATCATCCAGTAATTTTTTAAGCTCTTTGGCTGTGATCTCCCCTGAAGCTTTCTTTGCTTCTTCAACCAGTTTGTCTGTTTCCGGGTATCCTGCCAATATAGGAGAAATCCCCAATAATAGTATTAATGATAACTGTGCTATTCTATTCATAATTATTTCCTTATGTGACTATTTAGCTACTCGGACATTTATGCAAGTAGATTATTATATGGTATATGCTTTTACTTAAATTAGCAAGGATTCACATGCTTGATGTGAACCAAAAGATCAAGATATTTAAAGCAAAGTGAGTTCGCATGTCATATGTGTCAGTATGATCGCTGAACATTTTTAATTTTCTTTGCTGAAGATATCGAAACATTTTATCTTAATATGTTTGTACAAAGTCGTTATAGTGTAAACTTTTAAAAACGTTATAGAGGATATAGATATGAATAAAGTCACCATCTGGCATAACCCAAGATGTTCCAAGTCTAGAAAAGCAGTCGCACTGCTGGAAGAACAGGGTGTAGAGGCTGATGTGCTGAAATATCTTGATACACCGCCAAGTAAAGAAGAACTTCAGGAACTGCTTAAAATGTTGGGTATCTCTGCGAGAGAGCTTATGCGTACCAAAGAAGCTATCTATAAAGAGTTGGATCTTAAAAATGAAAATGATGAAGACAAACTGATAGAAGCAATGGTGGCTAATCCCAAACTCATTGAGAGACCCATTGTCATTAAAGACGGGAAAGCAGCTATTGGCCGTCCTATTGAGAATATCATTGAGTTGTTAGGATAGATTACGTTATAATAAAACAAAAAGAGGATTCATATATGTTAGATCAAAATCAAATATTGTCCTCTCTGAAGACATATAAAGATAAACATATAAAAGAGTATGGCATAGAAGAGATAGGTATTTTTGGTTCGTATGCCAGAAATGAAGAGAAAGAAGATAGTGATATAGATGTCTTTGTAAAGTTAAAACACTCAAACCTTTTTCTACTCTCTCGCATACGCATAGAACTTGAAGAACTTTTTGGTGTACACACAGATATTGTGCAACTGCGATCTAAAATGAATACATACCTTAAAAAACATATAGAAGAAGAGGCTATAAGTGCCTAATGCAACTCTTATAAAAGAGATACTTACTCAGATCAATGATGCTATAGAAACGATTAAATTTAGATTTGAACCTGTTGATAATATAGATTATTTTCTTGATACACCTGCCGGACAAGAAAAATTGGATAGCCTTTGTATGCTTTTCATTGCCATTGGTGAAAGTTTGAAAAACATAGATAAACTTACAGAAAAACAGTTACTTCAAAAATATGATAATATAGACTGGAAAGCAATAAAGGGTATGAGGGATGTACTTTCTCATCATTATTTTGATATGAATGCAGAAGCTGTTTATAATGTATGTACGGATGAACTGGATGATCTGCATACAACTATTCTTCAAATGATAAAAGAACTATAAGTTCGCATTTCCCATACTTTCAGCACATTTCGCTAAAATCCCATTAATTATATATACAAGGATTACACTTGCTTAGTACAGTAAATTTAACACAACGTTACGGAAAGAGAGTACTTTTCGACAAGATCAATATGACCATGGATGTCGGCAAACGCTATGGACTCATCGGTGCCAACGGTGCAGGTAAATCTACATTTATGAAGATTTTGGCAGGCGAAATTGAACAGAGTGACGGTGAAGTACAACTTCAGCCGGGACTAAAACTCGGAATGCTTTCTCAGAACCAGTATGCCTTTGAAGACTTTACCTTGACGGATGCAGTACTTTACGGGAATAAAAAGCTCTTTGATGCGCAAAAAGAGAAAGAGAAACTCTATATGGAGGGTGACTTCGAGTCTGATGAAGTCAACAACCGTCTGGGTGAACTTGAAATGATCTGTGCAGATGAAGACCCTACCTATGAGTCTGATGTCAAGATAGAAAAATTGCTTCAGTCTTTGGGTTTCCCTGTATCGCAACACGGTGAACTTATGTCTTCACTTACGGGCGGTGACAAGTTCAAGATCCTGCTTGCACAGGTACTTTTCCTCAAGCCCGATGTCCTTCTGCTCGATGAGCCTACGAATAACCTTGACATGGAGACTATCTCCTGGCTGGAAAATGAGCTTAAACGCCATGAAGGTACCCTGATGGTCATTTCTCACGACAGACACTTCATTAATGGTGTCGTCACACACATCCTGGACCTTGACTTTCAAAATATTCGTGAATTTACGGGGAATTACGATGAGTGGTACATCGCGGCTAACCTCATAGCCAAACAGGCAGAGACAGACAGAAGCAAAGCATTGAAAGAGAAAGAAGAGCTTGAAGGGTTTATTGCAAGATTCTCTGCAAATGCTTCTAAAGCCAAACAGGCAACCTCCAGACAAAAGCAGCTCGATAAACTGGATGTACAGGCGATCAAACTCTCTTCAAGACGTGACCCGTCCATTATGTTCAAAGCACACCGTGACATAGGAAATGAAGTACTTGAAGTGGAAGGACTTTCAAAATCTTATGATGGTGAAAAAGTATTTGAAAACCTTACCTTCAAGATCAACAAAGGGGATAAAGTAGCACTTATCGGTGCCAATGGTGTGGGTAAAACAACACTGCTTCAGATCCTTATGGAAGAGATAGAAGCCGATAGCGGAACGTTTAAATGGGGACAGACCATCACACACTCTTACTTCCCTCAAAATACTACGGATCTAGTAGTAGGGGATGAAGAACTTCCTCAGTGGATACAGGGCTTTGATCCGAAATGGCATATAGATGACATAAGAAAAACGCTTGGTCGTATGCTCTTCTCCGGCGAAGAACAGAAGAAAAAGATCGATGCCTGTTCAGGTGGAGAAAAACACCGTGTCATGCTTTCCAAGATCATGATGGACTCTTCGAACTTCCTGGTCATGGATGAGCCGAATAACCACCTGGACCTTGAGGCCATTGTTGCCTTAGGTGAAGCGTTACATAATTATAAGGGTGGCGTGATCTGTGTCTCTCACGATAGGGAACTCATTGATGCCTTTGCAAACCGTATCATTAAACTTAATGAAGATGGTACGGTGGTCGATTTTGAAGGTGACTATGAAGCGTTCGTGGAACAGCACGGACATTAAGTTTGTAGTGTGGGTTGGAAAACTCACACTACAGAAGAGTTGTGATAATTAATTGATATTCGTATAAACAGCCTGTACATCTTCATCATCTTCGAGTTTGTCTGTAAGGACATCTACCTCTTCTATCTGTTCGTCTGTAAGTTCTATGGGGGTATTGGCAATGCGTTGTAACTCTGCTTTAGTCACTTCAATGCCCTTGTCTTCAAGTGCATGTGTAAGATCACCGAATGATGCAAATTCACCGAAAATTCTTATGATCTTTTTATCCTCACCCGTTTCTTGAGGTTCTACGTCTTCTTCTATCTCTTCAAGACCAAAGTCGATGAGGTCAAGTTCGAGTTCTTCCAGGTCCATATCTTCTGTTTTATCGAAAACAAATACGGATTTTGTGGTAAACATAAAGTCCAGTGAACCGTTTTTAAGTACTTCCCCGCCGTTTCGTACAAGAATTGCTTTGATATTGGCAACCGTTCTTGTGTTGTTGTCTGTTGCACAGTCGATGAAGAGGAGTACACCATTTGCAGCTTTCGCTTCAAAAGAGACCTCTTTAATGTCTGCAGCATCTTTTGCCGAAGCTCTTTTGATGGCAGCATCAATGTTGTCTTTAGGCATATTCTGTGCTTTGGCATTGATGATAGCTGTACGAAGTTTAGGGTTCATGTCCGGGTCTTGACCACCTTCTTTGGCCGCCATAGTGATGATCTTTCCTAACTTGGGAAAAACTCTTGACATGGTGCCCCATCTTTTCATTTTTGCTGCTTTACGGTACTCAAACGCTCTACCCATTGTCTATCCTTCATGTATAATTGTTGTAATTATACTCCTAACTTACTTAAGTAACTTCAAAGTTTCTGTAGGTAGTATGCATACATGAAATTAAATGAAATAAAACTGACAAATCCTTATTTGAACCTCCCTGAAGAGTGCTATACAAGAGTGGAGCCAAGCCCGCTTAAAAATACATTTCTTATCCATGCAAATGAAGAGGTGGCCAAGATGCTTAATATAGATAGTGATGAACTCACAGAAGATCACTTTGTCAAATTTCTCAATGGTGAATTTAAAGCAGAGGGTTCAGATACCTTTGCGATGTGTTATGCAGGACATCAGTTTGGGCATTTTGTACCCAGACTTTGAGATGG
>Ga0209013_10003846_pt1 | contig 13225 bp, 7 predicted proteins | sample Cruoilmetagenom2_FD_187291 | JGI IMG/M metagenome (GOLD analysis project Ga0209013, IMG submission 187291) | Oil polluted marine microbial communities from Coal Oil Point, Santa Barbara, California, USA - Sample 2 (SPAdes) (version 2) | ecosystem: Environmental > Aquatic > Marine > Oil seeps ... | reverse complement strand
GTCATCGGCAACCACTCGTTATCGATCACCGTCGGAGAATCGAAATTCCCGTAATCAAACACACAAGACGGACCATCCAACCGAGAACACAACGACGACGCGGTAGCGGTCGGCTCTGCCGGTTGCACCGTTGTGGTGACAAGGGTCGGCAGGGTCGTCGTCTCGGAGTTCACCGAGTCGTTGGTACACGCCGACAGCACCAACAGCAGGGCGATCGCAATGATCCCTACTTCAAAGCGCAGCATCTCACCCTCCTCCGTTCTCCCAGTCGGCGAGGTGTCCGGATCGCCGTTCGTGTTCCATGTGCATGTCAGGCCAAGGCCTCGGCCGGGGCCGGTTCCGCTCTCCACCCCTTGGGCTTCGCAAAGCGGAGATAGAGGCTCGGCACCACCAACAGATTGAGCAGAGTGGCTGTGATCAATCCACCCAAGATCACAACTGCCATCGGATACTCGATCTCCGTGCCCGGGATCGCACCGCCGGCGATCAACGGGATGAGGACGAGCCCTGTTGTGAGAACGGTCATCGAGATTGGGATGAGACGCTCCCTAGCCCCGCGCAACACCAGATCCTTTCCGAATGGCACTCCTTCGTGCTCCTCGAGGTGCTGGAAGTGACTGATCAGCATGATTCCGTTGCGAGCCACGATGCCCAGGACCGTGAAGAACCCGACCAGGGAGCCGAGCGAGAGCTCTCCACCGGAGATCGCCGCGGCGATGACCCCGCCAACGAGGGCGACTGGAAGAGTGAGGAAGGACAGCAGAGCGAGACGTGCGCTGGTGAACGAGGCCAGCAGGAGCAAGAAGACACCGATGGTGGAGACGATCGCGAAGGCCCACAGCCGTCCCGAAGCGGCCTGTCGCTCGGTGTACTCACCAAGTAGTTCGGCTCGGAACCCGGCAGGCCACTCAATCTCCTTGAGTTGTGCCTCCAACTCCGTCACGACCGAGCCGAGGTCACGGCTTCCGTCGAGGTTCGCACCGACATCCAGGCTCCGCGACAGGTCCTGGTGTTCGATCTTGTTCGGTACCGGGACAACGCTGACATCGGCCACGTCTTTGAGGCGAACATACTCGCCGCTCGGCGTGTCGAGAAGCAGATTTTCAACGTCCGTGAGACTCCGTCGTGTCTCGGGTGTACTCCACACCTGCACGTCGTAGGCCTTGCCGTCGCGGAACAAGTCCCCGGCCTCTTCACCAGCGATCAGCCGGGCACTGGCCCGTCTAACGTCTCCCGGTTTGATTCCATAGGTCTTGGCTGCTTCCAAGTCGACCTCGACCCTGACCTGTGGGATGTCCAACTGGTGCTCCACGTGGTTCTCGAAGACTCCTGGTATGTCCCCGAGCACCTCGTTGACGATCTCTGCCTGCTCTCTCAACACCTCGAGATCGGATCCGAAAACCCGAATGGTGATCGGCTCGCTCGAACCTGTGAGCACCTCCCTGATGCGCTCCTTCAAGTACGTCTGCACATCGCGATAGAGACCCGGGTAGCCGTCGACAGTCGCCTGGATCGCTTCCACGGTCTCGTCGTAGTCGACGGATGGATCGACACTGACCCAGTTCTCACCGAAATCGATGCCGACCACTTCGTCCATGAGCAGCGCCTGCCCGATGTGCGAGCCGGCATTACGGACGCCGGGGATCGTCAGCAACTCCCGATTCACCTCTTCAGTGATCCTGACCATCTCGACCTGACCCGTTCCGGGTCTTGTCAGCCAGTGCATCAAGAAGTCACGTTCCTTGAAGTCGGGAAGCAGCGACTGTCCCAGGAGCGGCACAAGCATTACTCCCACCAGCGTTGTCGCCGCTACGGCGGCGTACGCCCCTCTGGGACGGCTGACGATCGGCTCGAGAACCCTCATGTAGTACCGCTTCATCGGCGGCACAACCGGCGACTCGCGATACTGAAGGGACTTCGGGCTCTTGAAGAAGATGAGGCTCAAGGCAGGCGTCACGGTCAGCGCAACGAGCATCGATGCAAGCAGCGCCAGGGCATACGACGTCACCAGCGGGCGGAAGAATGCGCCAGACAGCCCCGTGAGCATGAACACGGGCACGATGGCGACGATCTCGATCAGCGTCGCGTAGACGATGGCGCTCCGGACCTCAAGCGAAGCATCGAGGATCACCCGCGCTGTCGACCCGGTGCCTCCTTCCCTGCGGTGGATCTTGAGGCGGCGCACGACGTTCTCGATGTCGATGATCGCGTCGTCAACGATGTCACCCAACGCGATCACCATGCCGGCCAGAATCATGGTGTTGATCGTCGCGCCGCGCAGATGCAGAACGAGTCCCGCCATGATGAGAGACAGAGGGATCGCCACAACGCTGATAAGTGCGGTGCGCCACTCGTACAAGAAGAGGCTCAGCATCAAGACCATGAGCACCGCGCCGATGAGCATGGCGTTCGACAAGTTCTGTATCGACTCCTCGATGAACGTTGCTGGGCGGAATATCTCGGCATCGATGACGAACCCATCGAGACCTGGTTCTAATTCCGCGAGCGCCTCATCGACGCCGCGTGTCACGTCGAGCGTGTTCGCCCACGGGAGTTTCTCAACGATGAGCATCAATCCCGGACCGTCGTTGATGACGGCATCACCGAGGAGGGGTTGGTGATCCCTGACGAGATCGGCCACATCCTGGAGATGCAGCGTTTCACCGCTCCTTGTCTGGACCGGGACGAGAGCGAGGTCCTCGGCGGTCACGAATGGGGCGACGTGTCGCACACTCAGCCGTTCGCCGTTGGATTCGATCCACCCGCCCTTGCCGATGACGTGACCCTCGGAGTATTGAAGGAGCCCTGTCTCGAGGGCCTCAGCGGTGGCACCCATGACGTTCTCGAGCGTCACGTCCAGGTTTCGCAACCGGTCGGGGTCGACCTGCACTTGGAGCATCTCGAGACGTTCGCCCCAGATGGGGACGTTGGCCACGCCGGGAACACGCAGCAGTCGTGCCCTGATCTTCCAGTAGGCGATCATGGACATGTCTATGAGATCAAGGTCGGGGTCGTCGGACGTGAGGCCAACCTTCATGACCCGGCTCGTCGACGAGAGGGGCTGGATCATGAACGGGGGGCTCGCCCAGGTCGGAAGGGTCGGAGCGATCACCGCGATGCGCTCGCTCACGAGCTGGCGCGCCGTAAGCAGATCGGTGCCGCGATCGAAGATAAGAAGGACCGATGACAGACCCTCGACCGACTTGGAGCGAAGCTCGTCGAGTCCGGGGATTCCGGCAAGGCTCTGCTCGAGTGGGATGGTCACCAACGACTCAACCTCGGTGGCGGAGAGTCCTAATGACGGTGTCTGGACCTCGACACGCGGTGGAGCGAACTCCGGGAAGACATCGACTTGTGTATGGCGGAGCTGCTGAAACCCGAAGAACATGAGGCCGGCCGCCAGCGCCACGACAAGGTACCGGTACTTGAGGCTCGAGCCGATGATCCATTTCAGCATCGTTGGCCTACTTTCCGATTCCGAACTCGGCGCCGTAGAGCTCGGGCACCCCGACCGTTACGACGGCCATCCCCGTCGGTGGCCCCACATTGAAGAACGCCTCTCCTCCCTCCTCGTGAACCGGTCGGATCTCCTCGCGGATGTACACGAGGGGCTCGGGATTGGTGTAGACCCAGTAGACACCCGCGGGATCGATGATCACGGCTGCGCTGGGTACGACCATCCCGTTGCTCGCCGGCTCGACCGTCGCCGTCTGGATGTCCAGCCGGTCGGCGGCGGATACCGAGAGCGTGAGGCGCGAAAACCCTGTTCCCGCGACCTCTTCGACCGTGATCGGCTCCTCGGTCGACGATGCGGCGTCGGTCGAAGCACATGCTCCAAGGGTCGCTGCCGACACCAGGCCAATGATGATCATGGCTGTGATGTGCTGTGACCGTGTCACTTCACTCCCCGACTCTCGATGCCAAGGGCGCTTCGGCCGTGAAGAGATCCTCCGCCGACATGTCCGGATCCGGAACATGACCCCACTTCAGGAAGAAGGCGGGGATCACCGCAGCAGTGAGCACAACCGTCGTGATCAACCCGCCCAGGACGGCCACCGCCATGGGATGGATCACTTCTAGACCGGCTTTCGGACCGGCGATCGCGATGGGAACGAACACGGCCGCGATTGCGAGGAGAGAGATGGTCGACGGCACCGCCAGGCGGCCTGTCTCGCTCATGACGAGCTCGCGGCCGAAGGCCTCACCGAGCCGTTCGCGTTGCTGGTAGCTCCTGATCAACAGAACAGTGCCATAAGTGGCCAGACCGAACACGGCGATCATGCCCGCCACGGATCCGAGGGTCAATCCGCCTCCGGTCAATGCGACGAGGATCAAACTCCCTGATACTCCCATCGGCAAGACCAGGAACGCCAGCGTGGCCAGTCGCCAGCTCGTGAGCGCCGCCTGGAGCAGGAGATAGACGCCGATCAACGCAGCGATGCCGACAGCGATCACGGCGGACCGTGTGGCGCGCTGGTCGGCGAAGCCGCCGAGAACTTCTGCGTGATGCTCGAGCGGGAACGGAATCTCGGCGAGCCCTTCTTCCACCTCAGCCGCCGCGCCGCTCAACCGGCGCCCATCGACCTGGGCGCTCACATCGACGAACGTGGCAACCGACTCATGCCGAATGACCGCCGGACTTGCCACAATTCTCACGTCCGCGAGGTCACCGAGCGGCACGTGATCACCACTCGGTGTTGCTATCGGCAGGACGCGAACGTCGTCCACGGTCGCACGGATATCGGGTGCCCCCCACACAACCACATCGAACACCTTCTGGTCCTCGAAGAGATTGCCGACCACTATCCCTGACACCAGGGTTGCCGCCTGTCGCCGGACGTCACCCGGCTTCACACCGAACGTCTCGGCCATCTGGAGATCGACTTCGATCTCGACATTGGGCTCTACGACCGGAAGATCGATACGCGGATTGTCGATTCCGTCGATACCTGCCATCAATCTCTGAACCTCATCCGCCATTGCCGTGCGCGCTGCGGGATCTTCGCCGTACACACGCACCACGAGCTGGTCATCGGATCGGTCCAGGATCTCCGTGACGCGCTGGTTCGAGTACGTCTGAACCCGGGTCGCAACATCGTTCTGTCCGTCCACCGCGAACTCGATGGCGGCGATTGTGGCTCCGTAGTCTGCGTCCGGATCGATGTTGACCCAGATCTCTGCCACATTGACATTGACGATCTGATCAGACATGATCGCTCGTCCGACGTGTGCACCGACGTTCGCGATACCGGGCAGGGCTCGCAGATCTTCTGTGATCTGTGCGGTGATCTCATCCATCAGAGGGAGCGACGTACCCGGCTCCGCCTCGAGTTGGACGATGATGTCACGCTCCTCGAGCGCTGGCCGCAACGACTGGTTCAGGAACGGTACGGCAACAATCCCGGCGATTATGAACACGGCGAAGATGCTGAACGCGAGGCCTGTCTTCGTCACGACGCGTGGAGCGATCCCGCCGTACCAGTCGCGCAGGCGCACACTCACCGGTGACGGCCGCCCCGGCACCGGCGTATTCGCCAACAGGAAGACGCTGAGAGCCGGCGCAACCGTGAGGCCCACCAGGAGTGCTGCAACGGTTGCCAGCACGTACGTCAGGGCAATCGGCTCGAGGAATGCCCCGGCCGCTCCGTCCATAGCGGCGATCGGCAGAAGCGCAACGGCGACGATTACGATCGAGAACGCGGCGACGCCCCTCATGCGGAGAATCGAATCGACCACCGAGGGAACCGCCCGGGTCCGCCCGATGTCCTCTTCACTTGCACCGTCAACCGTGATCCACGTACTTGCGATCGCATCGTTGACGATGAACACGAGCGCCATGACGAGTCCGGCCACGATCATCGTATTCACCGTGACGTCCATCATGAGCAGAATGAATCCGGCGACAACGAGCGACAACGCAATGGACACCGAGCTGATCAACACGATCCGCCAACTCAAAGTGAGCAGCGCGAGGAGGATCAACATCAGGATCGCCCCGACGATGAGCGTCGCGCGAACGTTCCTGACCGAAGCATCGACGAAGGCCGCCGGCTGGTAGATCGACGAATCGATCTCCATGCCCGGGAGTCCAAGGCTCAGCGCCTCGAGCGCTTCATCCACACCACTCGCCACGATCGGCGTGTTCGCATCGGGGAACTTCTCGATGACAAGCAGGATGCACGGTCCACCACTGCAGATGGCGTCGCCGATGAGCGGCTGGTGGTCGGTCACGATCTCGGCGACGTCTCCAAGTGGAAGCGCCTCACCGGCAACGAAGACGGCGCCGCCCTCGGGACCCTCGACCGTCACCTGAGCGAGATGCTCCGGCGTCGAGATCGTCTGCTCGTGGAAGACGTGCAGCCGCTGGTTGACCGTGTCGATGAATCCACCGGTCCCCGGACTCGAAGCCTCGAGGAAGCTGAGTGGCGACACCTCGAGTGCATTGCCAGCGGTTCGGATGACCTGGCTCAGCGTCACGTTGTTGGTCGCGAGATCCGCGGGATCGACGAGAACCTGGAGTTGCTGATCCCGGAAGCCCCAGATCGACACATTGGCGACGCCCTCAACACCCAGCAGACGAGGAACCATCACCCACCGTGCGAGCACCGACGTCTCGATAAGTGACAACTCGGACGATTCCAGAGACACCATGGCAACACGACTCGTCGATGACAACGGTTGGATCATCTGCGGCGGTTTCGCCACCTGCGGCAGCCCGGCAGCCTGAGTGAGCCGCTCGGCAACGACTTGCCTGGCATCGAGCAGATCGGTACCGGACTCGAACGTCATGACCACCGAGGACAACCCGGGCAAGGAGGCCGACTCGATGCTCTCGAGGAAGGCGACACCGTTGAGCAGGTCTTGCTCGAGCGGCGTCGTGATCAGTCGCTCGACCTCGGCCGCAGACAGGCCGAGCGCTTCGGTTTGCACCTCGACGATCGTCGGGCTGAACTCCGGGAGGATGTCCTGTCTGACGTCATCGAGTCGGAAGAAGCCGAAGATCATGAGCCCAGCCGCTACAGGAATGACGATGCGTCGGAACTTCACGCTCCAGTTGACGATCCAGTACATCATTCGGGAAGTCCCCCTTCTGTCGAGATCCACCCATTCACCGGGGCATTGCCCGGGTCACCACGGTCCCTCATCTGCGATTCAACGGTGTTGCCGGGGTCGGCGGCGCGAGTGCAGAACGGAACAGGGAGTGTCATCGTCGGATGCTCCGCAGCACATCCATCACACGTTCGGGGTGTTCGGGCTGGTCGCAGGTGGCGGACCGGGCGATCGAACGAACGCGGTTCTCTCCAAACAGACCCACCGGGACACCTTCCATGCCATTCCCGTTCTGCCCGTCTCGGCTGCCCTATAGCCGAGTTCCCTACCCGACCATACCCGCGGATTCCGCCGCCGGGCAATGCATTCCTGAAGACGCGCACTCAAGACGAAGGATCGAACCCGTATTCGATCAGGAGAAGAGACTGTTCCCGGATGAGGCCGATGCCCGGCGCATAGGTCTTGAACTCGCTCTCGTTCAGGTTCAGCGCCGTACCTTCGCGAGTCCTGAGACAGTCAACGAAGAGACCCGCAGGGGTCTCCAGCGTCTCGTCAAGGCTCACGACCTCCGCCCGGTCTAACGCCGCATTCGGCGCGATCTCCTGGTAGTACTTCATCCCAACCTGCGGGTCGCCAGACATGATCAACCCAGCCCGGGCACCGTCGTTCCCAGCGAGCCACTCCCCGCCGTGTCCAACGATCTCGCCGCCCCGGTAGTCGTCGACTTCCTCACCGAAGTAGAAAATGTCGTTCGTCCCCTCGCAGATGGCGAAGAAATTCCGGGAGACTTCGATCAACCCATCGTCCCTCCACTCCCGCTCTTCCACGACACGGGTTGTCACTCCTGCGATCATCCTGGTTTCGTCAAGAACAGTGATTACCAGTCGCTCATTGTTCCCTTCGAGAGTGAGATGGAAGCCCGGTTCGAGAACGAAGAACTCATTTCGTCCAGTTGATGCCGGATCGCACTCTGACAGATGGAACTCCTGCTGCCAGGACCGATCGGTGGTCAGATCTACAGCAGGAGAGCATGCGGCAAGTCCCAGACCGACTGTCGCAGCGAAGATTGCAGCGGCCCATTTGCGCACTTCGCCTGCCTCCCGTCTCTCTAAGTGGTCTTGGCCGACTCCTCATCTGACCCGGTTCCGGCAGTTCCGAGTACATCATCGGATCGCCCCGCACGAACCTGTGTCTGTCGCCGGGCTGGGATGCTGGTGTACACGTAGCCGAGCATCGGCACACCGATGAGCTCCAGGCGGTACCGCAACTCTTCGAGTTTCTCCACACGACTGCGGTGAGCGACTACAGCGAGAACGGAGTCGACTTGCTGCACTGCCGTATTGGCGTACGCGACTTCGAGCAAGGGCGGAGTGTCGAGGATCACCAGATCGTACGCCTCGGCCAGCCGTCCGAAGGTATCGGCCAGCGCTTGCGATCCGAAGAGATCAGCAGCCGGAATCTCGACATGGCCGCGGCCGAGAAGGTCGAGATGGAGATCATCTCCGACGTCGACCGTGACGATCACGTCCTGGAGATCCGCGAGACGTCGAACCAATTCGGTGAGACCAACGTCAATACCGGCCTGGCCGCTGTCCGAGAAGAGCACCGACGTCTGCTGCGCTCCGAAGTCTCCGTCCACGAGGAGTACTCGAAGCCCGACCCGCGCTGCTGCGACCGCCAGATTGCTCGCGACGAAGGTCTTCCCCTCGTTGGAAGCAGGAGATGAAACGGCGACGACGGCTCCAGGAGAGGAATCACCGGCAGTCCCAGTCGTCCCGGCCGGCATCACTCCGGATTCGGTCAGTTGATACTGCAGCGCACCGACGAGCACGCGAAAGGCCTCCGCCGCCGCTGAGGTGGGTGCGCTGATAACGGGGAGCATGTCAGACGGGGTAGCGTCGTCGTCGTCTTTCGAGTCGATGAACCGGAGGGCGCCGGAGACGGAACGCTGCCATGCCGATGACGACGCTGGTATGCCGGCCAACATCGGGACGCCGAGCACGGCTTGGGGCTCGAACCGATCTTCGAATCGGCGGCGACGTTGACTCAACCAGTAGGCGATGCCTCCACCTACCAGAGCACCCAGAACGATCGACAGCACGACCGCCGTACGGGTCGAGACGCCCTGGAGCTTCCCGGGACCGGCGGGTGAGAACACGGCGACACCATTACCGGCGAGTCGAGCATCGACCTCGACCTGACTCCGACGGAGCGTGAGTTCGCTGAGCAGGCCCAAAGCATCCTCCTGCTGGCGGAGCAGAAACGCGGTCGCCGGGAGACGCGATTCAACGTCCGCGACGAGTTGGCGTGCGTTGAGTTCCGCGGCGAGTCGCTCGGCGATCGCCTTCGTCTCCTCCGGAGCGTCTGCAGAATCGACGCTTCTGATCTCCGAAAGCTCCCGCACGATCTCGGCGAGTTCCTCGTCGGTTTGTGCGCTGCCCCCATTGTTGATTCCCAGCGCCTCAATCTCCTCCTGCAATGTCGCGATATTGACCACGACCTCATCGATTGCCTCATCGAGTTCATCGATCGCAGTCTGGGCATCCGAGTCCAGCCGACCGGCGACGATCCCTTCGTAGGAAGCGGCCAACGCGTTGGCTCCCCCCTGGGCAATCGCGGGCTTCGACGCGGTGAAGGAGATGGTCACGAAGTTCGTGTCGTCGCTATACGAGAACGATGCATCGGTGAGGAACGCGTACGTGCTGATGGACTGTGGCGGATCGGACTCTGCGGCAGCTTCGTTTGCCCCTTCTGCGACAACCCGGGATTGGAGGATCGCGACCTGATCGGCAACGTACCGTCTCGGATCGGCGGCCCGGGTATCACCGAACAACTGCGACGTGCGTGCATCCTCGACGACAAGCCCGGCTGTGGCCTCGTAGACACTCGGCCACGTCGACGCTATGGCTGCACCCAGAATCGCGAAACCGACCATGAATGCGATGATCAGCAGCGGATACTGCCGGATCGCACGGATTGGGTTGGTCCGGGTTTCGCTCTGGCCCGGAGATGTAGACATACGGAAATCCTCGTGAAACGTTCCTTCAAGCGTAGCGTGCCCCGCTGGATGCTCTCCGCGGTCGTCAATCGGTGCCGGTGTGGTTGGATGCCGCGATGGGGGCCCAACGACCGGAAGAACGGAGCGACGGGCCGGTTCGGGCCACCCTGATATCTGTCGATCCAAGCGATCCCGGTGATGCTGCCGCGTCCGGTCAACTACCGTTGAGGGCGTCCGATCACGGGGATGGTACGAGTGGACATCAAGCAGCAGGCGGCCCGTGGCGTTCTCTGGTCTGCGGTCGGCACGTGGGGCCAGCAACTGGGAACGTTCCTGGTGTTCGCGGTCCTTGCTCGGCTCCTCTCGCCTGCGGCGTTCGGCCTGGTTGCCCTGGCGACCGTCTTCACGGCGTTCGTCAAGATCCTCGCGGAACAGGGTCTCGTCGACGCGGTGATCCAACGACCGGAGATCGACGAACGAGATCTCGACACTGCTTTCTGGGCGAATCTGGCCGTCTCCGTGATGCTCGCCGGCATCCTCTCTGCCGTCGCTCCTGCCATCGCCGCCGTCATGGGGCAGCCTCTTCTCGGGCCGGTTCTGGCTGCCCTGAGCCTCGGGATCGTGGTCGCCGCATTCAGCGGCGTCCAACGCGCCATCCTTGCTCGTGATCTCGCGTTCTCGAGTCTGACACTCCGCACGCTGATCTCTGTGACCGTTGGATCGATCGCCGGTGTCACTGCTGCTGTCCTCGGCGCCGGGGTCTGGAGCCTCGTCATCCTCAACCTGTCGACCGAGGCAGCAGGGGCCATCACTCTTTGGACGGTGAGTGACTGGCGGCCACGGTTCCACTTCTCGTTCCAACGGCTGAGGAGCCTGACTTCGTTCGGCCTCAACATCGTGGGTTTCAAGATCCTGAACTTCCTCAACCGACGATCCGATGACCTCTTGATCGGGTACCAGTTGGGGGCGGTCTCCCTGGGCTACTACACGATCGCGAAGAAACTTGTTCTGGTGATGATCACCATCACCACGAACGTCGTGGGCTCGGTCGCTTTCCCGGTGTTCTCCCGAATCCAAGGGGATACCGACACGATTCGCCGCGGCTACTACAAGGCGATTCGGCTTACGAGCCTGATCGCGTTCCCCGCTTTCGTCGGTATGGCCGCGGCGGCTCCCGAACTCATCGAGTTGCTGTTCGGAGCGAAATGGGCGCCGAGTGTTCCGGTCATGAGAATCTTCGCCGTCGTCGGTCTCATCCAATCCGTGTTGTTCGTACCCGGGATCGCAATGAAGGCTCTCGGCAAACCATCATGGAGATTGGGGATCGCCACCTTGATCACCGTGGCCACCCTCGGCACAATCTTCGTAACCGTCCAGTGGGGGATCGTCGCCGTGGCGGCGGGCCTGGCTTTCGTCAATCTGGTGCTCGCACCACTCACATTGGTGGCGGCAAGGAAACTCGTCGGGGCGGATGCTTGGACCATGGCACGTCAGATCATCCCGGCTCTTGCGGCGTCGATCGTCATGGCGGCGGTGGTACTCGCGCTCGGGTATCTGCTCGAGGATGTTCGACTGATCCTCCAAGTCTTGACGATGGTGGCCGCTGGCATGGTCGCGTACGTATTGGTGTTGTGGGTGATCGCTCGGCCGTTGGTTGGTGAAGCCCTCGATCTTGCCCGATTGGCCCTGCGCCGCACACCGGCGCCGTGATACCGGACGCCCCGGGACGGTTGTACGACGGCATGTGCGTCGGAGAGATCGACTGCTACCGTTCCCCGGATCATGGCTACATCCCAGCAGACGAGCGCGCTCGTCGTTGCACTCGCGCTCGCGTTAGACGACGGTGGTATTTCGTACTGCCATTGGAAGAGCAACGCGGCGATGAACAGGTCGCTCAGTGCAGAGAACGACCTCGACCTCTTGATCGACCAGGATCACGTTTCCGAGTTCCGTCATCTCCTCCACGAACTCGGCTTCATTCCCGTTTCGAAGCAGCGGGCTCCCGAAGTCCCGGACACCGAGGACTTCTTCGGTTTCGATACGGAGATCGATCGATTCGTTCACATCCATGCTCACTACCGACTCGTGCTCGGGCACGATCGCACGAAGAACTATCGCATTCCGATCGAGCAGGCTTATCTGGAGTCCGCGATCGACAGCGGAGTTCTCAGAATCCCGTCACCGGAGTTCGAGTACGTTGTGCTCGTTCTCCGCATGGCTCTCAAGTACGCCGTGCTCGACGAGATCCTCTGGCAGGCTGCGAGACGCCGGAGAGCAGCACCGAAGAAGTCGGAAGTCGAAGAGATCGAGGACCTGTCCGGACAGATCTCCGACGAAGCTGTCTCGGATATCCTCGAGCAGCACGTGCCGATCATCGATCGTGCGACATTCGACGATGCAGTGTACGCGATCAGCGGCAAGGCGACGATCCCCGAACGGATGGCCGTCTCACGCGAGATCGAGACCCGCCTCCAACCGTATGCCCGAGCGGGCCGCTTGACCGACGGTGCACTCCGATCCTGGCGACGGCTCGTGGTCTCGGCCCAGCGTCGTACCGGGCGATCGCCCCGATTCCGGCCGGCCGCAGGAGGCGTGATCATCGCGGTGATCGGCGGAGACGGAGCAGGGAAGTCGACCGTTCTCTCAAGCGTGGTTCCCTGGCTCTCGGCAGAGTTCGACACCCTCAGCATCCACCTCGGGAAACCCAATTGGTCTAGAACCACAGTGGCGGTCAGGGGCGGTCTGAAGGCATACAAGGTCGCAAGATCGGTGCTGCGCCTCGACGCCGCCGAGGACCGCACAGGTGGCACATCGACCGAGTTCGGGTATCACCCAACGGTGTGGGACGTTTGCACCGCACGGGATCGCTATCTGACGTACCGGAGAGCCCGTCGATTCGCGAACAGCGGGGGCCTCGTCGTCTCAGACCGGTATCCGAATCCGTCGCTGGAACTGATGGATGCGCCACAGATCGCCCGCCGGTTCGAAGGTCGTGGCCTCAGCGGAATCACGAGGCGCTTCAGCCGCCACGAGATCGACTATCACGATGCCATCGGTTCTCCAGACGTGACGATCATCTTGAAGGTCGACCCGAACGTTGCGGCCGCCAGGAAGACGGATGAGCCGGCGGACTACGTACGCCGACGATCGGCTGAGATCTGGAACGCGAACTGGCTC
>Ga0209013_10003844_pt1 | contig 13228 bp, 12 predicted proteins | sample Cruoilmetagenom2_FD_187291 | JGI IMG/M metagenome (GOLD analysis project Ga0209013, IMG submission 187291) | Oil polluted marine microbial communities from Coal Oil Point, Santa Barbara, California, USA - Sample 2 (SPAdes) (version 2) | ecosystem: Environmental > Aquatic > Marine > Oil seeps ... | reverse complement strand
CCGAGGCGCTGGAACTTCTTGGGATCCTTGAGGAACTCGATGATCTCCTCGAGCTCCTCCTTGGCTTCGTTGACCCCGGCCACGTCGGCGAAGGTCACCGTCTTGTCGTCGGGGTTGAGGAGCCTCGCCTTGGATTTGCCGAAGGACATCGCCTTGGTGCCGCCGGCCTGCATCTGACGGAAGAAAACGAACCACAGGCCGACGAGGATCAGCAGGGGCGCCCACGACAACAGGGCTGTGAGCATGCGTCCGTCGGAGGGTTTTTCGACCTTGATCTCGACCTTGTGCTCGCGCAGGGTATTGATCAGATCGTCATATCCCGGGTTGAAGGTATGGAGATCGTAGCGTGGGCCCGAGGTCCCATCTTCACCGGCCGAAGAGGAGCTGATGAAGATCTCGTCGCCCTTGATCAACACCCTCTCGATCTGGCCGTCATCCACCCGGTCGAGAAACTCGGAAAAGGCGATCTCCCGGCTGGTCGCGCCATATCCTCGAAGAACCTGCAGGATCAACAGCACTCCTACGAGGATCACGATCCACATGAGAACGGTTCGTACGGTCTGGTTCACTCTTGTCTATCCTCCGGCGCTCGGATCGCGGCAGCACGCTTGAGAGAACGTTTTCTCCTACTTGGATTGTTCCCTGCTCTCATCTCGTGGGAGCCTCAATCCTCCTCGACAATGCATAGGTCCGGTCGATTCGTGTGCTCGCCATGTCCCGGGCCGAGTCCGTAGCCGACGAGGAATCCATCCGGGACATCGTTGAATACCGAGTACCGAGCATTCAGGTTGACGCTGCGCAGCTGCGGTTTGTCAACCATCGCCACTACCTCGATGGAGGCGGGGTTCTGCTGGCTGAGATGGGTGATGAGATAGTTTTCTGTCACGCCGGAATGGAACACATCCTTCAGAATCAGTACGTTGCGATCGGTGACGTTGACTTGGGTCGCAAAGGTCAGGCTCACGGTTTCGCCGTGATCTCCGGGAGACGAGGTGACGTTGACGAACTCGTAATCCACAGGGCGGGTCATCAGTCGGGCTAGGTCAGCAAGAAAAAATGCGGCGCCCTTGAGTATTCCGACGAGCACCAACTCGCGGTCACCATAATCTTCAGCGATTGCCGATGCGACCTCACGCAAGCGGCTGCTGATGTCGTCGGCACTGTACACCACTCTCAGCTTGCTCATGAGCGTGCCACCTCCACAATAGGGCCATCCCGGTCCGAGGCTTCCGGGTCCTGCCACACCCCTGGAATCCAATAAATTCTATCATCTTCGCAGAATACCGGCCATGCCCTGCGGAGATGCCGCGGCATGGCGCGGGCGAGGGTTCTGCTGACCCGTACGCGAACGTCATCGATCTCGATCCGGTCGCCGGCGCGCGCAGTTCTGATCTTGAGACGGACCCCAGAAGGCGGATGGTAGAACCAGCGAAGACCGGGCGGCGGAGTTTCCTCCGGGCCGAAACGGACCCACCAACCCGGCAGCGGAAGCTTGATCGTTTCACCGGCGACGAGATCGAAGGCGAACGGTTGCGGCGGTTGTGGCGGTTCGAGCCATAGACGGTGACGGGCGAGCCGGATCCGCCATCGCCGGCCAAGGGTCACGGCGCGGGGCTGGCTGGTGGTGATGAGTTCCTCGAAGAGCTCGGTCTGACGTCTGGTCACCCGGTCAAGCCCGATCCGACCCGCCTGGGCGTGCAGCCAACGGGTGCGGAGAGCGAGTGGGAGATCGCGAATCGCAGTCACCTCAACGCCGCCGTCAGGCTCCCATGGATCGATCCACGATGCCCGTGCCGCGAGCTCGGCGGCAAGGTACGCATCGTCTGCTCCGAGAGTTTCAGCCAAGTGGACGAGATGATGGCGCAGTGACGGACTCGTGTGTTCGAGGATCGGCAGGATTTCATGTCGGATTTTGTTGCGGAGAAGATCGAGATCGAAGTTCGAGCTGTCCTCACGCCATGCCATCGCTCGGTCCTCGAGCCAGGCGAGAATCGCACTCCGAGTCCACGGCAGCAGAGGACGAATCAAACCAGTAGGAGTTCTGGTCGCAATCCCGGCCAGGGCGCGCGGTCCGGCCCCCCGCATCAGCTGCATCAGAACGCCCTCGGCCACGTCATCTCGTTGGTGGCCGGTGGCTACTGCGGCCGCATCCCGTTCGGTTTTGAGTTCGAGCAGAATTTGGTAACGGTGTCGGCGCCAGGTTCCTTCACGCCCTGCCGGCATCGACGTTAAGGGTGGAATCCGACGCACGTGAAAGGGGACGGCCAGCCCGTGACAGAGCTCGGCACAAAAGGCGGCATCGCCGTCGGCCTCCTCATCGCGACTCCCGTGATGGACGTGCACGGCCTCCAGCTCCAAATTGAGGTCGGGATGACCGAGCAGGTGGAGCAGGGCCACCGAGTCGGGACCACCGGAAAGGGCCACCAGCACCCGTTGACCGACCACCTCAGGGAAGGTGGCGAGGAAGTGCACGGGGAACTCTGCCAAGTCCATGCGCCATCATAGAGCCGTTAGGTATTAGCTGTTAGGTATTAGCTCATCACAGTTCGCCAGATGGTTCTGGTGATCATGATGTGAGGGTGCTTTCTGGTTGGTGGGGTTCATCATGTGGAGCGTGATTCACCGGCTCGGCGAGATGCCTGCGATGAGCTAATACCTGACCAATTCCCGTCCGGGTTCTCCGCCAGAGAACCCGGACGGGAATTGGTGGCGGTGGGTGGACTTGAACCACCGGCACAGGGCTTATGAGACCCCTGCTCTACCCCTGAGCTACACCGCCCGGTCGAGAACTATACCCGTACTTCTCATCGGGTGTCTACTGTGGTGACGACAATCACGATATACTCACTCCGATGACGATTGAAGCAACCGAAGAGGAGTTGAAGCCCTGTCCACAGTGTGGTCTGCGGGTGCCGGAAAGTGAGCTGGAAACATGCACAATTTGCCAGGCCCGCTACTGTGAGTACTGCGCCAAGCACGATTTCGGACGAACATTCTGCTCTGCCCGGTGCCGAGGTTTCTTTTTCTGGGAAGACGGAGACGAGAATGAGAAGGGCGACTGATCGGGATGGGACGACGACACGATGAACTGATCGAAAAGGCGGGCGCGGTGCCGATCCTTCGCACCGGAGGCGACCGCATTCTCTTGGCCCAGAAGGCGGAGGGTCCGCGGGTTTTCGACGTCGACGTCATCGGATACATCGATTACATTGGCGCCGGTGGTTCCGCCATCGTTGGATTTGCCAATCAATTCGTCCTCGATGCGGTGCGCAGAGCGCTGGTGACCGGAATTCCGGAGGGCTTTCACGTGCCGCAGGAGGTCGAGCTGGCCAAGACGCTCGGGCAGTTTCTGCCCTGGGTCGAGAGTTGGTGGTTCTGCCGCAGCCAGGATGAAGCCTTTCAACATGTTCTGGGCTGGGCGCGTCTCAAGACAGGCAAGAGTCGGTTTCTGGTGTTGGACGGCGGCGCCCCGCTACGAGTGGGTGCTCCGGCTGGGCTCGCCATCGACCCCGAAACCCGGATTCGTCAGGTTCGCGGATGGGATGTTGCCAAGATCATTGCGGCGGTCACCAGCGGCAGCACCAAAATCGCGGGCCTGATCCTCGATCCGCTGATGGGCCGGTTCGGGGTCATTCCGCCGCCGGACGGCGTGCTTGAGGAGATCGTCGATGCGTGTCACGACAACCACGTGCTGGTGATTCTTGACGAGCGGATCTCCGGCTTCCGCGTCCGCCGCGGCGGCGCCGCCGCCGAGGCCGGAATCGTTCCGGATGCGGCGGTCTATGGCGCCGCTCTGGGGGGTGGATTCCCGATCGGCGTGGTGGCGTTCCGAGACCTCCAGGAGCCGCCCGATGAATACGACTCGTTGCCAACGCCGCATCCGGTTTCCCTGGCGGCGGCGGAGTCCATTCTCTCTATTCTCAAGAATGACGCGGTCTACGAGCAGCTTGAAAAACGTACCGACCAGCTCGTTCGGGGCCTCCTCGAGTTGTCGGATAGGTTCTCCCGCCCGATGGTCATCAATCGAGTTGGTTCGGTGTTCGCCATATATATGTCCGACAAGCCGGTGGTCGACGGAACGAGCCTCGATGCCTCCGACGGGGATACTTACCGGCGGTTTGCCGCCCTCCTGCGGACCGAAGGGATCCTTCTGCCGCGCGAGCCCGGCCGAGCCGCCTTCGTCTCCAGCACTCACGGCACGAAGGAGGTGGAAGAGACCCTCGCGGCGTCTGAAAGGGCTCTCCTCCACCTACACCAAGAGGATCTCCCGTAGCCCATGGCGCCGACCCCCGTATACGAACCTGAGCGTGACGGACGCGAACGGGCCTTTCTTGTCGGGTTGATCCTGCCGGGCCTACCGCGTCGCGTGGTCGAGGAGCACCTTGACGAGCTCGAGCGCTTGGTGGACACCGCCGGGGGCGAGGTCGTCGGCCGTGGCGTGCAGGAGCGTCGGAAACCAGCGCCTGCGACGCTCGTCGGTCGGGGCTTTTTGCAACATCTGGCAGAGCAATGCGAGGACGAAGCCGTCGATTCACTGATCTTCGACGAGGACCTCACTGCCTCGCAGGTACGGAACATCGAGCGCGAGCTTCCATCCTCGGTCAAGGTTCTCGACCGTGCTGCGGTCATTCTCGACATCTTCGCCCAGAACGCACGGAGTCGAGAAACCCAGACCCAGGTCGAGTTGGCGCAGCTGAGCTACTTGTTGCCTCGGCTCACCCGGAGATGGCGCCACCTCTCCCGGCAGGCGGGTGGCATCGGCACCCGGGGTGTGGGTGAGACCCAGCTCGAGATCGACCGACGGCTCATCAATCGGCGTATGTCGCAGCTTCGGGGCAAGCTCGCGGTGATCGAGCGTGACCGGCGGGTGCGCCGCGAGAGACGCGGCGATCTTCCGACCGTGGCCATCGTTGGCTACACCAACGCCGGCAAATCGTCGTTGTTCCGCCGCCTCACCAGAGCGGAGGTGCTGATCGAAGACAGGCTCTTCGCCACCCTCGATCCTCGGGCCCGCCGGGTGGCGCTGGGTGAGAATCTGACCGCCGTCCTCACCGACACCGTGGGATTCATTCGCAAGCTGCCGCACGATCTCGTGGCGCCCTTTCGATCCACCCTCGAAGAAGCGACGATCGCCGATCTCGTCCTGCATGTTGTTGACGCATCGCACCCGAGCTCGGAGGAGCATCTTCGGGTCGGACGGGAGGTGCTCGACGGCCTCGGGGTCGAGCGTGAACGCACCCTGGTGGTGCGCAATAAAATCGATCTTCTGGGATCGGGTCATGGCAACGATGATCGGCGCCGGGGAGGGTCGGTGGCCGTATCGGCGGTGACCGGTGAGGGCGTTGCGGATCTCAAGTCTGCGATTCGCATGACCCTGTTGTCGGCGCCCGATATCGCGATCCTTCGCGTACCGCTGGAGGAGGCGGAGCTTGTGCGCCTGGCGGTGGGGCTGCCCCACCAGTTGGCGCGACGGTTCGAGAATGAGTCGGTCGAGCTCGCGATGCGCATCGACCCTCGGTATCTGGTCGATGCCGGGCTCGATGGTTACCGGGTTGATCACTGGGGTGCGGTTGGCGTAAAAGGGGGGCATCATGCCGATTTATGAGTTTCTCTGTGAGGCGTGCAACCGGATTTACAGCTTTCACTCGTTCAAGGTGGCGACGGAAAAGGTTCCCACCTGTCCCAAGTGCGGCGCCACCGATCTTCATCGCGTGCCCTCGCGCTTCGGCGTCGCCGCATCCGCAAAACAGCCGGCTGGCGGAGGGGACGATGGCGCCGGTCTCGATGATCCTCGGGTCGAGCGGGAGATGATGCGCTTTGCCGCCGAGCTCGAGAATATGGACGAGAATGATCCGCGCGCCATGGCGGCGGCGGTGCGTCGGATGACCGAGATCGCCGGTGAGCCGGTGACCCCGGCGATGGAGGAGATGATCCACCGGCTCGAGGCCGGTGAGGATCCGGAGCAGGTCGAGGAGGATCTCGGTGATGCTCTCGAGGAGGAGATGGGCGACGACGGTGGTGGCGGATTCGGCGGCGCACCACCTACCCGCGACGACGGCATTTACCCGATGTAATCCGTCATCGTCTCCGTACCGGACGCCCGCCGTCCGCAGTCTTCGACCGCGGCCACGCGTTCTCGGTTGACGTCTCCTCCGAGAGCAAGCTCTCGTCGGAGTCGCCGACCGCTGCCCCCATTGGGAAGTTCAAGTCCGGGGTGGGTGGGGGGTTACGCCGCTGCTCGTGCGCCTGCGGCGGCCCTGCGCAGCGTCAGCAGGTCGATCTCCGGCGGGGCTCCGACCCTCACCGGCAACGCTCCGACGCCGACACCGCGCGACACGTAGAGGTACGACTCTTCGCGACGGTAGGGGCCCGCAATATAGCGGGTGCTGAACCGGGCGACATTGAGGTTGCGGCCGGTGAGCGCGATCTGCCCGCCGTGGGTATGGCCCGCCAGGGTGAGGTGCGCGCCGGCGGCGAGCGCCCGGTGCCAGCCCTGGGGTTGGTGGCACAGGCAGATTCTAAACGACGTCTGGAACGCGTTCAGTACGGAAAAGTCAGGGTTGCGTCCCTTGCGCGCCTGCAGGTCTTCAATTCCCACGAGGGCCAGGGTCGATCCCTCACGGTCAAGGACCACGCCGCGGTTGACCAATGGTTGAATACCGGCGGCCTCGAGCGCCCACTCGGCTCGCTCCGGGTCTATGAAATGATCGTGGTTGCCAAGGATTCCCCATGCCCCCAACGGCGCGCCGATGCCTGAAAACCCGCGCACGAAAAGCTCGGCGTCGGTCGAACGCCGGTCCATCTGATCGCCAGTGAAGACGACCATGTCGGGATCGAGGCTCATTGCCATCTCCCGGAGCCGTGCCATCCGCTCTGCGCCCATGTACGGGCCGGCGTGGACGTCCGATATCTGCAGGATCCTGAGACCGTCCCAGGCTGCCGGGAGCGCCTGAAGCTCGAGATCGACGCGACGCACGTCCGGCAGATCGAGAGCGTTGGCAAAGCCATAGCCTGCAAAACCGAGAGAGCTGGCGGCGGTCAGAGTTGCATTCTTGAGGAATTTTCTACGCGTCAGCAATTTTGGGGGAACCTCCGGCGACCGCGGTCGCCGTGGCGCCACGGATAAATCGACTCATTATAACACCAATTGGAGATACATTCATTCCGAGTGCGGCTACAATGCGGTGTCAATGTTGAATCACAAGGAGTCGTCGATGGCCGATCGACCTTTCGACCACCGGCATGGAGTGAAAGCATGAACCCACCAATCGATCAGAAGAGCATGGCCGATTCGCCTCTCAAACGCTGGGGCGTCGTGTTGTTGGTGAGCATTACCATCGCCACCTGCTACTACTTCTACGATGCCATCTCTCCTCTCAAAGGAACCCTCACCAGCGAGCTCGGCTGGGACTCGGCCGATTATGGTCAGTTCCGGTCGGCCTATGCGTGGCCCAATGTTTTTCTCCTGATGGCCGTCATTGGTGGCGTCATCGCCGACAAGCTGGGGATTCGAATCACGGGTAACTTCTTCGTCTCCAGCATGGTTGTCGGCGCCTTCTTGACCTGGTACGGCGCCACCGATTACTTCAACGGCGGCGGTTTCGGGCATGCATTCATGAGCTCGTTTCTCAGCGGTTGGAGCCCCTCCCTCAAAATGATGTGGCTGGGCTTCCTGCTTTACGGCTTTGGAGCCGAGACCTCAATCGTCATTTTTAGCAAGGTCATCGTCAAGTGGTTTCGAGGTCGCGAGGTAGCGTTGGCCCTCGCGATCAACCTGGCCCTGGCGCGTGTGGGATCGATGATGGGGCTGATCGTCTCGCCCCGGGTTCTCAAGCCGGACTGGACCACCTCGCTCTGGCTCTGCTTCGTCCTGATGGTTATCGGCTTGCTCGCGTGGGTGGTGTACACCTTTGTCGATGTCCGGTTCGAGCGCCAGCGGAGTATGGTTGGAACGGCGGAAGGTGACGAAGAGGAACCGGAGGAGCCGTTCCGGTTCAGCGACCTCGGCAACCTGATCACCAATCCCTCGTTCGTGTTCATCGTCTTTCTGTGCGTGACTTTTTACTCGGCGGTGTTCCCCTTCATGAATTACGCTCCCGACCTGCTCGTCAACAAGTGGGGGATGTCGTTGACCCGGGCCAGCGACATCGCCAGCACCGTGTACTTCGGTACTATTTTCTTCACACCCCTGTTCGGCTGGGTCATCGACTTCAGGGGCTGGGGCGCGTCATTAATGGTCGTCGGCTCAGCGATGCTCATCGGCGTGCACCTCATATTTGCACTGACGACGGTCAATCCTCTGATTCCGATGTTCCTGCTTGGTATGACGTTTTCTTTGGTGCCGGCAGCCATGTGGCCGGCCATCGCTAGAATCGTCGGCGACAACCGCCTCGGCACCGCCTATGGCCTCACGTTTTCGGTTCAGAACATTGGGCTCTTTCTATTCCCGATTCTGATTGGTTTGGTCCTCGACGGCACCAATCCGGGGGTCGCCACTGCACAGGCGGCGGGCGCTCAGCTAGGAGAGGCGCGGAGCGCGGCGGTGGAAATCCTCGGGGAAGAAGAGCGAGGGATCTTCGATGTGCCGAAGGCGCCGCTGACTACGGAGGAGAAGAAAGAGCTCCTCGAGGCGGCGAGAACGGCGGCTCGGAGTTTTGCCCAGCCGGATGAAGCCGCGAACGCCCTAGCTGCAGACCTCATCGAGCCCTATGCAACCAGGTATCGTGAGGCGCAGGAGATCGCCGCCACGTTTGCGGCCACCGCGACGCTCGAAAACATCGATCAGCAACGGCGGGAGCTCGACAGGGCCGACCTCGGTGCGGTGTACGACTACACACTGGCAATCCTGATGCTCGCAATCCTCGGCATTGCCGGAATGGTGTTTGCCCTCCTCCTGAAACGCGCTGACCGCATCCAGGGCTACGGGCTCGATCTGCCCAGCAGACAAACGGGCGACAAAAACTAGGCCGAATGCCGGCCCCAATGCGCACGGGCTCGAGACCATTACCGCAGGCAGCTCGAAGAGCTGATCTATTTCCGACACCAAACCGTGCCCGGACGCGGGTGAAAGGTAAAGGGTTAAGGGTAAAGACGTCCCAAGCGAGTCCATTCGGGTGAAAGTTGCCTTCTCGCTTTACTCTTAACCCTTAAACCCTTTACCCGCGACTATTTCTTGAACAGCGCGTCGAAGGCGGCTCTTGGATCGGCGGGTCCGTCGGGAGATGCCTGCACCCTGAGGTCGCGCACCGTCTTGGGCTTGAAGAAAGCGCACTCATTGGCCTTGGTCTTGCTCTCGACCCGGGCGGCGATCGGCTTCTGACACTCGAGGCGGGCGCCGGTGTTGAAGAACGTACAGTTGGTACAGGAGTGGAGGGCCGCGCCGCAGGATGTGCAGGTGGTGGTCTTGTCGATCTTCGGGTCGGCTAGCTCGTGCCCGCAGCGGGCGCACTTAAAAACCGAAGTGGTCGGGGCGCCGAGCCCACGCCCGCGCGGAGCGCCGTCGTAGCGCTTGACGCCGTCACTTGGAGGCCGCTCGCGTTGCTGCCGCTCGCGATCCCGATCGTCGTCCTGATAGCCGTGATGGCGGTATTTCCGGTCACTCATTATGTGACTCCCTGCTCGATTCTATACCCGTCTCCGTGCCCGAAACCGATACTCGATACTCGATACTCGATTCGCTCACCTGCCCCTTGACAACGCAGTTCAGGAATTTCTGTTTTTGTCGCATCGAGCATCGAGCATCGAGCATCGAGCATCGAACATCCTACTCCGCCGCCGCCGTCCACGTCGGCGAGTGGTTCGTACCCTCGGTGGTGAGCTGGTGTGGCACGCCGTCGGCGTCGGTGATGAAGATCTGCGGCGTGCCGGTGCGGTCGGATGAGAAGGCGATCATCGAGCCGTCAGGCGAGAAGCAGGGTGATTCGTTGTTGCCCGGTGCGGTGATGACGGTTCGCTGCGATGTCACGGTGTTGATGGTGGCAATCTGGAATTTTCCGCCGACCTTGGTGGTGCAGGCGATGCGGGTGCCGTCATGTGTCCACGTGGCTTCGTCATGGAATCCTCCGTCAAAGCTGAGGCGCCGCACGTTTGAGCCGTCGGCATCCATGAGGTAGATCTGCGGCGTTCCGGACCGCGTCGAGGTGAAGGCGATCTGGCGTCCGTTCGGGGCCCATGCCGGTTGGGTGTCGATGCCGCGGGCGGTGGTCAGACGACGGGGCGTGCCGCCGTCGATCGACAGGACAAAAATGTCGGTGTTACCGTCGTGGCTCGAGGCGAAGGCAATGTTTTGACCGTCAGGTGAGAACGTTGCCGAGGAGTTGACGCCGCCCTTGTCCCACAGTAGACGGAGATACCCTTCGTGCGGTGTGAGTACGAAGAGAGCCGGCGCACCCCTCAGGAACGATGTGAAGACCAGTTGCTTGCCATCGGGCGACCAGGTTGGAGCGAGAGCTATGGCGCCGTGCTTGGTGAGCTGCTTTGGGTTGTCGCCGTCCCAGTCCATCACCCACAGCTCGGACCCGCCGGTGCGGTGGGAGACATAGCCGATGCGTGACAGAAACGGCCCGGGACGCCCGGTGAAGACCTGGACGATGTCATTGGCGAGGGTGTGAGCCACCACTGGAGACGCCCCGATGCCCGCGCGGTAACGCTTGGCAAAGGCGAACTCCCCCGACACCAGATCGACGAGGCGCGCCTCGACCACCAGCTGTCCTCCCGCGCGCACGACCGTACCGCTGAGCAGAAACTGGGCGCCGATCGCTCGCCAGCGCTGGTTGAGGATTTCGGGGCGCGGGTCGTCCTCGACCAGGGCATAGAGGCGTGGTTCAACGACCGCGATCGGCGCCGCCGCGCCAAGGTCATTGTCGAGAGTTTGCTGAAAATCACGGGCGGCCTCAGCCGGCGTTCCAGGCAGCACCATCAACGGGGGCGCCGCCACCGCCACCCGGCGGAGACCGGGCTGGGTGATCTCGAGATAGAGTTCGTCCTGAGCGTGCACGACGAGGGGGCACAAGCTCAAGCACAGGACGTTGGCTATTAATAGATTCCGAAAACGGGTCATGGGTTACTCCGCGAAGCTTAAGTGTACTGTGAGGCTCGGCTTGCCGTAGGCCGGTGGCAACGGCGGCAGCGGGTTGGCCGCATACAGGGCGCGCAGCGCGGCGCGGTCGAAGCTCGGCAATCCCGAGCTCTCTTCGAGCCGAATCCCCTCGACACGACCGCTTTTCAGTATGACGAAACCCACCCGGGCGCGGGTTCCCTGAGGAACCACCGGTTTGTACCAGCGGCTTTCGATGAGCGCGAGCATGCGCTCGATGTAGTAGGTGAAGTGGAAGTCGCCGGGAATCCCGGTAGTGCCTCCTCCTCCATTCGCCCCCACCGAGAGCCCGTGCCCACCTCCGCCGTCCGGTTCGGGCACAGGTGGAGTTGGGGCCGGTGTCGCCACGGAATCTTCCGAGCGCATGGCGTCGGCGCTCGCCTCTACCTTGTCGGAATCCACCAGTGGAGCGGTGGGAATGGCGGTCGGTCGCGGGACCGCGGTCGCCGGCGCCTTGGTGGGTTGCGGAACCGGCGTCGACCGCCTCTGCGACCGGCGCGATGGAGGGCGTTGGGCGGGGGCCTGCGGGCGCACCAGCTTCACCGCCACAATCGGCAGCTGTACCGGCCGCGATGCGGCGCGCCGGCCCACGACATAGGTTGCGGCCGCCGCCCCAGCGTGCATGACAACCGCGAGGATCACCCACGGCAGCAGCCGGGGCCGCACGCGTTCCCTGTCCATCAAGATTTTGGAAACCGGATCCACCTATCGTTCCTCGGGGTGGGTGACCATTCCGACCTGCTCGACCCCAACCTGATCGAGGACTGCCAGGACGCGGATGACGAAGCCGTATGGCAGGCTTTCGTCGGCTTTGAGGTAGACGGGGCGGGGGCTGCCCCCGAGGGCAGCGCCGAGCTGGTCGGCGAGCAGCTTGATGTGGACGGGCTGATCACCGAGCAGAATGATCTGATCCGAGGTCAGGGTGAGGATGATCGGCTCCTCGGACTTCGAGGTCAGCGCCGCCGCATCCTGCTTCGGCAGGTTGACCTTGAGGCCCTGGACCAGCATCGGCGCCGTGATGATGAAGATGATCAGGAGCACCAGCATCACGTCGACAAGTGGCGTGACATTGATTTCCGCCAGATCCCCGAGATCGTCTTGAACCTTGGCCGCCATCAGCTTTGCCAATCCCTATTTTCTTTTTTTTGCTTCAGGATTTCGGCGCATGATTCTCCAGTTCCCGAAGCGCGCTGGTCCGAAATCCTGAAGCCAAAAAAAAGAACACGACGAGAGTTCATGCAAGCCCATCATCGCACTACGTGAAATTACGTTCCACCAGATTCAAGAACTCCAACGAAAAGTCCTCCATCCGCCGGCGCATGATGCGGACCTTCGCCAACAAGTGGTTATACGCGATCACCGCCGGGATGGCGGCGAGCAGCCCGGCGGCGGTGTTGACGAGCGCCTCGGCGATTCCCGGGGCCACGGTGACGATCGACGTGGAGCCGGTGACGCCGATGGCGTGGAAGGTGTTCATGATGCCCCAGACGGTTCCGAAGAGACCAATGAACGGGGTCACGCTGGCGGTAGTTGCAAGCATCGGGAGAGCGCGCTGCAGCCGTTCGAGCTCGGCACCCATGGCCCGGTCGAGGGCTCGCTCGATGTTGACCAGGCTCCTGACCTTGAGGGTGGCATCCGGATCGGCATCGCGGCGAACGTGCCTAACCTGCGCCTCGAGCTCGGTATAGCCGGCCTGGAACATGGCTGCCAACGGCGACGCCCGGTACTTGGATGCCGTTGCCGCGGCCTCGTTGAGGCGCGAAACCTCGCGGAAGACCTTGAGAAAACGATCCGTTGCCTGCCGCGCTGCGCCGAGCTCGCGCCACTTGCCCAGGATCACCGACCACGAGGCGAGCGAGAAGATGATGAGAGTGACGAGGACGATCTTCGCCACCCAACCGGTCTGCAAAAAGAATTTCACGATTTCCACGGCGGGCATTGTATGCGATTTATGGGAGTCGTAGCAGGGATGGCCCCCAGAAACGTGACATGGAGCACCCTCGGCGCAACCCACTTCATGTTGACACTCGATAGACCCTGCGCTATAACGCTCGAACCTGGTGTGCCCAGGTAGCTCAGTCGGTAGAGCAGCGGACTGAAAATCCGCGTGTCCGTGGTTCAACTCCGCGCCTG
>Ga0209013_10003843_pt1 | contig 13228 bp, 10 predicted proteins | sample Cruoilmetagenom2_FD_187291 | JGI IMG/M metagenome (GOLD analysis project Ga0209013, IMG submission 187291) | Oil polluted marine microbial communities from Coal Oil Point, Santa Barbara, California, USA - Sample 2 (SPAdes) (version 2) | ecosystem: Environmental > Aquatic > Marine > Oil seeps ... | reverse complement strand
CCATTGGAGCTTCCGAGCTGGCCACCGTTTGGACAGATCCCGATTTCGATCCTACCGAACGGGCCTTTTACTATGCACGTGTAATTGAGATCCCAACTCCGCGCTGGATCGTTTATGATGCTTACCGCTACAACATTGACATCCCTGAGGGAGCCACCACCACAGGGCAGGAGAGGGCTTATACTTCTCCTATCTGGTATACTCCTGAATAGTTTTCAGGATCGAACATGGATATGGGAGCATGGGATTATTCCCATAGCTCCCTTATTTTTTCAGATCAGCTTAGCCGCGGGAAGAACAGAATAATTAATTTTATTGACCGGGGACCGCAATTAATCCTTTATGAAGAAATTGAGTTTAAAAAGAATCCTGCAAGAACCTGTCTTACTCTACATACTGATAGGTATTGCATTTTACGTGCTGCACTCGCTGTATATTAACCTGCGATCTGCAGAGCCTAAACGCATAGAAGTTACCCTGGAGCAAATGGAGCAAATGGCCACCCAGTTCACTGCTTCCTGGATGCGACCGCCAACTGAAAGTGAATTTCAGGGACTCCTGGATAACCATGTACGAAATGAAGTCTATTATCGGGAAGCGGTGATCCTGGGACTTGAAAAGAATGACCAGGTCATACAAAACCGTTTAAGGCAGAAGCTTGAATTACTTATGGATAACATGGCTTCAGTAAATGTACCTAGCGAACAGATGCTGGCTACTTTTTTACAGGAGAATGCGAATGACTTCAAAAGGGATTATGAAGTGAGCTTCATGCAGGTGTATGTGAATCCCGAAAACCATCCGGATCCTGAGCAGGAGGCCAGGGATTTGTTGAACCAGCTGCATTCAGGAGCCAATCCGGAGGATCTGGGGGACAGGACCCTGGTGGGATACGAATTTCCGTACTATACAAAGACAGATGTGGGGAGACAATTTGGAAGGGATTTTGCACAAGAGCTGGCTCTTGAGAAACCCGGTGATTGGACCGGTCCCCTCTATTCCGGCCTGGGTGTACACCTGGTTAAAATATTTAATTTCAAGGAAGGGGTCCTGCCTGATTTATCTGAGATCCGGAGCATTGTAGAGAGGGAATGGATGGCCAGGCAAAAGACAAAGATGAAGGATGCTGCTTATGAGAAACTACTTGAAGGTTATGATGTGATCATTGAGGAGGAAGGAGTCAGGGAGTGAATATGAAATACCCCATCCTGCTTATTTTGCTTTTTACGTCCACAATCTGCCTGGCCGATGACGTGGGAGTAGCTGAAGTGAGACTTTTCGAGGAGGTAAATAACACCTATGCACTGGAAGTAGATATTTCCCCCTCATTGCTAAATACCATTCAGCCACCCATTCTGCCAGATCGCTGCTCTTTTATTTCAAAACCGGAGCGAAACAAGGTGGGTTCCATGCTGGTGGTCCGCTACCGTTTTTCTACGGGCGACATTCCTTTGCAGGCTGAGGATGAGTTACTCTTATACTGGCAAAGGTCGGGAATTATCCTCACCGCATACTGGCTGGATGGTTCATCCAAGAGGATATTTGTGGATCGCGAGCTTGCAGGATTTCGCGTACCGGTGAGTCTTTTACACGAAAATGAAGTGACTCTCCAGAGGCTTTTCCTGGAAAGCTCAACAGATGCTGTGAACCATATGAGAGAGTTCTGGCTGGTATTTCTTTTGTTGATGGCAGCCCTTGCTTCCCGGGAGTCATTGTACAGATTGCTTAAATTCTTTATTGCCTTCGCAGGTGGCCAGGGAATATCGTTGTTGGCCATTGATTTGGGGCTACCCGGTCTTCCCCCGTCCATGATTCCAATGTTGATATTGCTGACCATCCTGTTTTTGCTTTTTGCCCCGCTGCTTAACGCTTTTAAAAATAAGCGGATCTGGCCGGTTTTAATGTTGCTGGGCTTGATTCATGGCTTGAGTTACAGCGAACCCAGTTTGGTGCAGCCTGAATCGCTGACCAGGATTGACCTGATCAAGGCCCACCTGATCTATAACCTTCTTATGGATCTTGGCATCTTCCTGGGCAGCATAAGCTTCTTTGGATTATTTACTTTATTAAGAAAAAGGAAGCTACTCAAACCTGTACATAGACTGGCTAATCTTACAATGGGAGGACTGGTGGTAGCTACTATGCTAAGCCAGATTCCCGGCGCTCTGGAAGCTGCCAGTCCGGAAAGTGCTGCTCAACTGGCGGATTTATCCGGGAACCTGAGCATGAGATCCAGAACCGGAAACCCCTCCCGTCCGGTTGACATGGCGGATCCGATGATGGGCTTTATCACCATAAGCCCTTTCGAAATAAGATGTGAATGGTTGGTGAGGGTGAGGGATCTTGCTCCGGAAACGATCCCGGATGAAGAGGGTGTTGACGTAATTCCTGTGGATTGGCAGGAGGCTTTTAAAACAAAGCTGTTAAATCGCCTGGCTTCCAATACCCTTCTCAGCTCAGATGGAATAAGCCTGCAGGCAAGTAAAACCCGTGCTGATTTTGTTAGCGTGGGGAGCTATGGGGTAAGTACACGCAATGAGCCCCTTCCTGAGCCTCTTGACCGGGCTGTAATTGGAGTCTCCCTGGCCTATGCCCTTGATGAAGCTCCTTCAAATGTGAAGATGGAGCTGGTGAGCTTTCCCGGGTATATTTCTGCCATCCCCTTAAGCTTTACAGATCCATGGGGCTCGACGGCCCATACCCTGTCAGCACAAAGCACAGGGGCAGAATGGAAACGCCGGATGGCTGGTTTTCGAAGACCTCTGATACAGGAAGTTCAAATAGAGCCCCTCACCTGGCCGGCTGTATCCTTTGTACTACTTATGTCGGCCTTTGCTTTGGCATTTATAATTCGAAAAGGACTCATAGTAAGGTACAGGGACGCTATACTGGTGTTGCTTATAGGGACAGCTATCCTGGTCTATCCCTTCTTAAGGCTGAATGCTCCTTCTTTTATCTCACGGAATGTTGCCTCAGAAGAATCCAGCGGAAAGGCGCTTAATCTCTTGCTCATCAACATATACAGAGCGTTTGATTATCAGACTGAAGAGGCTGTTTATGATCAACTCGCCATAAGCACCATGGGAGACCAGCTGGCCGGGATTTATCTCGAACACCAGTCAGCCATGGAACTGGAAGACCGTGGAGGAGCGCGTGCAAGTGTGGATCAGGTGAGTGTTACGGACATCAGGGATGTAAGGCGCAAGGGCGAAAGCATTATCATTGAGGCGATTTGGGAGGTTAGCGGATCTGTCAGCCATTTCGGGCACATTCATTACAGGAAAAACCTGTATGACGCCAGGGTGTTTATCAAAGCGCTAGATGGAGCCTGGAAAATTAGTGGGATGGAGGTAATGGAAAAGGAACGAATTCTTTAAGCACTTATGATAAAGGTCGAACATCTTCGATTCCAGTACCCTGACAGGGAGTTTTCGCTTCAGATTCCGGATTTGGAAATCCGGGCTGCAAATTCTACAGCCATCATTGGTCCAAGCGGAACCGGTAAAACAACGCTTCTGAATCTGATGGCAGGATACCTGGTACCCCAGGAAGGGCACTTGAAGGTAAATGGGTCAGAACTCACGCAGATGCAGGAAACTGAGCGGAGGGCATTTCGCATTGCTCATATAGGACTTGTTTTCCAGGAGTTTGAGCTAATAGAGTATCTCAGCGTGATCAATAACATCATACTGCCTTTTAGAATTTGTCCCTCTCTTGCATTGACAAGTGATGTTCGTCAACATGCTGAATCGCTTGCAGAGGAGGTCGGGCTCAGGGACAAGCTTCATCGCAACGTGAAGCGACTGTCGCAGGGAGAACGCCAAAGGGTGGCTGTTTGTCGGGCCCTTGTGACCCGTCCTGCAGTTTTAATGTGTGATGAACCAACAGGAAACCTCGATCCTGACAACAAACACATTATACTGGATTACCTCTTGAATGATGTTTTGCAACGACAAACCACACTGGTGGTGGTTACTCATGACCATCAATTGCTGCCGCGTTTCCAAAGTGTAATCGATTTTAGCAGCCTCATTAAGCAGCCGAATCCGATATACGGGAAGAAAGGAGGGATGGAGTGATGAGGGATATTTTTTTTATGGTAGTGCAATACCTATCGTTTCACAAAGTAAAAACAACGATCCTGGTGCTCTCTGTCAGCCTGATTCTATATCTTCCAACCGGATTAAGGGTAGTGGTGGAACAAAGCGCCGAGTCACTGACCTCCAGAGCAGAAGCTACCCCCTTAATCGTGGGAGCAAAGGGTAGTCCGCTGGAACTGGTATTAAACAGTCTCTACTTTGATTCGGAAGTGCCTGAAGTTCTGTCTTATGCAGAGTTTACCCGAATTTCCCGGTTCGATCTGGCTCAAGCCATACCTCTTCATTCCCGTTACAAAGCTGGACAGTTTCCCATTATAGGAACGACGCTGGACTACTTTAATTATCGGCACCTGGCCCTGTCTGAAGGAAAAGCCCTGTCCTTTTTGGGAGATTGTGTTCTGGGAGAAAAGGCAGCCCGAAAAATGGGAGTGGGTGCAGGGGATTACGTGATGTCCTCCCCTGAAAATGTGTTTAACCTGGCTGGTGAATATCCCCTCAAGATGCGCGTAAGCGGAGTACTCAAAGCATCCGGGTCACCTGATGATGAAGCTGTATTTGTGGATATAAAGACGGCATGGGTTATCGAAGGGCTTGCACATGGTCACCAGGATCTGTCCAAACCCGAAGCGGCTTCAGGGGTGCTAAAGCAGGAAGGAAATGTAGTGGTTGGTAATGCATCGGTGAAACAGTTTAACGAGATTACTCCTGAAAACATGGATGCGTTCCATTTTCATGGCGATCCCGCTGCTTTTCCCCTCACGGCAATTATTGTGATTCCCAGAGATGAGAAATCATCCACCCTGCTCAGAGGGAAGTACCTGGGCGATGAAGAAAAAGTGCAAATCCTGAAACCCGTGGAGGTGATGAGTGAATTGCTTGAAACCATCATCTCGGTCCGAAGTTATATCATTGTGGCAATGATCGTTGTCGGGATCTCCACCCTGGCCACAATGGTACTTGTATTTTTACTTTCTATGCGGATTAGACAAAGGGAAATACAAACCATGCATAAGATCGGGGGATCCCGGGGAAGGATTTCGGCCATCCTGGCATCCGAAATATTGGCCGTTTTAGTGATTGGAATCCTCATTTCACTGGTATTAACTTTATTAACTGCACAGTTCGGCCCCGCTATCCTGGAAGGGATATTGCTGGGTTAAATTGTAATTAAACTAAACCCTGATATGATGAACAGGAATTGGATCCTTGTTGTATTTGCTCTGCTGGCCCTGAATGCTTGCAATCAGCAAAAAGAAAATAAGCCGAAAACCGCCCAAGACGTTAAAATCAGGGTGGCTGTGGTGAATTATCCCCTAAAGTATTTTACCGAACGAATCGGTGGAGATCTTACCGAAGTGCTGTATCCTATACAGGATGACGTGGACCCGGCTTACTGGAATCCAGATGAGAAAGCCATTGTCATTTTTCAGGAAGCAGATATTATTTTTCTAAATGGCGCAGGATATGAGCAATGGCTGAATAAGGTATCCCTTCAAGTCTCCAAACTGGTAAATACCTCTGAGGCGGTACAGGACCGGTTTATAGAAATGGAGGGACAAACGACGCATACGCATGGCCCTGAAGGGGAACATGCGCATGGAAGTATTGCATTTACTACTTGGCTGGATCCCATGCTGGCCATTGAACAGGCCAATGCAGTTAAAGAGACCCTTTCAGGTATATTACCCCATAAGAAAGAACTCTTCACTGAACGTTATCTGGCACTGAAAAAGGATCTCCAGGCTCTGGACAGGGAGTTTGAGTCCGTCATTTCCATGCAAGCTGATGGGACCCTTTTATACTCACATCCGGTTTACCAGTATTTCGACAAGAGGTATTCTCTGGAGGGAAAAAGTGTACACTGGGAACCTGATCAATTCCCCGACGCAGACATGTGGAATAGTCTGGAAGATATGCTAAACACTTATGCTGTGAAATGGATGATATGGGAAGGCATCCCGATGACCGAAAACGTGGAACGGCTAAAGGAATATGGAATTGAGAGCATTGTCTTCACTCCTTGTGGAAATACCCCGGAAACCGGCGATTATTTAAGTGTTATGAAACAAAACATTCTTAATCTACAAGGTGCTTTTGCCAGGATTTGAAGGGAAAGGATGGTGGGAGCTTTGTTTTTCAGGGAGGAGGTCATTTTATAAGTTTACAGAATTGGGAATTCCTTATAAAATTTCAGTAAGCTGATGGTTTCACTTCTCATTTCGTTCTGCACAAATTTTTTCATACTGTCTTCCATCAATTCACCCAGTCCATGCAATAATCCTTTATCAATCATCGATTCCAGAAGGTCAATGCATTGCTGAAGATATTCGGTCAAAGGCATTTTCATGCGAGATTCAACAATATTTTTATTTATAGGAGTACGTTTTTCCATAAAAAACCAGCAATCGAATATGTCTCTGTTGGTAATACTGGTTCTGTCAAGCAAAGCGCATAGTTTATGGGCAAACAGATCTTCTTGCACCATAACTTTTACGTTTATTCCCAATAGATTTCTAATCTCGTAACGGTTTTCAAAAACCCGGTTTGAAATCTCAACTTTTAGTTTTCGCTCACCATGTCCGTAATTCAGAACAACGAGAGGGCCATAGTACTTTTTTGCCTCATCATAAATGCTCCCGTATTTAAGCAGAATTTTCCTGACTTTCTTGTAAACCATATCCTCCTGTTCTTCATCTAAAAGATTAAAATCCAAATCGACAGAAAAACGAGGCAGATCATAAAAAAACATCAGGGCCGTGCCCCCTTTGAATCCTAAACAATTCGACAGTTCAATGTCAGAATATATATCTTTCAGGATTTGAATTAAAAGAAATTTGTGTTTATTTAAATCAATCATCGGGGAGAAGTTTTTTTACTCTATCAGTCAGTGTTTTTGACATATAAATGGGAAGGAGGTCATATACCTTTGGCTTATTCAGTGGATTTAAATTATCAAAATAGTAATTCTTATTCAAGTATAGAAGATCCAGAAAAGCCCTTTCGCCTGTAGCAATGTTAACCTGATTAGTTTGTCTGGAAATTCCCTTGGTGTTGGCAATTATTTTACCCTTAATTTTACGGTATATGAAGGTCTTATCCTCAACTTTAATAGTGCGGCTTAAATAACTAACGGAGGTAATACGTGAGTCGAATTGAAATAAAACGCCCTCTTTTTGAAGCACATATTCCAAAGATATATATGTGGGAGTATAAAGGAGACATGCCAACTCTTCACTACTGTAATTCGGTTTAGCGTATATGCCTTTTCGGGGATTCAGCAACTTATCCGTTCGAACATAATAATTCAACTTTTTATTAAGTGATTCAAAATCCTTTTCTCCAACTAAAAGAGCAATATCTCGAAGTCGATATACCGTCTTTACATCTTTGAAGATAGATAATATAATGCTGTTTTTCATGTTTAATGAACTAGTCATACAAAAAAATAGGATGTTTAGTTCACAAATATAATATTTTTTTTATAGTTGGTTCAATATTAAGGGGAAAGTATGGTGGGAATTGGCACTTATCATGGTCCTATTCAAGCAATCTTAATTATAGCAAAATAGGAGGAGTATGAGCAACACAGCTATATCAAGATATAAAGAACATACAGGCATATTTACCGGTGTTGTAGCCAATTAAAAAATATAAAGTGTCAAACTGTTATTACTAGACAGGTCTAGGTGCCAGTTTGTCGTCAGGATTTGAAGGGAAGGTTGGTGTGAATTAAGACCTATTCTTTCAGTTTTTCTATTTTTGAATATTGTGTTCTTCAGGAAGAATATTACGGGAACACCGGATTGTTTAGTACAGCAGAACCAGAATATATTTTAAACAATAATTAGTTGGCAAAATGAAAAAGCTCATTTCTTTCTTAGCAATAGTTACAATTCTTTTTTCTTGCCAATCAGAGCATTCAGATCCTGAAAAACCCCGCCAGGTTAGTGGAATTTATCCTCATCTGGCGATGTATAACAGTCAGGGCGAATGTGGAACCGGTGCGGTTGTTCCGTGGGCTGATCAGCTATGGGTGATAACTTACTCTCCTCATTTCCCACATGGATCCGACGATAAGCTGTTTGAAATCACTCCTGATTTGCAACAAATAGTTCGGGAAGAAAGTCTTGGTGGAACACCAGCCAACCGTATGATTCACAAAGAAAGCAAACAGCTTTTTATTGGACCTTATGCCATTGACGAGAATCGGAATGTTCGTGGTATCCCTTACGAAAAAATGCAAGGAAGGCACACTGGCAATGCACGTCATTTATTCACCCCGGCAAATAAAATATATTTCGGGACTATGGAGGAAGGTTTTTACGAAGTGGATGTGAATACGATGGAGCCAACCTTGCTATATCCCGATGGGAATAAAAGTAAAGATAAAGGTATTCATAACGCCACTGATATTAACCCTGCAAGTGCTACTTTACCCGGGGCTCATGGCAAAGGACTTTATTCCGGTCAGGGAGTTATGGTGTATTCCAACAATGGCGAAGCATCAGAGGAAGCTTTAAAACAGTTTGATGTAGAAGCCGGTGTTTTGGCTGAGTGGGATGGCAAAGACTGGAAAGTTGCTCGTCGGAACCAGTTTGTCGAAGTCACTGGTCCTGGTGGAATTTATGGAAATGAAAATCCAGAAACCGACCCGATTTGGGCAACAGGTTGGGATCATAAATCATTGATTCTGGGCGTTCGAAATGCTGAAACCGGCTGGGACTTTTACCGCCTTCCAAAAGCCAGTCACAGTTACGATGGTGCACATGGATGGAATACAGAATGGCCAAGAATCAGAGACATTGGCACCAAAGAAAGCCCCGACTACTTAATGACAATGCATGGATTGTTCTGGAAGTTTCCTGAAACTTTTACAGCCAATAATTCAGCAGGAATTCGCCCGCGTTCTGCATATTTAAAGGTAATTGGCGATTATACCCGTTGGAATAATCAGCTTGTTTTTGGCTGCGATGATTCGGCCCAAAAAGAATTTCTAAATAGACGAAAACATAAAGGAGGGATAGAAGGGCCGGGACAATCAAACTCTAATCTGTGGTTTACGGATTTCGATAAACCCGATCAACTGGGACCAAATACAGCTTCAGGCTCTGTTTGGTTGAACGAGCAAGTTTCTGCAAATGACATTTCAGAACCAATGCTTTTTACCGGCTGGCCTAAGCGAACTGCATGGATTCAAAATGCCGGAACATCAGATGCTACATTTGTATTTGAGGTAGATAAATCAGGTAAGCGGAATTGGGAAGAATTAAAAACGATTGCATTAAAAGCTGGAGCATCAGCGAATATTGAATTTAATCCAGAAGAGGAAGGGGAGTGGATTAGGGTTCGTGCAAAATCGAATATTCTGGTAACGGTTAGTTTTAATTACTCCGATAAAGATGAGCGAAAAACCCAACCAGCAACAATGTTTAATGGTCTGGCCGAAGTAGAAGAAGCCAATACAATTGGTGGTTTGCTTTATGGCTTGGGCGACAATCGTAGGGCTCTTGGTATTTCCGCAAAAACATTCGAAAACGGATTGGAAACAGAAACAGGATATTACGAACTGGATGAAGCCTTTGATCTTGTTGCAAAGGAGGATGCCAAAACCAAGACTTTTATAAACGAAAAATTTGCGATACCGGAAAATGTAATAGAAATTCAGGAATCGTCGGTATTGATTATAGACGATAAAAACCGTAGATGGCGTTTGCCTTTAGGAAATGACGTCTACGAAAAACTAACAAATCAGGCACAACTCAGAATATGCCGCGAAGTGGCAACCGAACGCGACCTACTAAATTGCAGCGGTACATTTTATGAATTACCCGCAGAAAATGCTGACGGTTTTGCAAAAATACGTCCGGTTTCGTCGCATAATTTCCGCATTCACGATTATGCATCTTACCGCGGAATGTTGGTAATGACAGGGCTAAACCCTAACGCAAAAGCTGGTGAACACATTGTTCGCTCCGATGATGGTAAAGCAGCTGTTTGGGTGGGCGCTATCGACGATTTATGGGAAATGGGAAAACCAACCGGTCATGGTGGACCCTGGAAGAATACTTCCGTACAAGCTGATGTAGCTTCTGATGCCTATTTAATTGGCTTTTATGATAAAAAATCGCTGAAGATTTCGCATGAGTCAGATGAAACCATAACCTTTAGAATTGAGGTTGAACCCATTGGCCATGGTCCATGGATGTTGTACAAAGAAGTTACTGTTAAGCCGGGCGAAACATATAAGCACGAATTCTCAAATAGTTTTCAGGCACGCTGGATTCGATTTGTTGCTGACACGAATTGTACGGCAACAGCGAATTTGGAATATAAGTAGAGGCATAATTAAAGTCTGTCAGATTGATTTTATGAAAACCACATATGGTGCCAGTTTCCGCACCAGTATTTCTACAAAATTATGCAAACCAGTGTAATATTTCACTTTTAATGTGAAGTAACTTAAACTGGTACAAACAGATACAAATCTGTGTAAACCTATAGAATCCCCGATTTCCTACTCATAATCAGGGGGTCGAATTCGAGCCATATAAACCATCCAAGATTAAACTTCTTGAGGGGCTGTGTCTGAAATCATTTTTAACTAACTTGGGTTGAGAATCTTCAATATACGCTAAGCTATGTATGTAATTGGAAAATCAGTATCTCGAATCATTTTACTTTTTATCGCATTTGGTCTGATTTCATTTATGTCCTGCGACCAGCGATCTGCCGAAATTGCTATTATCAAAGGCATCTATGGAAATCCCAAACCTTTCTGGGATAAAGAATTAGATCTCAATGAGCTTGGGGTCAATGCAATTTTTATTCATAGCGGATCAATCAATCACGACATTCTTAATAAGGCCAGGTCTGAAGGATTAATGGTTTTTGCTGAGTTTGCAACGCTGAACGGTAAAAATTATGTGGAGAAGCACCCTGAAGCCTGGGCCGTCAACGAAAAAGGGGAGAAGGTACAGGCTGCCACCTGGTTTATGGGTGTATGTCCCACCGAACCGGGTTTCCGTAAGTACAGATATGATCAGCTGAGGGATTTGCTCCTGGAGTATGATTTGGATGGTGTTTGGCTGGATTATGTTCATTGGCATGCTCAGTTTGAAGATCCGGAGCCCATTCTTCCTGAAACCTGTTTTTGTAATCATTGTCTTACTGCTTTTTCAGAAGATTCCGGAGTCAAGCTACCCGAGGGAACCATCCCTGAAAAAGCCAAATGGATATTAAATAATCACGATGAACTGTGGCGTGACTGGCGATGCAATGTAGTGTACAACTGGACCGTGGAAATGAAAAGCATTCTTAAAGAAATTAAGCCAGAGGCTCTCCTTGGACTTTATCACTGTCCCTGGGATGACGTGGAATTTGATGGTGCCAGGCGACGTATTCTGGGCCTGGACTTTGATCTCTTAAAGGAATCTATTGATGTATTTTCTCCGATGGTATACCATGGCAGGATGGAAAGAAAGCCTGAATGGGTCCATGAGCATATTAATTGGATATGCAATCGGCTTGATATTAAAAAGAACTCTTACCCCAAAGTATGGCCAATTGTCCAGGCATATGATGACCCAGGAATTATTTCCAGCGAAGAATTTGAAACGGTGCTGAGATCCGGATTGTCTGGAAGGTCCAGTGGAGTGATGATGTTTACCAGTTACGCGGTAGCCGAAGATGAAGACAAGACAGCTGTAATGAAAAAAGTGTATTATTAGGCATTGTTCCGCACCTTATTTTCACCCGTATGATCGAAACCCCGGGCTCTTTCAAATTCAATCATTTTACGGGGTCGTAAGTTTACGATCATCGCCCTGCGCTGACCATTTGTAGAATTCCCCCTGCTGTAATGAACTGTTGCTCCATGATGGAGGACTACTGAGCCAGCTTTAAGAGGGACAGCAACCGCTTCCCTTTCATTGCCTTCACATATCAATGCTCCATTTTTTGCAGTTGAGGCATGCTTTCTCATTGCTTGAAGATGTGATCCGGGGACATACCACATACATCCATTGTCTGCAGTAGCCTCATCAAGTGGCATCCATGCACTCACTGCCCGTTTGTCCGGCATATTGATCCAATATGCACAATCCTGATGCCAGGGAGTTGGTGCCGCGCTATGCGGAGGTTTGCTGATAAACATGTCGAAGTCTATCTCAAGATCGTCACCAAGCAAGGTTTTTGCAACTTCAGCAATATTTTCATAATAGCATGAATCCAGCAATGTAGAGTAGTGTTTTGAAGGAGTCATGATCTGGGCAATCTGTTCTTTTTCAGAATTCCCGCCCTCGCCCTTCAGATCCCTGCGGTAAGCTCCGACACTGATGTTTCCAGAAATAAAATCATCATAGATCTTCTGATACGAAGCAATGGTTTCACCATCAATAAGATTCTCTACAACCAGGTAGCCATTTTCCTTGAAGAATGTGATATCCTTTTCTGTGATCTTTGCTTTCGACATAATGGTATTGAATTACGGTTCAGTATCCAATAAAACAGTCAACAGACTAAAAAGGTTTAAGTCAATTCATTTTTCTGACAAAATTTATATGATGCAGGGCTGCCCACTAAAATGTTACTTTTGGGAGTACGAAAGTGTTTTTTGTTCAATGAAAAGAGAATTGATAAGTAAGTATGGATCATGGTGCCTGGTAGCTGGTGCGGCAGAAGGCCTTGGAAGCGCTTTTTCCCGATCTCTTGCTGCGAGGGGCATAAATCTGATCCTGGTGGATCAGCAAAATGCCCCCTTGGATTCACTTGGGCGGGAGCTGGAAACCACATTCGGAATTCATGTAAGAACTTTGCACCTGGATCTGGCATTGGAGAATTCTGTGGAGCTAATGATGGAACTTATTAGTGAGACCTCATGCCGTATGCTTATTTACAATGCGGCTTTTAGCAGGGTTCAAAAATTCATGGAAAATGATCCGGCTATGCTGGACCGGTATATCCAGGTGAATATGCGGACACCCATACAGTTGATTCATGCTTTTTGTCATTTGCATTCTGAAGTTCAGGATCAAAGGAAGGGTATTCTTCTTATGTCCTCGCTGGCGGGATCCTGGGGCACACAATTACTGGGACCCTATGGAGGAAGCAAGGCATTCAATCATATCCAG
>Ga0209013_10003842_pt1 | contig 13230 bp, 11 predicted proteins | sample Cruoilmetagenom2_FD_187291 | JGI IMG/M metagenome (GOLD analysis project Ga0209013, IMG submission 187291) | Oil polluted marine microbial communities from Coal Oil Point, Santa Barbara, California, USA - Sample 2 (SPAdes) (version 2) | ecosystem: Environmental > Aquatic > Marine > Oil seeps ... | reverse complement strand
CCCCCTCGGCCGCCAGCGCACGCGAAATCCGCGCCACTCCCTTGAAGTCCTTGGAGCAGGTGAAGCAGTGGGCAAAGAGAGCGTAGGCAATGGGCTCATCATCGACCGGAAGATCGAGCAAAGCGGCCAGCCTGTGGCCCGAAGCGTTTTCGAAGCTGATTTTTCGGGTGTGCATCGCATCACTTCATTTCTGCCTGGATCCGCTGACCGGAGGCAACAGCATCCCGGGCCTCGGCGGCACGGCCGGTGCGGTTGAGGATGTCGGCGAGGATGTAATAGCCCAAAGGGCCCTCATTGTGATCGGGGTCGTTTTCGATCCCGAGGTGTGCGAGCTCCTCCGCCCTCCCGAGATCACCGCCGCGATCCATTATGAGCTTCGACAGGTGGTAGTAACCCTGCACGAATTTCGGGTTCGAGTCGATGGACGCCTCCCAGAGTTCCTGCTGTCGGTCGACCTGGCCCAGATAGCCGAGCAGGTGGCCAAGGTTGAACAGTGCCTCGTAGTATTTCGGCGCCAGCTCGATGGCCTTTTCGTATTCGGCGATCGCGCGTTGGGCGTCTCCTCCCTCTTCGTAGAGCACCGCGAGGTTGAAGTGCGGCACCGCAAAGTCCTCCCTCTCGTCAATCGCCCTGGCAAAGAGGGTCATCGCCTCGCCGGACCGTCCCTGCTCTGCCCGCACCTCGCCGAGCTTGTTGTGGATCAGCCCCGGCACTTCGGTGGTTTCGGCCGCATCGCTCAGGGCCCTGGCCGCCTGGTCGAAGCGGCCGAGGTTGATCTCGATGTCGGCAATCGCTATTGACGCCCGCGTGTCGGGGCCGGAGACCTCGAGGACCCGCCGGTAGCCCACCAGCGCCTCTTCCTTGCGGCCCAGAGCCCGGTACGAGGAAGCCATTCCCATCAACGAGTTCTTGTGGGTAGAATCGAGCTCGAGAGCGCGTCGGAAGTACCCCAGGGCGTCTTCAAATCGCTGCTGAGTTGTCGCGAGCTGGCCCAGCATCTGGTGCGCATCGAGGATTTCCGGATCCGTCTCCAAGACAGCGAGGAGGGTCTTCTCGGCCGCTTCCTCATCTTCTCGCATCAGCGATTGCGCCCCCATGATCGTCCGATGGATTCTGATCTTGTCCTTGGGGTCGGCTCGAGGGCGATCAGTCTCCTCCTCGAGACTGACCCCTCCCTGACCGGCGGCGTAACCCAACGCCTGAAGCTGGGCGAGGGTTTCTGAGTCGATGTCAGGCGCCGCCCCGGCCGCCGGTGCATCACTCTCGATCTTCGCCCTCAGGTCGGCAAGCCGTTTTTCGAGCTCCGAGGTTAGGCCCGGCTGTTCGAGCGAGAGGTCGCTCAATTCGGGGGGATCTGCAACGACGTCGAAGACCTCCGGCCGCGGCGCGCTAATCAACTTGCGGTTGTCGGTGCGAATCGCCCGCAGGGGCGCCCAGCCGTAGTGGAGCAGCGGATAGAGCGATTCTGAATAGACGTCTCGATCCGGTTCGACATTCTCACCCGCGATCACGGGAAGAAGGCTTTGCCCGTGAACCCGCTTCGGCGCCGAGAGGTCGACTGCATCGAGAACGGTTGGGAAGATGTCCACGTGGCTGACGGCCATATCCACTACGCGCCCGGCACCACTATCGGACGGCGGGCGCATGATCAGGGAAACGTGAATCGTGGAATCATAAACAAAGAACCCGTGCGAAGCCTCGCCGTGGTCACCGAGACCCTCGCCGTGATCGGCGGTGAGAATGACGAGCGAGTTCGCCAGTAAGCCACGCTCCTCAAGCGCCTGCCGAAACTCTCCGATCAGCGAATCGGTGTAGGCGACCTCCCCGTCGTAGGGTCGGCCCGGGTATTGCGATTTGAAGGGTTCGGGCGGCGTGTAGGGATCGTGGGGGTCGTAGAGGTGCAGCCACAGAAAGAACGGTACGTCCTGGGACCGCCCGTCAATCCAACGTACGGCTTCACTAATTGTCACGTCGCCCGAGCGCTGGACCGAACTGAGATTTGGCGTTTCAAAATCGCTCAGATCGAAATCGTCGAAGTAGTGATCGAAACCGCGGCCTATGCCCCAACGGCTATCGAGCACGAAGGCGCTGACAAAGCCGGCCGTCGTCCAGCCGCCGGCCGACAGCACCTCGGCCAACGTCGGGATGCCGGCCTCGAGGGTGTAGCCGACGTTTTCCCGCACTCCGTGCCCCGGTGGATAGAGACCCGTGAGGATCGATGAGTGGGCGGGAAGGGTGAACGGAACGGTGCTCGCCGCGTTCGAGAAGAGCACTCCATCAGAGGCAAAGCTGTCGATATTCGGAGTATCCACGAGGTCCGAACCGTAGCTGGACACCCGGTCCGTACGCAGGGTGTCGATCGTAATCAGCACGATATTCAGGTCTTTCGGCGCGATCTCACCGCGCCACTCAGAGCTCGGTGCCTCCACGGGCTGTTCGGATTCCTCGGATCGACCACACCCGAAGATTGCGAGGGCACTCACGACCACAGCGAACACAGCAGCGGTCAGCCACCCGACGTCGTGGAAGGCCGAGCGGTCTGCCGTCCTCCTTTTGCCCTTCACATTCGACCCCCATAACCCGCCCCAAGGGTACCGCAGCCAATTCTCTGTCCGGTCTCCGCTACATTCTAGCGAGAAATCACCGACAGTCATCGGCACCTCGCTTGGCCGCCGTTCCAAGCGAGGGCGGTGATGAAGCCGATAGTGTGGACCACGAGCTGGCGGTGGGAGAACAACGGCTCCGACGGCTGACGCTACGATTCACCACCGAAAACAGGACACGCGTACTCGCAGTTGCGGCAGTACTTGACGACCTCACAGGCATCGTCGATCCCCACTACCGGGCCCTCGACAACGACCGCGTCGGCCTTGTTCTGCTCCATCTCCAACTTGCAGAGCGTGGTCTCATACGCGCCGCTGCGGAACGCCTTCCTGGGACACGATCTGAAGCAGGGCATGTCGCAACCGTTGCACGGGTCGAAATCAATTGGACCGGTCGGTTCGAGCTCGACATCCAGGAAAAGTGCGCGGAGCCGGTGGAACGTGCCGAGTTCGGGTGTGATGAGGAGGTTGTTCTTGCCGATCGCCCCCAGACCCGCCAACGCGGCCGCGTCTTTGAGGAACACACCCCCCACCTCGACCGGGTACGGCAGCGAGCGGGCGCCGATGCCGAGGTCTTCCCTGAGCCACAGGCGAAGCTTCTTCGATATATTCATCAACAGACGGTTGCCCGGGGTGCGGCCCGGAATGGCGTCGCCCCACCAGTCAAGCTCGGGCTCCGACGGCGGGTGACCGAGCGCGAGCACCAGCACCGACCTCGCGTCGTCGGGCCATTCGACGCCGGTGTAGCCATCGTAGTAGGGGGAACGATCGTAGACCTCGTAGACCGAGGACCGCTTCAAATCGTCGACTCGGGCGATCCCCACCAGTGCCGCACCAAACTCTCGCGCCTTTGCGACGATGGTGCTCACGGTCTCCCGGCTGCTCGTGCTCATGGACCCTCACCCTTTCCACGATCGAGTCGAGCCAAAATATCAGACCGCCACTTTTCGGTGCTCTCGATCTGGTTGAAGCTGTAGAAATGCACGCCTTCGATTGGAGGGACGAGTCGAATTTCCCCAGAGGCTGTTCGGCATCTCCACCGACGACTAAGACCCGATGGACTCCGAGATCGTCGAGCTGGCCGAGAATGTCGCGAAGATGAGCCTCGTCAGCGACCATTCTCGCAGCGATGTGGGGTATCAAGGTGAATCCTCGGTCGCGCAGCTGGCTGGTCAGCTCCAGGGTCTCGGGCATCCCATTGTCGGGAGAGCAGGTGATGGTCACCTCAGATCCGGCCGGGATATGTAGGACTTTCTTCTCAACACTCTTGAGCGGAATGATCTCGAAAGGCGCCCTGTAATCGGGCCCGCAGCGCCTCGAGTGCAACGTTCTTGGTCACATCAACTCCGATACCCGATTCAACGGCCTTTCCATTCTGGTTCTGACCCGCCCCCTCTCATTTGGATCCTGAACGGACCACCTCTATGGCGAGTCCGACATTTCTCAGGTCGTTAAGCACCGCCGCATCGGCTCCGTCACCTGTGATCAGTAGATCCGCACCCGAAATATCGACCACGAAGGTCGACGCAACCAGACCGATCTTGTCGTGGTCGGCCAGAAAGACCGCCCGCCCATCCGACTTCACCATCGCCTGCTTGATCTCAGCCTCCGCGATGTTGCCGTTCGTTAAACCACGGCTCGGATCGACACCGTTGCACCCGAGGAACGCCACGTCCGCTTTGAGCTGGTCGAGGAGCAGCATCCCCATGGGCGCTACCAGCGAATGCTGGTACCCTTCCACCGGTGTTCAGGATCGCGATCAAGGAGACGCCGTGGGTGTAGGCATCATCGACATCGTCGTGTTCGTGATCTTTGTGGTAATCGTCATCGGCATCGGCCTCTGGCAGAGCCGTGGTGAGGAAATCCACGGCGAGCACGGCGCTCGGGACTATTTCCTCGCCGGCCGCGGTCTCACCTGGTGGCTGGTCGGTTTCTCCTTGATCGCGGCCAACATCTCCACCGAGCAGTTTGTCGGAATGAGTGGCAAGGCGGCAGATTGGCTGGGAATGGCCATCGCCAGCTATGAGTGGATGGCCGCCATCACCCTGGTGGTCGTTGCTTTCCTCTTTGTACCGACGTTTTTGAAGAGCGGCATCTACACGATCCCAGAGTTCCTCGAATACCGCTACAACCCGTTCGCCCGCATGGTGATGGCAATCTCGACGCTGATCATCCTGGTTGGGGTGCCGACGGCGTCGGTCATCTACTCCGGGGCCAAGGTGATCACCGTCAACTTCCAGGGTCAGGCCCTCTTTGGGTTGGACCTCGGCAGCATCACGGTCGGCTGCTGGATCATCGGCTGCCTGGCGGCGGTCTACGTCTTTGCGGGCGGGCTCAAAGCCTGCGCATGGGCGGATTTGATCCAGGGCACGGCCTTGATCGTAGGTGGCGCGATCATCGCCTACCTCGCGATGAAACTCCTTGGAAATGCCGATCCGTCTGCGTTGGCCGCCACGGCGACGACCTCGGTGGACCCGGCCCAATTGGCCGACGCCGGCGCGATCGAGCGTTTGCAGCTGCTGAACGCCGGTGACTGGCAGGCGGGCAAGCTCCACATGGTCCGCCCGCCCGACGACCCCGAGGTTCCGTGGACGGCCCTGGTGGTCGGTCTGTGGATCCCGAATTTCTTCTACTGGGGCCTCAACCAGTACATCACCCAGCGGACCCTGGGCTCCAAATCACTCGCCGAAGGTCAGCGAGGCGTTGTCTTTGCAGCCTTCCTGAAGCTCCTGATCCCGTTTGTCGTCGTCATCCCAGGCATCCTCGCCTACAACCTCTTCACCTCGGATCTGGAGACGGCGGCAGTCGTCAAAAACGCCAAGGCCATCGCCACCTTTGCACCGGATCTGTATGCGGAGCTTTCGGATGAGGTCAAACCGGACCCCAACGAACCCCTCTTCGTCAACGACATCAAGGCCATCAACAAACGCCTCGACGCCGCCAGGACGAACCCGCCCGAGGACATCACGGTCTTTCGATTCAGCGAGATCTTTGCATCAAGCCATACTGTCGACGCCGGCCGCATTCTGACCTACAACGCGGGGCGACTGGGTGTCGCCGAACCGTCCGCGACGATCGACCCGCTGAGCATCCTCGACGCCAACAGAGCCCTACTGACCCAGGCAGCCGGTGGTGCGAGAAAATCGGCTGTCCACGAGCTGGTGCTGCGCGACTATGACGCCGCGTTTCCCGTCCTCATCAAGAATCTGCTGCCGGCGGGCTTTGGCCTCAAGGGCTTTGTCCTGGCGGCCATCTTTGGTGCCGTCGTGAGCTCGCTGGCGTCGATGCTGAACTCGTCCTCGACAATCTTCGCCATGGATATCTACCGCAAGATCAAAAAGGAACCCTCGCAGTTCGAGCTCGTGTCGGTCGGTCGGGTCTGTGTGGTGGCCTTCGTCTTCATCGCCATGCTGATCGCACCGAGGCTGGACAACCCGAAGTTCGGTGGCATTTTCACATTCATCCAGGAGTTTCAAGGCTTCATCAGCCCCGGCATTTTGTCGATCTTCCTTTTCGGGGTGCTCGTCCACCGCGCACCACGCGCCTGCGGCACCGTCGGTCTGATCATAAACCCGATCCTCTATGGGGGGCTCAAGTACTTCGCTCCGAACATCGCCTTTTTGAACCGCATGGCGATCTGCTTCTTCGTGATCCTCGCTGTGTTGACGCTCATGACCGTGCTCAAACCGCTGCCGCACCCGGTGACCCTGCCGGTGAACGAAAAAATGGACATGCGGACCGATCCACGGACCAAGATCTTCGGCGTCGTGGTGGTCCTCCTGACCCTGACCCTGTACGTGATCTTCTGGTAGGCGACCGGAGAGAACGAAATGTTGCACACGGACGACGTACATGCGATAGCCGATCTCCGCCGGCTCGCGTCGGAATCGGGGTTAGACATCGCCGGTGGTACGATCCGTCGCTCGTCCTCACGATTCTGCCTGGGCGTCGAGCACGGCGATTACAACGGCACCGAGCTCTTCGGCGTTGGCACCGACCGTTTTATTTGGCTCGGATTCAAACCGAATGACACCGGCCGGGTACGGCTTGTGAGCGGCAACTTTCCCGGTGACGGAATCATTTCCTTCGAACCTGGAAACGTCCCCCAACCGAAGGCTCCCGAGATTGCCCACACATGGGGCCGGTTTCCGTACGGTGTGGACCACGTCCTGAAAGGCGAGGGCATCGCCCTCTCGAGAGGTGTCGACGTCGTCCTGCACGGCAATATCCCTGGCGGAGGCATGTCGCGCTCGGCATCCCTGACCCTGAACCTGATCCTGTCCCTGCTGGACGCCAACGGGATCGGGATTGACGATGGGCTGCGGATAGTCGATCTCGCGCAGGCGGTGGAGAACGACTACATCGGCTCCCCCTGCGGCCAGCTCGATCAGATCATGATCCTATTTGCCAGGGAGGGCATGGGGACCCACTACAACCCAAGGGACCGGTCCGTCAGCTACGTACCGCTGGGAGACGAACCGGATGACTTCCGAATCGTCGGGCTCGATACCGGCACCGTGCGGCCCGGCCTGGAGAAATCGACCTACCGGATTCGCCGCGCGGAGTGCGACGAGTTCTCCGAAATGCTCGGTCCCGAGTTCGGGGTCTCCTGCCTCGCCGATGTGCGATCACGCGAGCTGTACTACCGGATCCTCGACAGGTATGGAAACACCCACCCCGACCACTGTGATCGACTGACCTATATCTTCCACGCCCAACAACGGTTCGCAACCATGCTCGCCGCGTGGAAGGCCGGAAATGTCGAGACCGTTGGCCGCGTCTTTCGCGAAGATGGAATCGGGCTGCGGGATGAGTACAAGATCTCCGGGCCCGAGCTGGAGACCATGTGCGATATCGCCCGCTCCGTCCCCGGTGTCCTGGGTGAGCGGATGCTGGGCGGTGGCGACAAGGGTGCAGCCGGCGCCCTGGTTCGTGCGGAAAGCGTGGAGGCCCTTGAAGCAGCTGTCCGAACCGGCTATCCGAAGAGCCATCCAGCCTACGCCGATGCCTTTGCGATGCACGTGTGCAGGGTCGTCGACGGGATCACCACTCTCGACGAAGAGCTTTAGCCGAATTTCCCCTGCTCCCCTGCTCCCTGAATGCTATGATCGCCCGACCAACGACAATCCGCGGAGGATTCAGTGCAGAGCGCCATCAGCTTTTTCGACCAGGTCAACACGAACTTCGATCGCGCCGCAGCGCTGACCGATCATTCGGCCGGCCTTCTCAACCAGATCAAAGAGATCAACAACGTCATCCACTTCACCTTCCCGATCAAACGCGACAGCGGCGATATCCAGGTCCTGCATGCCTGGAGGGCGGAGCACAGCCACCACATGCTTCCCACCAAGGGCGGCATCCGATACGCGAAGATGGTGAATGAGGACGAGGTCATGGCGCTGGCCGCGCTCATGACCTACAAGTGCGCGATTGTTGACGTGCCCTTTGGCGGTGCCAAGGGGGGGGTCAAGATCTCGGCCCACGAATACTCGGAGCGCGAGCTCGAACGGATTACCCGACGCTTCACCTTCGAGCTCTTCAAAAAGAACTTCATCGGCCCAGGCCTCGATGTGCCGGCGCCGGACTTTGCAACCGGGCCACGCGAAATGGGTTGGATTGCCGACACCTATGCGACCCTTGCCCCTCAGGACATCAACGGCCTCGGGTGTGTGACCGCAAAACCGATCCAGCAGGGTGGAATCCAGGGACGCACCGAGGCCACCGGAAGGGGCGTGTTCTACGCCCTGCGCGAGGTCTGCAGCCTTGGTCGCGACATGCGACCGCTTGACCTCAGTCCGGGTCTCGAGGGCAAACGGCTGGTGGTGCAGGGCCTCGGCAACGTCGGCTACCACGCCGCCAAGTTCCTAGAGGAAGAGGGTGGAGCGAAGATCGTCGGTCTCGTCGAGTATGAGGGCGCCATTCACTCACCCAATGGTATGAAGGTGGAAGAGGTGATGGCGCACCGCCGGGAGACCGGTTCGCTGCTCGATTTTCCGGGCGCCGAGAACCTCAATCAACGCGACGAAGGTCTCGAGCTCGACTGCGACATTCTTGTACCGGCGGCGTTGGAAAACGCCATCACGATGGACAACGTGTCGCGTATCCAGGCCAAGATCGTCGCCGAGGCAGCCAACGGTCCCGTCACGGCCGAAGCCAGCGAGCACCTTCACGAGCACGGTGTCATGGTGGTACCAGACGCGTTCATCAACGCCGGCGGGGTCACGGTCTCCTATTTCGAATGGCTCAAGAACCTCCAGCACGTACGTTTTGGTCGCATGGAAAAACGCTTCGAGGAGAAGGCCGCACGGCAGATCCTCAACGCCATCGAACACGCCACGGGAACGTCGTTCAGCGACAGTGAAATCAACGACTTCGCGCGCGGGGCCGACGAAATCGACCTCGTCAACTCCGGTCTCGAGGAGACCATGGTCAAGGCCTACAATGAGATCCGCGAAATCAAAAAGCGACACGAAGGCATCGATCTTCGATCCGCTTCGATGGTGAGCGCGATCGACAAGATCGCAAGCGTCTACAAGCACCGGGGGCTGTTCCCATAGCCGCCACCCATCAGGGTTCAGGATGCAGGGTGCAGGACATCGGTCCCGTCCAGGCCAACCCATGGTCTGATTCCTCAGACTGGGGTGTATGGGCGGAAAATCAGAAATTCGAAATCCGAAATCCGAAATCGGGGCCCTGGTGGACGCGCTACTCTCCAAGATCAAACGGTATGCGAATCTCGCTCTCGGGCAGGTCGATGCCGAAGACCCAGCGGCCGGGTTGGATTCCACCCGGAATACTGAAGAACAGACGGCCGAAGCAAGCCCGTCGATCATTCATGACGACCTCGTCGAATGAAACCCCGGTACCGGGCGTGACGAAAAACCGCATATCGCAGGGTTCGCGGTCCGGTGGAAAGTAATCCAGCGGGTCACGATCGATATCGGCCTTGGCGATTTTGGAGCGCAACGACCCGTAAGCTTCGTTGAACTCCTTCTGGGTCGGCAGCGGCAATCTATTGCCACCGGGAGAGCGAAGGAAGACGTCTTTTCGATGAACCGTGGCAACCTGCCCACCTGGCGAACTCAGCGACACCTCGAGGATCATCCACTCCTCACCGACCTGGGAGTTCGCGAATCGGTAACCGAGCACTGTCCAGAGCTCGGGTCCGTTCTGCCGGAGCACTGAGCGGCCCATGCGGTCGACACCGGGTGTATCGGTCGGCGTAGCCGACGAGCAGCTCACGAGGGTCACGGCGATGCCAACCAGCGCCAACACGGTAACGATCGACGTGGATTTTGATTTTTTCATTTTCTCCCCTTTCGTTGGGTCAACTCTGTCTTTGCAAGGTCGATGCCAAATTGTTACCAAGTCTCAATGCGAACTTGGTGCCCCTCTGTGTCCCCGAGATGACAATGTGGCGCCCATTCTCTCTCAGATCATCAAGTGGCGCAAAGAGGTCTGGACCGGGTATCCTGTCCCCCAGGTATCGTCGCTGGACGATCGGCACAATCGCCACAGCGATCCACGGCGAATACGCAGCGTTTTACTCAATGGAGGTGCGAATGGATAGACCGCAGTACTACTTCCCGGGAGAACGCAACACGGCCGACATTGACTTTTCGAACCTCGGCTTTGACTACGTTGCCTGCCCTTACCGATTCGAGGCGATTTTCCAGCACGGCGTCTGGAGGTCGCGAGGATTGGTCGAGGACAACACCATGCACCTTCCGGAGGGTAGTCAGTGCCTGCATTACGGCCAGCAGCTCTTTGAGGGCATGAAGGTATTTCGCGGAGGTGACGACAAGATCTACGCCTTCCGTCCTCGTGACAACTCACGTCGGCTCAACGAAGGCGCGCGGTATATCCAGGGCCCGGAAGTCCCCGAGGAGCTTTTCATCCGCGGCATGGAAGAGGTTGTTGCCGCCAACCATCCCTACGTGCCCCCGCCCCGCAGTGGCGCGTCTCTTTACCTGCGGCCGTTCTACGTGGGCATCGGCGACAACGTCGGTGTCAAGCCTGCGACCGACTATGTTTTCAGAATATTCGTGACCCCGGTTGGTCCGTACTACAAGGGCGGTTTCGGGCCCGACCAGGGCAAATCGTTTATGGTCAGTCGGTATGACCGCGCCGCTCCGAGCGGCACGGGCCACATCAAAGCTGGGGGCAACTACGCCGCGTCGTTCCACCCCGGCTCCGAAGCAAAGGACGCCGGGTTCGTTGACGCGATCTACCTCGACCCTTCCGAACACAAATTTATCGAGGAGGTCGGGGCCGCCAACTTTCTGGCCTTTAAGGGCGACACTCTTCTGACACCTGATTCTCCAAGCATATTGCGTTCCATCACCCGCCAATCGCTACTCGAAATCGCGGCCGATATTTTCAAGTGGCCGACGGAAGAGCGCAAGATCTCCGTCGATGAACTCGACGAATTCTCAGCTGCGGCGTGCTGCGGGACTGCGGCGGTGATTACCTGGATTCAGGGCATTGTCGACGCAGATCGAAAGTGGGAATTCCCGTTCGACGAACGCTGGCAGAAGCTCTATGACGTTTTGGTCGGGATCCAGACAGGGACTGAGGACGATCCGTTCGGATGGCGGTACGAAATATCAGTCTGACGACTGCAGCGCCTCGATCGCTTCGCTCCGCACATCAAAGATCGAAAAGATCTCATCCAGGCGGGTGAGCCGCAGGAGGTTGAGAATCCGGCGGTGCGGGCGCAGCAGGGCCAGGCGCCGCCCTTCCTTTTCGAATCGTTGCAGATAGCCCACCAACTCGCCGAGGCCCGTGGAATCGACGTGGTCAATCCCCGACATGTCGACGACAACCGCTGGCACCCCAGCGTCAAGCAAATCTGCGAGGTATGAAGAGAACTGGCGAGCCGATTCGCCAAAGTTGATGACGCCGCGCACCGCAACGACGGTGACGCCCTTCTCCTCCAGCCGTTCGATCTCCATTTTATTCTCCTCGCTTTGGCAGCATCCATTGTACGAGCGGCGTTGCTGTCAAGGCAAGTACCGTCATCGTTGAACTATTCCGAACCCACAAAGTCCTCGGAAACAGCCGCAAGCACACGCTGCCGTTCATCGGGATGCGGTGTGACCAACAGGCAACCCGCCCGCTCGATGTCAGGTAGCAGCTCAGGCGCCGAATTGAGGATCACAACGTCGAGAAATCGGTCTCCGGGCAGCGCCTTCGCGACGGTCTCGGAAATCAGGTTGAGGGCCGCACGCATCGACCTCATCGCAGCCGGAAGCAGCCAAACGAAGAGCACCATTCCCGGCCCCTCGCCCTGTTCAGGGACATCAACGTCAACGAGATGGGCGAACGCCAGATCGGGGCAGACCTCAAGGCCCTCGAGAAGCCTCTTCTCTACCTCGTCTCCGAGCGGCTGTCCGGGCGGAGTGATACGGAGCTGCTGATCCGGCGCCATGACCAGAAGATCATAAACCACCTCTTGAGCGATCAACTTCGAAGTTCAGAAGATGAGGCAGGTCATAGACGCCATCGAGGAATCAAGATACGGTTCGGTCGTGAAGATCCTAACCGGCGTTTTGACGTTGCTGCTCGCGACCCTGCCCGGCGGACTCTCGGCAGCGAGTGATTTCGAAGCCGCCCTCGAACGCGCTCGCGAAGCCGGACTGAGTCATCGCTACGACCAAGTCATCGAACTGCTCACGCCATTCAACGCTGACGGCAATCCGGAGACCCGGTACATCACTGCAGCAGAGATCGGCAGGGCATATTTCCACCTCGGGCGGTACGGGGAGGCACATAGCGCCTTCCGTGAGGCGGTACGCCTCCACCCAGAACGGGCCGAAACCGCGATCTACCTCGAAGCCACCTCCTATCTCATGGGTAATTCGGAGCAGGCCTATGCCATCTTGCGCGAGATTCTGAAAAGCGGTGCTTTTGATCTTTACCTCGCCGTGACCCTGCCTGGAGAGCGGCGTTTCCTGGCCGATCCAGAGGTACATCAGATCATCGAGGAGTACGCCATCGACCTGGCGATAGATGTCGAGGGTGCGCGCATTCTCGGTGTCGGCCTCGGCGACAGCCGGAACGATGCTGTCGAAAGACTCGTTGCTCAATCATCAGACCCGGAAGCACCCGCATTGACCGCCAGCGCTGGACCGGCTCTCATCTGGGCTTTCATTTTCGACACCGAGCAGCAACTCAAAGAAATTCTGCTCCAGGCCGAAAACCTTTATCGATACACCCCCTATCGGCTCAGATTCGACGACAATAATGACTGGAGTCTGACCCCTGCCGCAGCAATCGCCTCCTGGGGGCCGCCCAATCAAACTGCCACTACGCAGGAAGATGGAATTACCCTCATCTGGGAATACTCCGGTCATCGGCTCACACTCAACTTCGGCCGGCCCCGATCTCCGAGACCTCTCGGTCTGCCCGAGGGCGTCGCGATGCTCCGAACTATTCAGTTGACGAAACACACCTCGAATCCTGCTGATAGGATGACCGAATGAACGGGACGACTCAGTCGCTCGCGGGCCATTTGCTGATTGCGATGCCGAATCTCGCCGATCCCAATTTCTGGCAGGCGGTGGTGCTTCTCGGAGTTCATTCCGACGACGAGGGGGCCTTTGGGTTGATCATCAACCGCACCCTC
>Ga0209013_10003841_pt1 | contig 13234 bp, 3 predicted proteins | sample Cruoilmetagenom2_FD_187291 | JGI IMG/M metagenome (GOLD analysis project Ga0209013, IMG submission 187291) | Oil polluted marine microbial communities from Coal Oil Point, Santa Barbara, California, USA - Sample 2 (SPAdes) (version 2) | ecosystem: Environmental > Aquatic > Marine > Oil seeps ... | reverse complement strand
CTCGACATTCGATTACTATATTTTGAGCCTTATCTTAGGAGTCAGAGTACCTACTGAAAAAAAAACAAATAATGTTACTAAAATAAAAGGTCAACCATTACACGCTTATTCAGAAATGATTATGGAGTGTTTACAAAGAACACGGGAACTAAAAGAACTAGTACCCGAAAGTACTATTCTAATTGATGTACGAAAAATTGCTTTAGCTGAAGGAATTTTAGAAGAGGATAAAGATCAACGTTGGCAAGAACTGTGTATTGCGGTAGGTGGGTTACTAAATTACTTAAATGTAGAGTTAGAGTCGGATATAATTGTTAAATACAAAGATGATAAAGAAATATTTTCTTTAGAAAATAGTCTTGATCCTAGAATCAGTTTTACTAGCACTCAAGTAAAGGTGTCGAAAATTGCTTTTAGTTTGGTAATAGAAGGAACAGAAAAAACGGAAAAAATGGATTATGAATGGTCGTTTAATCCTTACGACTTTTTTCTTCAATCATTTGCCTATTTCCCTATACTCGAGAATCAGATTAAAGATAATGATGGGGCAGTTGTACCCGTTTTTGCAATTGACCAAATTGGAAATTTGCTAACTAGTACTGATACTGAATCGTTCCACTTTATGTTAAAGAGCCATGAAATAGAAGTATATAATGCACTAGATATTTTGAAGAAACTTCAACAAAACAGCGATTTCTTATTTCCAAAACTACTTCGTTTAGTAGAACCCTTTAGTAAATTTGTTTTTGAAGTAACGAATAAGGGTTTTTATCATGCTATTAATGTTCGTGTTAGCGATGTAACAACTCAATTTATTCAAAAATATATTGAAGTAATTACTGAGATTTATAAAGCCATTCCACAAATGAGTAAATTAGAAAAAGATCATTTATATTTGATTTCCAATTTATTTACACTTTTATCGAAAGAATCTATATATGCTACGGTTGAAGAGGTTGATGGAGCAATAATTCCTCCATATCACCCTGCGATGTTAGAGAAAATTGTTGCTCAGCAAGCTTTTCAGAGAAAAGGAATTGCCGAGAACATTGAATATCTTTTAGATGGCAACAAAGTTGTAGGAAATAGTCTTAAACGGAAATTTGAAAAAATCGCAAAACAATCCACCATAATCTCAGGTGTCGATACAATTTTAAGTAAAGAAAGCTTAAGTCGTATCCCTTCTCAAGTTTTAGGGTATTACGCATTGCACGGTAAAAATAATAGTACGACGATTATCGATAGTTCAAGTTTGTTAGATATTGAGTCGTTTTATGAAGAAGAGGAGAATATTGATTCAACTTCATCAAAAGCTATTTTAATCAAAGATCATATTCAACAATATGTAAATACATTCCCTTCAAATATTGATGGTCTATCAATTTGTTTTGTGAATTTTGAACATTTACAACCAGTAATAGAAGGTTTGAGAGAATTTATTAATAATCATAAAAATTCACTTAGAGGAGTAAACCTAAAACTGCATATTTTATCGCCAACAAATAATTATAAAGCAAAAAATTATATGCGATTGTGGTTAAATAACAACTTTAATGAAGATGATAATGTTAATATTCAAGCATTCTTTAATGAGTTAAATAACAATGATTTACTAGGGATTAAAAATGTGTTAAAGGATTCTGAATTTGATTTAGTATTTATTGAAAGTTTGTTAGTTGCAAAAAATATTGTTTATGAACCAACTGGTGAAAAGATGATAACTCCAGGCGAAACGAAATTCCCTATGGTCTTTCATCCCATGCCAACTCCTAAAGACGAAAAAGTACGCAATGTTTCTATAAGTCAAAAACAATTTGAAGCTTCCTTTGCACATTCACAACTGGCGTATTGGATCAAATATCCAAATAGTAAAGAAGAAATTTATCGTGTTGAAAAGGTGCTAGGTTTAGGACCTAATACAAAGGAAATGCTAAAGCTTTTTCATGAAAGTGCACATTGGGTAGTTTCTATTGATACGGGACTTGATAAATCAGTTTTTGAAAAAGAAAATATAATAAGTTTTTCAACTGGTGAAGGTGCTTTTGGAGAGCTAAATGTAGCAATATCTGCTTCTACTGCAATGAGAGAGGATATTTTATTGCGATTAAAAAATCGTCTAAAAGCCCTTTTTAGTTCTTGGGATATGGAGATGTGTCAGGAGTCTGCACAATTCTGCTTAGCACAATCTACTGCATTAGATGGTATTAAAGTATTAAAAGCTTTAAATCCTCGCGATTATGAAATTCACAGCTTTTTGTCGAGTATTTTGGCAATGAAATCATTAAATATTGAGTTGCATAAAGAAGATACGATATTAAAGAGTTTTATTTCTATGGACTCTTATAACCATTGGTTTACTGGAGAACCAAATCGACCAGACTTCCTTTTATTAGAGATTAAAAAAGATGGATTAAATAATGATACCTTACAAATTAATGTGAAAATAATTGAATGTAAAATGGGCAAAGAAAATGTCTTACATGTGGAAAAAGGCCTTGAGCAACTCCGAAATGGATATAAATTTCTTCAGCGCGTATTTAATGAAGATTCAATCGAGTATGATCGTCGATATTGGTATGCACAACTATATCGTTTATTAGCATTCTCACCTATTTATTTAACTTCAAATGAAATAGACAAAGATTTATTAAACACAAGCTTATTGAAAATATTAGATGGAAATTTCCATATAAATTGGGATATGACATTATTAACTTATTGGCTAGATCATAACAATGAAGAAATAGAACAAAGACAAGTTCAATTAGATGGTTTATCACAGAACCCTACACATGCCTCTTTTGGTCAGTTGTATATACAAAAAGAATTGCTACCTGAAAGAGACCAGTCAAAAGTTGAGTTTGTTTCTCCGACCAGTGAAGCCTTTGAATTGTTTGCTGATGATGAACAATCATTTATAGAGATTAGGGAAGAACGTATTAAAGAAATGGAATGGCAAGTTGAAATTGAGGATCTAAAAACAAGAAATGTAAATCAAATTCCAGTTGCACCAGTCGTTGACAGGTCTACTTCAAAAGAAATAAAGGTAGACTTATTAGCAGCGGAAAAAGCAGAAAAATATAAGCTTGACGAGGTGAATCCTATTAAGAACAACCCTCCCCTTTCATCAGAAACGAATGTGACTGAAAACAATGTAAAAAGTCTAGAATCCATACGAGTTTTACTAGGAGAAGAAGTTCGTACGGGACGCAAAGTATATTGGGAATATGGTCATCCACAACTTGAAAATCGGCATATTTTAATTTCAGGTAAGTCGGGTGTTGGTAAAACGTATTTCATGCAATGTTTATTGTTAGAGTTAGCACAAAATAATATCTCAAGTATAATCTTTGATTATACGGATGGTTTTAAAAAGAGTAAATTAGAGCCTGAATTTAAAGACTTTTTAGGTGAACGGATTAATCAATTCCATGTCCAAAAACAAGGGTTTCCTGTCAATCCATTTAAGAAGAATATGAAGGAAATAGATGAGGACGAGTTTATGGAAGAATCGGAAATTGATGTTGCAGAAAGAATTAAAAGCGTATTTAGTGCTGTCTATAATGGCATGGGAGATCAGCAAGCGAATGCTATATACAGGGCAACCCTTAATGGCTTAAAAAAGTATGGGGACCATATGAGTTTAGATTATTTAAGAGCAGAGTTAGAACTGGATAACACAAGTAATGCGAAAACTGTTCTTGCAAAAATTGAGCCATTGATTGATCGTCAACCTTTCAATACAGAAGAAACGTATAACTGGGAAGAGCATCGTACAAAAGAAGGGATTGTGTTTGTTGTACAATTGTCAGGATTTGTTCGTGAAGTACAACTAATAGTTACAGAGTTTATTTTATGGGATTTATGGAATTTCAACTTATCGCATGGAGATAAGAATAAACCATTCCCAGTAATATTAGATGAAGCTCAAAACTTAGACCATTCAGAAAAATCACCAAGTGCGAAAATATTAACTGAAGGACGTAAATTTGGTTGGTCCGGTTGGTATGCCACACAGTTCATGCAAGGGCAACTGGCAAAGGATGAAATTAGACGGATGCAAAACGCTAGTCAGAAAATATATTTTTCTCCTCCTGAATCAGAAATTAACGACATGGCAAGTTTTTTAAGTACAGACTCATCAGAAAGAAAAGAGTGGGCTAATAAATTATCTAAAATTGGTAAAGGACAATGTGTTGTTTCTGGACCAATGTTACGAGAAAATGGTGAATTGCAATATGTTAAACCAAGCATTATTGACGTGACACCATTACGGGAAAGGGTATAAACAAATGGGTTTTCAAATGAATTTTCATCAATCCTTTGCACCAGAAACAGAAGCACTCGCTCAATTATTACGAGTTGCTTCTGAAAATCCTGGCTATTTAACTAAAGAAGAAATTTCAGAAATTACAATGATTCCAACTGGAGAACGGTCTGGAAAAGTAGTGCCGCATATTTTGTATGCCCAAGCCATGGGTTTACTATATGTCGAGAAGAAAGTCGGTAAGTTTTCCCTTACTCTTACAAAAGTAGGGGAGGTTATTTCCGAGGAAGATCCATATCTTATCGAAGATATAACTAAATGGTTGTGCCATTATGAATTAGTGCATAAGAAATCTCCTGCTTTACTGTGGTCATATGTATTTAATTATTTTATTCCGAGAATAGGTTTAGAGTTTAATCAATCAGCTTTAGAAAAGGCAGCTTTAAGAAATTTTGATGTAGTAAAAATAAACTTTTCTCCTTTTCGCAGTTGTTTTACAGCAGAACGTAATCTCCAAATTGGCATTATGGAAATTATCGGAGAAGAGTATAAGATGACTCCTCATTTGCTTAATCGTAATTATCGTCACTTTTATGGCTATATGTTACTTAAAAACTGGGAAAATGGGCTCGGAAATCAAACTGAAATTACATTTGACCAAGTAGTGGAGGATTTAGGTTATGGTAAACCTTTTTTATGGAATGAGAAAGTAATTATGGATGTTTTAGAGTTACTTCAAGATGAAGGTATATTGGAAATTAACCGCCAACTTTCTCCAATCACAATAATAAAACAGGTACCGGCAAACTACAGTCTTCAAAAGTTATACAACTATATAATATAAAAGAGTAGGAGATTATATGAATCAATTACGAGATATACTAAGATTTAAAAAGGAATTATATTTTAATGGTGCTGTCCAAGTAGACTGGTTTTATCAACAAGAGAAGCAAACGGAAGTAGCAAAAAGTTTTGTATTTCACGGTCCTGAATATTTTGGTGTGTCGGATGAAGATATATCATTTAAGACTCACCGATTAGTTGATACGGCTACATTTACTAATATTCTAGCAAATAAACTTTATGGTGAAAGTCCATTATCAAATTTCTTCATGACTATCGCTCCGTATGGAACTGGTAAATCTCACATGGCTGTATCATTAGCAACTTTATTTAGTGGAGAATCAAAAGGACAACAAGCTGTAATTAATAATTTGAAGAGTGTCGATAAAGATATTGCCAGACAGATTAATGACTATGATTTAAAGCCAAATCTTGTGCTGGTGTTAAATGGAATGAAGGATTTTAATCTTAACTATGAAATTCTAAATGCAACTCAAAAAGTTTTAGATATTCATAACGTTGAAGATGATTTTTTAAAAACTTTAACTAAATCTTATGATATTGCGAAAAATTTTGTTTCCAATACATATAGTAATTATCAGAATCTGTACTTAGAACATAGTAAGGAACTTTCTAATCCTGTTCCGGAAACTATGTTAAAAGAATACTTGGTTAATAATATTTTACAGGACTCAGATGTTTTTGAAGTAATTAATAAGGTCTACTATGAAATAAACGGTACCTATATCAGATGGGACGAGGGGGTATCTGCAGGAGACGTATTAGAAAAAATTGCTGAAACTTTATGTGGTGAAAGAAATAAGTTTAATAAAGTAGTAGTGTTTTTTGATGAATTTGGTCGTTATATTGAATTTGCCTCATCTTTCCCAACACGGGCTGCAGATGCCGCATTACAACAAATATATGAAGCTGTTCAAAATAGTGATGACAAAATAATGTTCGTTGGTTTTATTCAATCGGACTTAAAGTCCTACTTAACACGCGTGGATCGGGCTTCGAATATTAATCGATATATAGGTCGTTATGAGGCTAGTGAAAAAATACATTTATCTTCTAACTTAGAAACAATCTTTTCTAATCTGATAGAACGAACGGATCCAAACGCTTTTAAAGCATTAGTGGTCAATAAGATAGAAAAGGATTTATACCAATGGAAATTATTCCACGAACAATTACTATCTTGGACGCCTCAAGCAAAAAGTTCAAGTGTCTGGGGAGATTTCAATCACTTTAAAAAAGTAGTTTTAGAAGGAATTTATCCATTACATCCCTTAACTTCTTGGATGCTTTCAAACCTTTCTTCATGGTTGCAACAACGCTCTTCCCTTACCTTCTTAGAGGACCAAATTAACTTAGAAGGTGAAAAGGAAATAAATGAATTTGGGGATTTAGTAATAGTTCCAGCCACAAGGATCGTGCGTACGGAATTCTTCAATGAATTGTTAGCTGCTGAACAAGATGGAAGAAAGCAAAGTGAATATTGTATCTTATACAATCAAATTTTAATGAAATATAATGATAAATTTGATGAGAGACAAAAGGAATTATTAGCAGCAAATTTGATTGCACGTATAGGGCGATTTAAAACTCGTAGCGCAGCGGATGCCCGACAAGCACTAGCATATGCTTCAAATTTATCCTTAAAAGAAGTAGAAACAGTGATTCAACAACTTGAAGGAGAATTTGGAGTTTTAAGTTTTGATGAAAGTGCAAATGTATATGATTTCATTGATGATGCAATCGGTATTAATGACTTTAAACGCTTAGTCAATAAGAAAAAGAGTAAAATGGAACTTGATTTATCGTTGGCCTTTGACACTATCCTTCATGAAGTATTAAATCTAAACAAAGTAAATACCTCTTTTGGTGCAAGACATTTTATTAAAACAACAGAATGGCAATTCACTCAAAAAATTGTTCATGTTAATGACTTAAATCCAAGATCACTTTCGCAACTTAAATTAGACTGGCAAAATGCTGTAGCACCTGATGTTGCAAAAGGTCAATTATTATGGGTGTATGTTCCAAATAATGTGTCAGAAGAAAAGATTACAAACATAAAACAAATTTTAAAATCTGAACAATTTTCTAAAACCCCTATAGTATTATGTGTTTTAGAAGATACAGACAACACTTTTTATGAAGCAATTTTAGAATATCAAGTTACAAAATTATTTACAGAACAAGAAGAAGAAAAGTATGGTCGTTTTATTATTGATTATAAGTCTAAGACTAGTGCAATGCTTTCAAATAGATTTATAGATTTAACAGCTAAACGAATTATTTTAACTGAAGAGGGTAATAAAAAGATTGCTACAAGACCTAGTATGTATATGGAACAATTATTTGAGAAAATCTATAATCGTGTTATTCCATTCCCGTTTACTGAGTTTGAAAATAAGGCATTACACAAAGCCAAACGGAATTTATCTAGAATCGGAAGAGTTACATTATCAGGTGCCACTTTTCAAATGGTACACTCTGAGACTGCAGATATCAAAAGCCGTATAGAAGATTTATTGTTTAATAAAGCGAGACACTCCTGGGGCATTTTTAATCAAGACTATCAATTAATTTCTCCTACTAATCCATCTGTACTTTATATTTTTAATGAACTGGATAAATTAATAGAAGAAACAGGAGAGGTTCAAGTTCAAGAGATATTTGATATTTATCAAAGCCCTCCTTTTGGAATAAATGATTATGCTCTTGCACTACTAATAGGAGTCTATTTAGTGCAACATAAAATAGAAACTCGTATTAATCTCTCTGATTCGAGAATTCGATTAGATGAGTGGAGTAAAGAAATTTTCCAAGATAAGAATGTGAATTTCAAAGCACTATTTGCAACCACAGTTTTTCATGTGAATCCAGAAGAGACTTCTAATCGTTATTTAACACTATTTAAAAAGGTTAATCAAAATAATGATGTGAAGGTTGCACATATCTTGTTTAAAGAATATGAAAAGTTGAAGTTTGAAGAAGACATACCATTGGAGTTAGAAGATAAGGTGGCTAACCTTGAATATTTACTAAAAGAGGGTCAAAAACTTTATGAAAAAACTCAGCTCAAATTCGCAAAAATGCGAGCCAACTTAAATGATGCCTTAAAGAAAAATGATGATTTAAAAGTATTATTTGACGTATTAGATGAAGTAACATTAATAAAAGGGCCAATAGATGGTTCTGAGAAATATATATATAGTGTTGAGGAATTAGAACTAGCAAGGGCTATAGAAGATAAATGTCATCAATATATAGAAACAAACTTTAATGTATTTTTAAAAGGATTAAAGTGTCAAAGTATGGGGCAGGCATCTGCATTTGAAAAATGGGTGTATAAAACAATTGAATCATTGAACCGCTATGATTATCGTGAAGAAGCCCGTCAACTAAGAAGCAAAAAAGATAAAGTATTAGATAATTTAGCATTAGGGGAAACTATTAGAGAAATTGAGAATACTATTAGTCAATTTGTGCGTAATAGTACACCTTCTGTTACTTTAGGATACTCTAAACTTATTCAAATAAAAGAAGAAGCAAATAAAAATTTGGACTATATCGAAAAAAGTAAAGTATCATTGCAAGATAAAACTAGACTGCATAATGAGGTAACGACTGTTGTTGAGAAGGTTGAAGATTGTTTAAGAAAACTAAATGATGAAGTATCAGAAATTTATGATGCTATTTATGATATTTCAACAGTAGAGCAATGTGAGAATTTCTTTATAAAAGTCAAGCAAATATTAAATAAAGAAATACGTGAAGAAGATCGTGAGGGTATTGAAGAAGCTGCAAATCACTTGCAAAATTTTTTAAATGATATTCGTGTAGTTAGTGATGTTAAAAATAATAGAGATTTTCTTCAAAATGAAACTAAGGCAATTAAAGATAAGTGGTTAGAAATTGAATCCGAGATTGATTTCTTACTTATTTTGAAAAACCATCAATTTACCTTGACAACACGTCTTGATGAGCAAGCAAATAGATGGAGAGAAAAATATATTGTAAAATCAGAGCTGGTAAAAGAATGGGAAGTCAAACAATGTATAACATGGCTAAAAGAGACACAAGTCTTGCCAAGTTATTTGACAGATTCCATAATGCAAGAAATAAGAACCTCAGAAATTAATATTCAACAAAGATTAAGTGAGTTAAGTATCGATGCTGTTCTGGGATTATTTACCGATTTGAGTGAAAGTCAACAAAAAGAAGCGCTTGAAAAAATGAAACAAATGTTAGTAGGAATATAAGAATAATTATAGTTGTGTATGTTAGAGGACACCTCAAATCTACGGATTGTCTGATTAGGGGTGTTTTCTATATATTTCAAATTACTTATAATTACTATAAGTTATGTTAAAATAAGTAGTGTATTAGAAAGAATAGACTTTAAGTCTTTTTATTTAACACTTTATTTACTGGAGGTAGTCTCCAACGAAGGAAGGTTACTCTAATGGGTTACAGTCAACATCAAAGTTTTTACTTAAGAGATAGATGGCTTAGTAAAGCAATTAAAAATATAGATACAAATAATTCCTTTTTCTTCGAGAAAGATGCTTTTGAAAAAGTGGGTTTGGGTAAAAATATGGTTCAATCTTTAAAACATTGGATTATTGCTACAAATCTCTTTGAAGAAGTTAAAGAGGGAAGTAGTAAATCACATCAGATTACGAACTTAGGTTCATTTGTTAGAGAAAATGATATTGCAATTAAGTATATAAATACGGCGGGTTTATTGCATTATGATCTAGCGACGAATTTGCAAATCAGCACAGCATGGTACTGGTTTTTTAATATATACAGTGAAACGGTATTTACGAGAGAAGAATTATTAACTGAACTTAGAAATTGGGTACAGAACAATGAAAAACGAGTTATTGCCGAAAACTCATTAAAAAGAGATATAGATTGCTTGATCAAATTATATACAACCGGAGGAAGTAACTCGGATCCAGAAGAGGTGATTTTAAGCCCACTATATAAACTGCATCTACTAGAAGAACGTAACGGGACTATTTACAAGAGAGAACCAAACTTTAATAAGGATAGTTTATTATTAGTTGGATATACCCTATTAAAATATAAGGAGAAGTATCAAACTTCTTCGATTAGCTTGGATGACATGGTTCATAAAGAAGAATTGTTAGGTAAAGTCTTTAATCTTAAAAGATCGACTATTGTTTCACTAATTAGCAAATGGACAGAACACCCAGAGTATCCAGCAACATTTACTAGAACAAACAATTTAGACATGCTTAGGTTGCCTGAGATTTCTCCTTATGACTTTATTAATTTTGAATATAATCGAAGGGCTGAAAATAATCATGGTAGCTAAATCGAATAAGACATTTACGACGAGTGTGAATTTAAAGTTTGATATAGGAAATAAAGAATTTATTCAAAGGTATTTACCCACCCCTTCTCATGCCGAATCACTAAAAGGCATAATTGGAGGTTTTTTAGGCGAGAACAAAAATAATTCTCATATTATGATTGGCCCCTATGGAAGTGGGAAATCCTTGGCAGCTACAATTGTTGCCGATATTTTTTCAAATAGGATAAAATCAGGCGATTTCAATCACCTTATTACTAAGTTTAAGGATGTAGATCAAGAAATTTTTGAAAAGCTAAAAAGTGCTCAAGAATCTAATCTTTCGTTCATTCCAGTAACTCTATCAGGAAATGAAGGTCCATTTGGTAAGACAATAATTAACTCAATTATTAAGTCCGTAAAGAATGCTGATCATGAACTAAATATTCCTGGTGAGTTAAATGAAATAAAAACAATCATAACTAACTGGGAGAGTCATTTTCCTAGAACATTAACTGAATTTAAAAAACATGTAAAAGAAAAAGGCTATACATTTAATCAATGGATGAAGGAATTGAATCAAAATAGTTCTCAAGAAATTGAATGGTTTAAAGAAGTATACCCCCTACTTACAGCTGGTGCAGCATTTCAAGTCAATTATGAAACAAGTTTTTTAGAGAATATAACTGAAATAATAAATCAGTTAAACGAAAAGAATCTTAAAATATTTATTGCGTATGATGAATTTGGTCGTTTTTTACAATCTTTAGAAATTGATCGAATCTATAAAACCATGCAAGATTTGCAAGACTTAGCCGAAGCCGCTACTAGAAGCAATAACTCAATTCAACTCCTACTTATTTCTCATAAAAATATGTCTCATTATATGCTTGGTCATAATGAAGAGTTTAAAGCGGAGTTTCAAAGAATAGAGAAAAGGTTCAATACTTACTTTGTTGAAAGTGATAAGGCTACTTTTTATCGAATTGCACAACAATATACTAAAAATATGCAAGAAGAGCACTTCTTACTGAACCAAGAATCATCTGATACAAAATGGATTTTGAAAAAATATAATCTTTTCAATGAATTAAATCACCAAGAAATCGAAAAACTAATTGTTGAGGGTTCTTATCCAATCCATCCACTTGCGTTATTCTTATTACCTAGATTATCTAATACTTTCGGTCAAAATGAGCGAACACTTTTCACCTTTTTGGAAAGTGATGAGTCCGGGGGATTAAATAATTTTGTTCTTAAGAAAAACGAAGGAATGTATTACCCTCATGTCTTATTTGATTACTTTTTTCAAAATTTTTCAACTGAATTTATTATGGATGATTCATTTTATCCCTTGAAGACTTATGTCAAACTAACTTCTGCTTTAACAATAACTAAAGACAATCAAGGTCAAATAAATTTGATGAAGTTGATTACTCTTTGGAGTCTATCCAATGCTAATAATGTAGTAAAACTCAATAAAGAACTACTTATGTTTGGGACGGGACAATCCTTAGAACAGCTTGAAACTAACTTAAACTCCTTAGTAAAACAAAAACTTCTTAGATATAACCGTGTCCTAAGTCAATGGGAATTAAATGAGGGTAGTTCAGTTGTTATAGAGGAATTAATAGAAGCCGAGTATGCAAATTTAAAAACAGTCAATTCTAACAGAATTAATGAATTAACTAGCTTGTTAAATAAGAAGTTTTATCTTGCTACTGACTATAATGATGAAAAAAGTATGACCCGTTTTATGAATGTGAAAATTGTTACTTCAGAGAATTTTTTGAATATGAATTTTGAAGAAAACTTAGAGGAAGATTCTGATGGAGTAATCTACTATGTAATGGCTGTGAACCAAGTTGAGTATAAAGACTCCATTAAGAAAATTAAAACTAATTCTGATAAAAGTAAAGTTTTTGCTATTACAAGCAAAAATTTTAAACAAATTAGAAGTTCGATTGATCGATTAACTATCCTTAAAAGTCTATATCAAAACAAACAACTCTTATCCGAAAATAAAAATCTTGATGAAGAACTAAAAGTATTAATAGAAGAAGTTAAGTATGAAATCAAGATATATTTAAACAGTTTTGAGGGGTTTGTACAACAGGTGAAATGGTTCTATAAGGGACGTGTAATTGAAGTTCATAATGAAGTAATGCTAGAGAATTTTGTGAGCTCTATTATGTATGAATTGTACCCTAAGACACCTGAAATTCGTAATGATTCAATAAATAGAAGAAGCCTTAATGGTATGCAAACAAAAGCGATTTATGCAGTTTTAAACGCAGTAATTAAAGCTCCGAATTTTGAAAGACTAGGTATTGAAGGACAAGGTCCAGATTATCTAATCTATGCAACGGTCTTTAAAAACAATGCTTTTGATTTGAGTGAATTACCATATATTAAAAATGAATTTTATTCCCAACTTCGAAATGATTTAGTTTCATATATTGATAATAATCATGAAGGTACGTTGAAAGACATTGAAGATATAATGACTACGAGTCCGTATGGTATACGTAAACCTTTGGTACTCTTGTTACTAGTAGCATTATTAAGAGATAAATGGGAACAGCTAATGTTTTATCGGAATGGGATGTATGTAACTGCGGTAGACGCTGAAAAAGTTTATGGAATGTTTAAAGAATCACATGATTATCAATATGTCTTCCAAGACTATCCGCAAGAATTCTTGACGTTTATCAACCAACTAGAAACTCGAACGCATCCATATGTTAGTGAATATGTAACAGATCAAACTATCTTAATTAAATCAAGTA